>Ga0181560_10004674_pt1 | contig 12327 bp, 4 predicted proteins | sample 011ome_20_FD_133751 | JGI IMG/M metagenome (GOLD analysis project Ga0181560, IMG submission 133751) | Coastal salt marsh microbial communities from the Groves Creek Marsh, Skidaway Island, Georgia - 011509CT metaG (megahit assembly) | ecosystem: Environmental > Aquatic > Marine > Intertidal zone...
GGGAGCGAAATGCTTCGCGATGATGTGGTTGATGTGTTTCGTGTTCTTCGTGGGGTGGGTGTGGAGCGTCGTGCACGGCGTCCAACTCGTCATGAAGGCGTGCGGGTGAGGCACGAAGTGTTGTAGTAAAGTCTTTGTGGTACCATACGTAAAACTCTCGGGAATGACGAGAAAAGGTGAGAAGACGCGACTCGTCCGCGCTCCCGTTCAGAGGTTCGGCGCTCCGCTCGGCCTTTGCCCCACTTTGAGACGCGCGGCGCGTCGCGGTGTCGGCGGGTTCGTCCGGGATGAAGCGGTCGCGACCGGAGAAGAGTCGCTCGGGCGGGGATGGGTCGGCTTCCAAGCTCCTCCGGGACGGGGATGCATCGGTCGCCGCCGCCGCTACGAGCGACCGCCGACGGAGCAAAAAGCGATCGTCGTCCGCCCCCAGGAACGCGCTTCGCTCGGCGCAGCTCGAGAAGCGCGAGCTTCTGCTGTTCCGCAAGTTCGGGCACGGCCCGCGTCTGTTCGCGCGGTACTACCGCGCGCAGAGGCTCGCCCCTCCCCGCGAGTTCGCGGAGACGCGCGCCGTCTTCGCCACGTCCTTGCCCATCACGTTCCGAGTGCACGTGTCGCGGCCCGACGCGCGCGCGTTCACGGCGCGCTTCCTCGCGCCCCTGCACGCGAAGGGCCTGATCGAGCCCATCCCGTGGATGCCGCCGGGGGAGGGCTGGCGCGCGGTGGACGCTGCGGCGGACGCCGAGCGGGCGGGCCACCACAGGAAACTGCACCCGGAGGTGGCGGCGGCGGTCGCTCGCGGCGTCGACGCCGGCGTCTGCGCGAGGCAGGAGGCGGTCTCCATGCTCCCCGTGCTGGCGCTCTCCCCCCGCCTGCGCGCCGGCGACCGCGTGCTGGACGTGTGCGCGGCGCCCGGGAACAAGACCATGCAGCTCCTGGAGATCGTATCGCCCGCCGGCCTGGTCGTGGCGAACGACGGGAACCCGCGCCGCGTGGACACGATGCGCGAGGCGCTGGCCAGGCACCGCCGCGCCGCCGGCGAGACGGCCGGCTTGGTGGTGACCTGCGCCATGGGGCAGGACATACCCGTTCCCGCGTTCGCGGGCACCCCAAACCCGAGCCGAGGCTACGACGCCGTGCTGGCGGACGTGCCGTGCTCGGGTGACGGCACGCTCCGCAAGGACCCCGACGTCTTGAAGCGGTGGCACCCCGGGCTGGGCAACGCGCTGCACGCCACGCAGGTTGCCATCGCGCGGAACTCGGCGGCGCTGGTGCGGCCGGGGGGCCTCCTGCTGTACTCGACGTGCAGTCTGAACCCGGTTGAGGACGAGGCCGTGGTGGCCGCCGTGCTGCTCGGCCCAGGCGGCGAGCGCTTCGAGCTCGTGCGCGACCCCCTCGGCGACGGGACGCGGGCGCTCAAGCGCCGGCCGGGCGTCGCCGATTGGCGCGTCGGCGAGCACGTCGCGCGCGGGACCGAGGCGGCGGCGCGGAGCCTTCCTTTCGCGACGCCGAGCGATCGCGACGCCGGGCGGCTCGCGGAGGCGCCCGAGGCGCCCGACGCGCGCGCGCCGGACTCGGACGACTCGGACGACTCGGGCGACTCGGGCGACTCGGACGACTCGGACTCGGAGGAGGATGTGACTCTGCGGTGGTACGCGACGCACGAAGACGCCGTCGCCGCGGGCATGCCCTCGGCGGCGCCGACGATGTGGCCGCCCGCCGCGAAGCCGAGAGAGCTGCACCTCGACCGGTGCGCGCGGTTCCTGCCGCACGACCAGGACACGGGCGGGTTCTTCGTCGCCATGCTTCGCCGGCTCGAGGAGGGGGAGGACACGAAGGGCGAAACCGAAGGACACGAAGGGCGATCCGCGCGCGGGGACGAAAAGGACGAGGACCGGCGGCGCGCGCGGCGGGCGGAGAAGACGGAGAAGACGGCGCGGATCCGCGCCTCCGCGGCGGCGCGCGCCGCCGCCGACCTGCCTGACCCTGTCCGGCCGCTTCCACCGGGCGAGGCCGAGGCCATCGCCACGAAACTGGGCATCGGGCGCTCGACGCGCGCGCGCCTGTGGCTCGGGACCAAAGGCGCGGTGACCCTCGCGCCCGAGGCGGCGCCGGACCTGGCAGATCTCGGAGGCGTCGCCGTCGCATCCGCCGGCGTCGTCGCGTTGCGCCCGCGCGCGTTGACGCGGGACGAAGTCGCCACCGCGGCGGCGCGTTTCCCGTACGACTTGACCGCGGACGGCGCGGAGGTTTTGGCGCCCCGCATGCGCGCTCGGCGCGTGCGCGTCGCGCCGACGGACCTGCAGGCGATGCTCGCCGCGCGCGCGCGAGGCATCGACGTGGAGGAAGAGGACCAGACCTCGTTTTTCTCCACCGGGAAACGCGAGACGCTCCGCTTAACGCCGCGGGAGATGGCGGATGTGACGCGCGAGAGCTGGAGACGCGCGGAAGCCTCCGGGCCGGGGACGGGCGCCGTCGCGTTGGTGCTCGTACGCCGCGGTGAGGACAAAGCCGCCCCCGCCTCCGTCGCGTTCGCCGTCCCGGGGAGGTGCGACGAGAAAGGTTTGTCGGTTTCGCCGGAGGTGGACGCCGAGTCCGCGCGGCGGCTGTTGGCTCGGCTGCGCGAAGTCGCCGGGGCGTCGCGGAGGGCAAAAAAGTAACGCGAACGAGACAAAGGAGTGTTCATACTACCGTATTACTATTCATACCGCGGTGTTAACGTTACCGAAACGATATCTGGATATCTGGATATCGAACATCTGCCGATCGCCGGCGTGCCGCTCAAAACCTGCGTTTCTTCTTCTTCTTCTTCTTCGCCGGCTCCTCGTCGTCCGAAAACACCAAATCCTCCACCACGTCCTCGTCGCCCTCCACGGCGGCGCGTTTCGGGGGAAGCGTGGGTCGGACGGTCAGCCCGCCGGCGGTCCCCCCCGCCGCGCCCGCTCTGCTGGCTAACGCCGCGAGCACATCCTCGTCCTCCATCCCGTCGAATTCGTCGTCGTCGTCGTCGTCGTCGTCGTCGCCCCCGCCGCGGCTGCCGCCCTCGTCGTCGTCAAACTCGTCGTCCTCAGCCTCGTCGCGGCTGCGCCGCACGTCGTCGTCGTCGTCGTCGTCCGAGTCGCTCGTGCCGTCGCTCCCCCTGCCCCCGCGTGTCAGCGTCACATCCGTCGCCTGCATGGCGGCGATGCGCTGGCGCTCCTTGTCCAGGAGCTGCGCGGCGAGCTTCTCCATCGGCGCCTTCTTCGCCTCGCGCTCGTCGGCGAGGAACGCGCGCGCGCGATCGAAATCCTTCGGCGCGAAGTCGACGTTGTCGCGCTTGCGCGCGATCCAGTCCGCGTTGCGCTCCGCGGCGTCCACCACCGCGCGCGCGGCTTTCCTGAAGCGCGTCACCTGCGTCGCCTTGCAGAAGCGCCGCAAGTCCCGGCTCGGGACGTGCGCCAGTTCCGGGAACGCGGGCGAATACGCCCACTGGTTGAGGTGCGCAGCCAACAGCTGCAACGCGCCCTCGACGATCACCTCTTGCACGGCGGGCGAGCGCAGCTCCTGCTTCGCGACGCGCAGGACCAGCGAGAAGTCGGGCGGGCGGTTCTTCGTCGCCATCGGCGCTTTGTTGAGCTCGGAGAAGCCGAGCAGCTCCAGAAGCAGCGGCGCGACCGGCACGAAGTGCCCCGTGGACTCAGAGAGCGCGTTCAGCGCGCGCACCAGCCGAAGCCGCAGAGGCGCGTACCTGGCCGAGGGCAGCAGGCGCGCCGCGCCCAGCGCCACCTGCGCGACGGGGTAGATGAGCGGCCTGAGCGGGTCTTCTTCCTGCTTCGCGTGCGTCTGCAGCACACGCACCCAGCACTCCAGGCAGTTGACGTACTGCCAGCAGTACACCGCGCGGAACGCCTCTTTGGATTTGTTCGTGAGCGCGCCTCGGAGCAGAGACGCGAGCTGCCGCACGTACGTGAACGCCAGCGAGTAGGACTGATTCTGGTCGAGGCCGTAAATCTCACACACGCAAGTGGTCATGAACACGACGTGCTCGATGGACTCGGCGTTGATGAATTTGGCGTTGGCGGCGAACTGGCGGTACACGCCCTTCGCCGCGCGCTCCAGCGTCGGCGGCGGGAGCACCGCCGCCATGTTGCGGATCAGCAGGATGCTCTGCACGCGCAGCGCGGGCTCGCCCGACCCGAAGAGCGCCAGCACGGATTTCAGCGTCTTGCGCGTCAGACGCTCAAAGGCGTGGAAGAACGGCACGGACGCGTTCAGGCGCGCCATCAGGAACCGGGACATGTCCGGGTCCGTGAGCTGCCCGAGCAAGTGCAGCGTGTTCCCCAGGAACGACTTCGCCAGAGGCTCGACTTTTTTCCAGCGCGTCTGCTGGTGCGGCTTGAACATGCGCGCCTCGTCGGGGTGGCCAGCGGGGGGCGCACCGAGCAGCCCGCGCAGGATGGTGTCCATCTCCTCGAGCGTGAAGGTCACCAGCGCGTGGAACGCGGAGCTGCTCGCCAATCGCACGCCAGCCTCTTCGTCCTCGTCCTCGTCGCCGTAATGCGCGGCGGCGCGGTACGCGCGAAGCAGGTTGCGCGCCGCGCCGAGCGAATCCGCCGACGCCGCGCGCTCACACAGTTTCGTCACCACCGCGCTGGTCAGCGTCTTCGCATCCATCTTCGACGACTTCGGCCTCGAGCCATCATCGTCCTCATCCTCGTCGTCGTCGTCGTCTTCGTCCTCTTCTCCCTCAGACTCGTCGAAATCCAGGAGCTCGGAATCCTCCTCCTGCAGAAATTTGTAAAACTCAGGATCCGACTCCTTGAGCGAGTCCAGGTCTTTCTTGTGCGCGTCGATCTCCTCGCGAAGAAGCTTGTTGGATTTCTTGACCCCGGCGGCGGCCTCATCTTCGTCGTCGTCGTCGTCGTCGTCGTCGTCGTCGTCGTCTTCGTCTTCGTCTTCGCCTTCGGGCCACTCCTCGTCGTCCTCGCCGGCGCTCAAGTCGTCGTCGTCGTCGTCCTCTTCTCCGTCCCCGTCCTCCTCGTCGTCGTCCCCGCCGTCTCCATCCCCGTGCGATCCCGCGTTGAGAAACTCATCGATGGACATGTCCTCCAGCCGTTTCTTCCCGCCGGCGTCTTTCGCCGCCGCCGCGGCCTCGTCGTCCTCGGAAGCCTCCTCCTCCTTCTCCCCGTCTTCGGCCATCGAGGCTGCGAGGCGCATCTCCTTCGCGCGCCGCCTTTGCGCGGCCACCTTCGCCGCCTTGCGGCGGACGATCTCACCAGACAGGTGCTTGCGCTCGAACTTCTTCGTGCTCTTCTTTTTGGGCCCCATCGCGCTAGGTCCGATCCGCGGGCGCGAACGTCAGATGCACGAGGAAAAGCACAGATTAGAGTGTTGGCGGCGGGCGGCGGGGCGCCTCGCCGATTTCCGTCGCTCGCCCGCGAGGCGGAAGCGAGGGGCGGTCGGTCGTGGATCGAACGCGGCGCGCGCGTGCGAGACGTGTTTCGCGCGAAACCCCGGAGTCTCCGCTTGACACTGTCAACCGAGCGCGCGCGTGAGGCGCCGACGCTGTGAGCTGCGTGGTGTCATCAGCCGCCGACGCGTGCAGCACTTTTCTTGGTGGCGTTTACGTACGAAACTCGAGCTTGCGCGCCGACCGACCAAAAAAAATGTCGCCGAAGGCGGCGCTCGAGACGAAAAAGCGGGTGGCGCGATCGCGCGCTGTCACAGCGGCGCGCACGAGCTCGTTCGGCCGAGCGCGCTTTCTCTCGAAGTCCCGACACGGCTCGGGCCACGAAGCGCACGCGATGGGTGCCGATACCCCCCTGACGCCCCTGAAGGATCCCCTTCAGGAACTGTGCGAGCGCCTCGCCGCCGAGATCGGCGTGTTCATCGCTGAGAAGGAACCCGATGCGAAGGACCTGCCTCCGGTCACGCGGTCGCGCGACCTGAACAAGGCTGACTTCACCGTGCAATGGTCGCGCTTCTGCGCCGCGCGTAAGGCGAACCCCGTGGCGTACGTCACCGAGCTCGCCGCGGGGCTTCAGGCCAAGATCGAGTCCGGCGCCGTGTCCGGCCTCATCACGCGGGTGGAGGCGGTGGGCCCGTACCTGAACCTCTTCGTGGACCGCGCGCGCGTGTTTCGCCTGGTGCTGAACCTGGTGGAGGCCACCGGCGAGCGGTTCGGGCACACCGACCACGCTGGCGGCAAGCGCGTGATCATCGAGCACACCTCCTCCAACCCCAACGCGCCGCTGCACATCGGCAACCTGCGCAACGTCATGATTGGCGCGCACCTCGCCAAGATGCAAGCCGCCTGCGGCTGGGACGTGAAGCAGGCGTTTTACGTCAACGACCTGGGCGCGCAGATCGGCCTGACCGCGCTGGCGTACACGCGCGTGTACGACAAGATCAAGCCGTACATGAAGATCGACCACTGGATCGGCGCGATGTACGCCGTGATGAACACGTGCCAGGAGCTGCAGCAGGTTGGCGTAAAACCGGGCGACCTGGAGGATGCCTGCGTCGCGGGTCCGGACGCCGTGGCGGAGCTCATGTCTCGGTCCCGCGCGGCGGTCGCCGGGGACGAGAAGAAGGACAAGGGCATCACCGAGTACTTCGACATCTACCAGGACTTAAGAGAGCGCTTCGAGCCCATGATGGTGGTGATGCTGGCGGACATCCGCTCCGTGGAGAACATCAAGGTGGAGGCCGGGAAGCTCAACCTGGCGTACGAGCGGCAGGAGGAGTGGGCCATCAAGATCTTCCGCAAGATGGTGGTGGACTGCCTGACCGGCGTGCAGCAGACGCTGTCGACGTACGGCGTGCAGCACGACGTGTTCGACTTCGAGTCCGAGCTCGGGTGGGAGGGCAGCAACGATAAGGTGCTGGAGATCATGAAGAACAGCGACTACTACGTGCCGCAGACGCAGTGCAACGACGCGGGCGTGCCGCAGGGCGCGTACCTGGACATGGCGGGATTCATCGCGGACCAGGGATACAAGACCGGCAAGGGCGGGTACCAGAAGGAATACCCGCCGCTGTACGTGCTGCGGCCGGACGGGTCCACGCTGTACACCTACCGCGACATTGTGTACTCGTTCAAGAAAGCCGCGCGCAGCGACCTGATCCTGAACATCATCTGCTCGGAGCAGGAGTTGGCGCAGCAGAAGGTGTCGCTCGGGATGATGATGATGAACCCCGAGATGAAGGGGCGGCAGTACCACCTGTCGTACGACCTGGTAAAGCTCACGACCGGCAAGATGTCCGGCCGCCGCGGGCGGTACCTGCTGGCGGATGACCTGTACGACGACCTGAAGACGGTGATCGCCGAGAAGATGCGCAAAAAGTTTGAGGAGAAGAACGAGGACGTCACGCCTGAGTTTTTCGAGCAGGTCACGCACGAGGTGAGCACGGCGGCGATGAAGTACGCGCTTTTATCCGTGGGGTGCCTGACGCAGATCAACTTCGACATCGCGAAAATCACCGACTTCGAGGACGCGTCCGCGCCGTTCATCCTGTACAACTCCACCCGCGTCGCGTCGGTGGTGCGCAAGTTCGAGGCGAAGGTGGCGGAGGGAAAGCTTCCGCCGCTCCCCGCGCTTCCCGAGTGCGATACCGGGAAGCTAGACGACGGCAAGGAATGGGAGATCCTGATGGAGTTCCTTTTGCCGTTCGCGTCCTTGATCCGCGACGGCGCTTCCCCGGCGCTCCCGGAGCCGCCGCTGCTGCCGCAGTACGGCACGCACAAGGTGTGCGACTTCCTCAACCACATGGTGCGCGCGCTCTCGGGATACTACGGGCCGACGGGCGTGCGCATCCTGCCCACGGACTCCATGCTGGAGGGCCCCGAGCCGTGGGACGGCGCCGCCGCGACGCACGCGCGCGTACACCTGTGCAAGGCGTTCAAGCAGGTCATCGACAACGGGCTCAGGCTGCTCATGATCGAGCCCCTCGAGCGCATGTGAGTGAACGTCGACGTGTGTGCGGGAGAAGGCTTTCGGCTTACAAAATACGAAAGTATATGACTGATCGCTCATACCACACGACATTTATTATTACACGTTTTCTCGAACTAAATGCTCACTTCGACTTATTTTTTCCGATGCAAAACGCCGGTTGCGTCTGCGAACGCCGGTTAAAACCCGCGCTGCCCGCATCCGGCGCTCCCTTAGTAGCCGCGCGCTCGAGAACGGCTTTAGGAAGACGTTCAAGGAACGCCACCATGCAAATCTTCGTGAAGACCCGTAAGTAAAGAGATCCCCTCGTCTCGTTGCCGCGTCGACGTCGCGGTGCCGCGGCGCCGATGCCGTGCTTTTCATGCGTTTAGGGTTTGGTGTGCGCGTCGCGACCAGGGGACGCGACGCACGCGCGCGTGGCCATCCACGACGGCGCGATACCACCGGATACGATGCGGATGCCTCCGAAGGTCACCCGTGGTGTCGATTACCACGCGTGCGGGGTCGTTCGCGAGCGCCGAGGGCATCCGCGGCGGTTATCCGGCGCGTCAAGGAGCGCGTCGCGCGATGGACGCGTGGTCGGTTCGGCCAGGTCTGGGATGTGATCCTCGTCTCCTGCTTCGCAGGCGGCGTCGAAGCGACACCCTCGCCGGTTCTACCGCTCAACGCCCGACGCGTGACGACGATCCGGCCGACTCCCTCGCGCCCGGGGTGATGGCACGCGCGCGCGACGCCTCGTCCCTCCCCGCCCCTTTGTACGAAGAGTCTGCCAAAAAACTGACCTTCCATCCTCTTTCTATCGACGCAGTCACGGGTAAGACCATCACCCTGGAGGTGGAGTCTTCGGACACCATCGACAACGTGAAGGCGAAGATCCAGGACAAGGAAGGCATCCCCCCGGACCAGCAGCGTCTCATCTTCGCGGGCAAGCAGCTCGAGGATGGCCGCACCCTCGCGGATTACAACATCCAGAAGGAGTCGACGCTCCACCTCGTGCTCCGCCTTCGCGGCGGTATCATCGAGCCCTCCCTTGTGGTCCTCGCCCGCAAGACCAACGTCGACAAGATGATCTGCCGCAAGTACGTTCCCACTCCCACCACCGTCGCGGTTTCGGATCCCGTCGCGGTTTCGAAGGCTTTCGAACTCGCTTCGGAGTCGGAACCCGAGCCGTCTCGCGCGGCGAAGACGCCTCGCCTCGCGCGCGCTCCGTCTTTCCCGGATTTTCCGACAGGGCCATAAAGTTTGTCTTGATGGACCCTCTATTCTCTCAAGTCGAAAAACGGACCCGAGAGAGAAGTTCAGGCTGCCCTTTCACTTTGCCTCGCGGCGGATCATCGCACCCGCCGCGCGGTCATTCCGGGGAGTCACACGTTTCGAAGCGGGAACAAAACGTTTTGTTCGGGAACGCCGACGTCGCTGACCTCGCCCGTTTTTCTTCCTCCGCCCCCCCAGGTGCTACGCCCGCCTCCACGCGCGCGCCGTGAACTGCCGCAAGAAGAAGTGCGGGCACACGAACCAGCTCCGCATCAAGAAGAAGCTGAAGTAATCCGCCACGAGTGAGGGTTTCGAGAGTGGGCGTCGGCCGATTGGTGAAGGACGCGCGGCGCGGCGCGCGGATCCGGCGCGGCGGCGCTCGGTTCGACTGTAACGAACCGGAACGATTTACGAAAGAAACACGCTTCGTCTTCGTCTTCGTCAAACAAAAAAAACACAAACACGCGTCTCGCCGCGTCGCGTTCGTCTCACGCAATCGTCTCGCCGCTCACGTCCTGGCACGTTTCTTCCCCTTCCCGGCGCCCGCGGTTTCCGCCGATGCGCTCTTCTCGTCCAGCGAGAACAGCAGATCGAGCTCCCCCGCGCGAAGACGCTGCCGGTCAGCCTTCAGGTGGCCGGCCACCTCGCCTTTGGTCATGTTCGACGTCGACGCGGCGGCGCGCTCGCGCGCCGCCTCGTCCTCGCTTTCCGGCGCCTGCGCGGCCCTCGCCTTGAGAAGCTTCACGATGTTGCTCTCCACGGAGTTCTTGACGATGAGGTGCTTGACGCACACCTCGTTTCGCTGGCCCATGCGCCAGGAGCGGCCGATGGCCTGCTCCGTGAGCGCCGGGTTCAGCGCGGGCTCCACGAGAAACACGTGCGTCGCCGAGGTGAGGTTGATCCCCACGGCGCCGGAGCGCATGGACAACAAGAACACGGTGGTCGGGGGATCCTTCTGGAACGCCGCGATCGCCTCCGCGCGCTGCTTCAGCGGCATCGACCCGGAAACCGTCCGGAACCCGAAGCCCTCCTCGGGCAAGCGCGTCTGCAGCCAACGCAGCGTCGACGTGAACTGCGAGAAGATCAACGCCTTGTTCGCGCCGTTCGCCGCGCGCATCGCGCGGAGCTCCGCGACGAGCGCGCGCAACTTGGAGTCGGACTGAATCACCACCGGCTCGGCGGGGGGGTCCGCGTCGGGCACGGGCGCGTCACGGGCGTCGCCGGCGCCGAGCGCGGCGATGGGGACGTCGTCGTCGGGAGCGCCGGCGCCGGCGGCGGCTGGAACCTCCGCGGGTACGGCGCGCCGGCGAACAACCGCCGACGCGTCAATCAACGCGCGGCAGCCAACCTGAGGGCACTCGCACGTCCCGGACGCGTCGGCGCCGCCGCGGCCGCGCCCGCGGCCACGGCCGCGCCCGCGTCCGCGTCCGCGCCCGCGACCCGCACCCACAGCCTCCACGACGCGCGCGGTCGTCTCGAGGAGGCAGTCCGTGCAGAAGAAGTGCCCGCACCCCGTGCGCATGGGCGAGTCGCAGAGCTCGCCGCAGACGCCGCACGCCTTGTCTGCGCCGTCCGCGGGCGCGGGCACCACGGGTTTCGCGTCAACCGCCGCCGCGTCGGCACGCATCGCGACATCCGGAGCGTCGTTGCCGAAGGCGTCCCCGGCGCGCGGCGCGGCGTTCTCGTCGCCGCCGCCTCCCAGGTCGGGCTTGACGCCGCCGCCGGCGCGCTTCACGTCGCCCGCGTCGCCGCCGTCGCGCTCGCGTCGTCGGACCTGCGGCCCGTCGAGGTTGAGGTCCTCCGCGGTCAGGCTGCCGCCGCTGCACAGCCTCCGCAGCGGCGTCAGAAGCGACATGATGGACAGCAGCTTGGACGAGATGAACGCGTCGCCGCGCGCTGCGTACTCCGCCTGGTACCTCGCCCGAGCCGCCGCGTGCACCTCTTCGTACTTCGTGCGTTCCTCCCGGTCCAGGGTGACCTCCACGGTGGTCTCGGTTTTCGGGGGGAGCTCGAGGATCTTGCGCCCGCCCAGGGTCTGGTTCTTGGAATGGCGCACGGTGATGGAGGCCATCAGCTCCACGGCCAGCGTCGGGCTTCGGCCCATGGCCGCGCCCGTGCGCGACAGCGGGTTCTTGAACCAGTTGTCGAACAGGTTCCGGGTCTGCGCCGGGTACGCGCCGAGGAACTTCAGCTGTCCCTGCAGATCCGTCACGTCCGAGCCCATGGGCGTCCCGGTGCACGCCCAGCGGCGCGCCGCGCGCAGCTCGTGGCACGCCTTGGACTGCGCGGTGGTCGCGGACTTGGCCATGTGCGCCTCGTCCAGCACCACGCGGTACCACTCGATCCTGGCCGTCGGGTGGTTCCAGCCAAACTTCCCGCGGTCCGACGCGATGGTCTGATACGTCGTCACCACGAGGTCGAAGTCGTTGGCCAGGCGCTCCGGGTCGCGGATGCGCTTCTGGCCGTGGTACATGTGGATGCGCAGCCCGCCGGCGCCGTCCAGCTTAGACCGCGCCTCGTCGATCCACTGGCCCACGAGCGACACCGCGCACACCACCAGCGTCGCGGTGGAGCGGAACTCGCGCGCGAGCCGCGGGGTGTCGATTTGCGCGTACCCGGCGGGGGACATGTCGTGCTCACTTGGGCTCGCGCACGTCGACCCTTCCGGGTCGCCGCGCCGAAGCCAGTCGGCGGGGGGCGGGTTGGAGAGCACCAGCGACAGCACCTCCACCGTCTTCCCCAGGCCCATCTCCTCGCACAGGAACCCGCCCTTGGGCAGCGCGGGGCACGCATCCGGCGGGAACACGGCGCGGAAGAACGGCGAGAACCACGCGGGCTCGCCGCCGACGACCAGAGAGGGCAAAGGCATCCACATCATGTGCCGCATACCCCCGGGGGCGGCTTCCAGCTCCAGCATGCGGTCCAGCGACTGGAGCTGGTACTCGCGGAGTTCGACGGCGAGACCCGGGGGCTGCTTCGCCGCGGCGCGTTCGGGCATCTCCAGCCGGCTCATGAAGTCGGAGATGGACCGCACGCCACCGTCTACGCGCGCGCGCTCGGAGACGTCGTGGAACTCGCGCATGCGGTCGTTCCAAAACAACGTCGTGAGCGTCTCGTACATCGCGTCGCCTTTGCCCCCCCC
>Ga0181560_10004676_pt1 | contig 12325 bp, 8 predicted proteins | sample 011ome_20_FD_133751 | JGI IMG/M metagenome (GOLD analysis project Ga0181560, IMG submission 133751) | Coastal salt marsh microbial communities from the Groves Creek Marsh, Skidaway Island, Georgia - 011509CT metaG (megahit assembly) | ecosystem: Environmental > Aquatic > Marine > Intertidal zone...
AGAGTCCATGCTTCGAAAAACGTTAGCAAGCCCTTTTACTCCTTCAAAAGTGCGGCCATCCACCCCGTCATTGACAAAGCCTTCCGAGCCTGTGCCTGCCCTCACAACAATTGGCAAGCCTTGAGTTCTTGCCTCTGAAATGAGCAATGATGCGTTCTCCTCGGTTGAAGGGATAACCAAAGCTGCAGCTTGGCGGAACAATCCAAGAAGCTCCATTTCGCTCAATTGACCCGTTGCTTTGACCCCCATCGGTAATGGTGTTCTGGCGTCCAATTGCCCAACGACGATAAGTTCCAGGTGTTTTGGAGCTGCCAGCTGCCACCCATTCAACAAATCCTTGAGGCCTTTTCGGGGATCACTCCAAGAAGCAGCAGCCGCAACAATAACTTTCGGGGACAAGCGGCTCGCTCCCTTGTCTAACCCAATGCTTCCATGCGGAAAGCCAGGATTGAAAATCTTTGAAATTTTAGAGGTGCGGCCGAGCTGCGAGGACTTGAACTTTTCCAGGATCCAATTGGACGGAGCCACAAAGTGAATTTCTTTATGGAGCCCTGTCCGCAGCAGGCCATCAAAGTTGCCTCGAATAAGCCCCTTCCCAAGACTTGTTGCCGAAGGGCAAGATTTGCATCCAAACTGAAATTGCTGACATTTACCTGAATAGTGGCATCCTCCAGTGAAAGGTCTCATATCGTGGAGTGTCCAAATCAGCTTTTTTCCCATGTCGGTAAGGAACTTCAAATCCTCTACCCTCAGGACGCCCTCTATCCAGTGAAGATGAATCGCATCAAATCCACTTATTTCCTTAGGCCTCATGCTTCGAAGACGAGATCTCAGGATTGAAAACATGTACGGTGATCGAGTCAAAATCCCATTGTCTATCACACTCGTTGCTGTCGCCGCGATGTCCCTGAGGGGCTCAGCGTGTAAATTTAAAGACGTGGACACAATCAGGGAGCTATCTACGTCGAGCTCCATCAATGCATTATTCAGTCTCTGTGCGACAATTCCAGCCCCGCCAATGCTGGAAAATGAAACTTGAGCCACCCGCAATGCATTTCCTCCGGAATGATATCGAATGCTAAACATAGTAGTTATTGTCTATAACAGGCCAGAACGCGCAAAAGAAGTAGTTGCGCGTGCTGTCCAAGCACGACCTGACAATCTTTTTATTGTCGGTGATGGGCCTGTTCCCGGGGACTTGCAAGATGCGAGGAGAGTTGCGGCGACTCGCAAGGCAGTTGATGAAGTCTGCCTAACGTCCAGTCTAAATTACAAGTCCAATTACGCGCCTGTGAACCTCGGACTTCGAGAACGTGTTGAGACGGGACTGGATTGGGCCTTTGAGCAAGCTGACCGCCTAATTATTCTTGAGGATGACTGTCTAGTGGACTCAAGCTTTTTTATGTTCTGTGAGGAGCTGCTGGAAAGGTACGCCGCTGAACCTTCAATCGGTCGCATCAGTGCTCAGGCGAAGTGGCCAACGAAGGAGTCCCCCCACAGCTACGACTTTGTTTTGTCTCCAGGCATTTGGGGGTGGGCAACCTGGCGCGACCGTTGGCATGCCTATCGAAAGTGGTCTAACCTCCACCCCAGCATTGGACTATTTGATGTGATTAGAGATCTGAGAGGGACCCACGGACTCTTTCGGTTCGTTGTGAGAATTAAGTTGCTTAGCGATAGAGGCAATCGCCGTAGCTGGGGTGTTAGGCTCAGCGTGTTCATGAAGCTGACTGGGCTTATCGGGGTTTCTCCCAGGGTCGATCTTGTGACGAATAAAGGCTTCGGCCAGGACTCGACAAACACAAAGGTAGAGAACCTTCCGGGGCCAAAGTCTCGTTCTATCAGTTTTCCACTAGATCATCCTCGGGTGATCTGTATCAGCCCTGCACGTGAACGTGCTGGGAGTAGGAGAGAGGCCATGGCTTTCGTGAAACACACGCTGGGTCGTTGGAGGAAGCTCAAGCAAGGAGAACATGTTGACTGACTGGTGCATTTTGGACCCGGGACTTGAATCCAAGAACCTGGGAGATTCAATCATCAGTAAGCACGCGACAAAGCAGCTTCTTACAATGTTGGGACCGGCGGCTCGGATCACGAGTTTGCCGACCCATAGATTTTGGTCAGACTCGGAGAGACAAAGAGCCCGAGAGTGTGACAGATTTATTTTCGCTGGAAGCAATGCGTTAGCGCACAATTTTCCGCTCAACTTCCAATGGGTAATTCGGCCGAGTGACTTTAGGATGCTGCGAGGCAAGCTGACGCTGTTTGGTGTTGGCACATGGAACTATGGAAAATTTTCTCCCGTCTCCAAGTCCTTGTGGAGTTCAGTACTCAGCGAAGAGCCACATTCGACTCGAGATTCTTACACACAAGTGCGGCTCGAGCTCCTTGGTAAAAAAGCAGTTACTACGGGGTGCCCAACGCTGTGGAATCTGCCTGATTCCTTTAGTTTGGGCAAGAGGAAGGAAGGGTGCATTTTCACTGTAACCGACTACCGGATGAATCCCACTCGCGATCTCAACTGGCTTAATTTTCTTCGCGATAATTACGATGAGCTGCTTTTGTGGCCTCAGGGTTCAGGGGACGAGGGTTACTTCCGACGACTCAATTTGGGGGCAAAGGTTGAGGTTCTGCCGAGAGACTTGTCAGCGTTTGAAAATGCACTAAGCACGAACTCGTTTGACTATTTTGGTACGCGACTGCATGCGGGAATCCATGCACTTCATGCGGGATTGCGAGCCTCTATTGTTGGTGTAGACAACAGGGCCAAAGAAATGGCCAATGACTTCAACATCCCGGTTTTACTTGACGGTGAGTTTTTTACCCATTTGGAGCGGGAGAGGGTCTCTCTATCTTTACCCCGGAAGAAAATAGAAGACTTTCGAAAAATGCTGCGAGAGGTTTAGCAATTATGTTGGCCTCTCAGTTCTCAGAATTCGACAATTTCCCTAAACCCATAATTATTCTTGTGGGCCAGATGCGACTTTTGTCGAGGAGCAGTAAGTACATCGAAAAGCTCTCCAAGAATTTTAGAATTTTTGCCTACACTGATGCCGAAGGTGCCCTTGCACTGGCTGGTGCTAAATATGTCGAAAGAGTCATCGACACAACCTCAGATTCAAGATTTACAGATCTAATGGGGCATGCAGACTCCCCGAATTGCCGAGCGAAGCTCTATCAGTGGGCAAGGCTTGGGGTTGCATTAGACGATCTCTTATCGATGAGGCGCTCGGGGCTAATTTCACCTGAGATGTCTATTTTGAAACTACGATCCGACATTAGACTCGGCTCGATGTATTTGTCAAAAGTGCAAAAATTAGAGGCGACTTCCCTTGTATGCAAAACTGACTGGATTTACGCGTTTAAGGCTTCAAAACTCGAAGTCATGAAGGGAATTATCGACGCGGTTATCACATGGAAAGAGACTAGAAGTCTCACCCACTTGCCCATCGAGAGCCTACCCAGAACTGAATTTGGTGCGGTGAGAATCAATTGGATGCCATTTAGTTTTGCACCAGGCTTGTTGCGCAGTTCAATACTTCGCGGCCAAAAGCTATTTTCAGTTGGTGGTCGCTTGGGGGAATGGTGTCACCGTGTTTTAGTGCTGAGTCTCATAGCACTCGTGAAAAAAGGGGGCTCGAAAAATACAGAATTCGCCAGAGCCTATTCGAAACATCGAAACATACGCGAGGACAATTGTGTTGCGTCAGAAATAATCTTTACTCATTATGTGCTTCAACACTTCAAACACATACAACGCATCTTTCCAGTCGGCATGGGATCTTTGTATTCAAACAGAAAGCGTCGTTGAAAGATTTAACCCGCTAGTCCCAGTATTTGCTGTGGCCCAACAGCGTCTTCGGAGTGCCTGTGGGGGCATTTACAAGGTTAATCCTTTGCTCGTCCAGCCCGTTTTTTGCCAGCCATGTAAGCAAATTGGGAAATGATTCAGGCGGAAAAATTGAGGTGAAAACTACTGCTCCAAAACGAGGGTTTTGACGCATTCTGCTCGACAAGTCCTTCAGAGCTTGAGTTGGCACAACCCTATCAAGCTGCTGAAAAGTTGCAGGTGAACAGTCTGCCAAAAAGCCTTCGAAGTCACAAACAAACTGTCGATGAGCACTAATTTCTCGAGACCAGTCCTGCTCGGTGCCCCAATCTAAGTAATCCTCGGCCTCTTTAGCTCCGAAGACTAAACCGTCTGAAATCAAGGTCCTGATTATGTCAGTTATGTAATGCTCAGATGGTGACTCACCCAAGACACGTGAGGCATAAAGAAAGCGACTATAGGATTCAAAGCCAGACATCCCAACATAGACAAGTGGCCCAACAATTTGCTTCTCAACCACACCAATGACCTGCCCGAAGCCGTCAATCTGTAAAAATCCCTTGTTGGCTGCGCTAATCGTTGGAAATTTTCTAAGATCTGCGTATGTCATGAAGTTTGCAGGGTACGTATCTATGTTCTCGTTGCCGAGGGAAACAAAATTGTCGGTGTCCCGAACAATAAAAGCGGCATCCTGCTCTTCAGTTTCAACAAATCTAGTAATCGTCTCAACCATCGATCTCGTCTCTGCGTCAAGCAAATGAACTCTGACTGCAACTCCAAGCGAATCCGAAAGTTCTATCTCTAGGTTATGAGAAGCTAAGCCGCTGTCCTCAAGAATCTCATGTCGAGAGATAACTATTACCTCATCTAAGCTTTCCAGATTCCTCGCTCCAATTGAAGAGATAGCAACTTCAAGCATGAGCCTTCCGGTAGGGTGGCGCAACAGAAATTTATGTTCCCCTCCATAGCGATTCGACCGCCCCGCTGCTGGAACAATTAACTTGCGAGTTTTGATCATTCTGTCTCCTTGAGTTCTCGAATTAGGGTTCGGGCAGCAAAAAGATTTAGCCCAAGACGTCGTGGATGTCTTGAATATGGCTGAACCCTGAGAGCGCTAAAAAAGGCAGCAGCTCTCAAAGCGCGGGCAATCTCGACGCCACTTTCAATCGCATTCAACGTCTCCCTTGGGCCGAAAATTTCCTGGAGCAAATAATGCCGGGATGATTTTGAGGCTGATGGCTCGCTTGGTGTTAGCCACCAGCCGAACCTAAGGTCTAGGTACAGCCTGCCGGCATCTGCTAAACGACTGCTGAAGGGACCATCGAGAAAATCGACTAGCGCCAGGTTCTTGCTGCGTGGTTCCCAGAGAAGGTTATCCAACGAAAAATCGCCATGGTTTGACTTACAAAATTGGAGACCAGACATTGCCTTGACTAAGAGTTCTGACAGTGAATTTACACTCATTTCGAAGGCAAGTTCGGGGTGCGAGCGGAGGACCCCGTTGACTTTGCTACGAACCTGTGCAATCTCCTCCGCAGACAGAATTACGAGATCATCTTGCTCGAAGAGGTAATTTCGAAGCGTTTTCGCTACTCCATCTAAGTCATTGTTCTGCAGGTAGCACAACGCTTCGCCGAGCGGCACTGAGTCGATGAACTCCATGTCAAAGAATCCGGCCTCGCGATTTATCTTCAGAACCTCTGGAATTCGAAACAGTGTAAAGGCATTTGACTTGGAGGCTTCAATTTGCAACTCGGCCTGTTTGACAATCCTGTCGCGACTTCCCGAATGCGAAGAGGAGTTGGCTCTACCTTGGGGGTCTTCGTTAGGCAAGCTGGCCTTTCTAAGTATCTTTCCTCCACTGACTGAGTCACGAAACAGGGTCAGCCTGGCACCGCTTTGTCCTATTGATCCGGCCGAGAAATCAAGAATTTCGTTCATTTGGGTTGCTCTTCAACAAGCCGCAACGAGCCGTCGTCGCCAAGCGCAAGGATACAGTTTCTCAGCTCTGTAACGTCTCGCATTCGCTCACCCATGTACAAGTAATCTGTCAGGTCTAATCTGTCGCTGGAGTAGTCACTGGGCTCCAGAAATAGTAGGGACATATCTCCCTCTTTGGGTGTCTCGCCGAGCGAAGCGACAACAATGCCCCGGCGAGAGTCAGCGAATGGGTTGATGCTTATTCCCGCAGGGCCGATGGATGGTACCCAGAAATAGGAAGGCTCGATAAAGCCGTAGTCTTGATGTGTCTTCAGAAGGGGAGATAGCGGTTGCAATCGATCTCCGTAGTGGGTTCCATAGCTGGAAACTGGCCATCCAAAGTTCTGTAACTCGCTCGAGCTCGAGGAGGCTGTGGTCAGCTTGTTTATTTCGTCCCCACCCTCAGGTCCCTGTTCGGTGAACCAGACAGTTCCATCGTCGACCATTGCAAACCCCTGTGGATTCCTAACACCCTTCGCAATAATTTGCGAGCTACCATTTGCCAAACTTATTTCCAAGATGGCACCGACGTCTGAAGACGGATCTTGGGCGGCTGGCCTGTCTCGGTAGTCCCCAGATGCGAACAAGATCAATGGGGGTTCTAAGCTCGAGGACCTCAAATCATAGGGGAGGCCAATCAACCCACCACCTGACTCCAAAAGCTCCAGTTCGTGCCCTCGTGGACAATAGCTAGGTCTGTATAACGGCTTGAAATCAAGATGACTTGTGAGGTAGGTCGCGATAAATAAGCTTGTTACCCAGCATGGTTCGCCAAGCCTATCCACAAATTGGTCCGTAGCAGAAATCACCACGAAACCCTCATGGTAGGTGATGCCCCTCAGCCCAGCCTTGCCGTGTTTTTCGACGTCAGGTATCAGTAGCTCCCCAAGATTTGTGGGAATTGACTCAAGTCGTAAGTTCGGAATGCTCCCCTGGAAGGAAAGTGTTCCGCTAAGGATTACGCCGTCGCCTTGCGCAAGAAGAAAAGAATCTTCACCTACGGTCGCGAGCCAGCCACTCGCTTTGTCTCCAACTTCTAGCCTGTGATAGCTGCCAGCCACGTCGAACTTTGATACTGCAAATTCAGCGCCACGCACCGAGACTCTGGTTTCTTGCGTCAACTCCGTTTCGACGGACAAGCGATGGCTCATGTGTGCAGATCGAAAGGCTTCCCTGGCCTCGAGGGTCGTCTGCAGAAACGCCCCGCTATTCAGACCAAAGACGCTTCCAAGAAGAACACCCGAGACCGCGAAAAAACCTACAGAGAAAGCAAGGTTGCCCGAATTGGCACCTTTCCGCGAGAGCAGTCTGAGGACTAAGAAGTATCCCACAATCACTACGACTAGAGCGGCTCCAAGCGCAGAAGTTATTTGAAAAATCACCTGCGGACGAACGTGGCGCAAAACTTCCGATATGAAAGGGATCCGAAATGGGACGAAGAAGGCGAAGAGCGATGAGGTAATTGCAACCCCCAACTGGAGAAGCGTCCTACCAATCCGTGAACTTGCGATGGATTTCAGGGCTAACATGCTCTAATGGTAACGTGGAAGTGCTTCGCCACTCAAAGGGACTAAGACATGAGCATCGATAGCATCATGCTCTCCGGCTTCAAGTCTTTTGGTAGAAAGCAAACTTTTCAGCTGAACCCAGGCATAACAGCGGTTGTCGGACCCAATGGATCTGGAAAATCTAACGTTGTAGAAGCTCTTGAATGGGTAATGGGCGAGCAAAGCACATCATCAATGCGCACCTCAAAAATGGAAGAGGTTATCTTCGCGGGTACGGGCAGTGCACCTCCGCTAGGACGTGCGGAGGTAACAGTAACTCTCGACAACTCTAATGGAGAGCTAAGGACTCAGTTCTCAAGCATCTCGGTGTCCAGGGTTCTGTATCGAACTGGAGCTAGCGAATACCTCATAAACGGTGAGAAATGCCGCCTTCTTGATGTGCAAGAGCTTCTGAGTGATGCTGGCCTCGGTCGAGAAATGCACTCAATTGTTGGTCAGGGTCAGCTAGACACCGTGCTGAAGGCGAGTGCCCTCGATCGAAGAGCCTTCATCGAAGAAGCCGCTGGAGTCCTGAAATACCGAAGGAGGCGAGAAAAAACAACCCGCAAATTGGAGGCTATGCAGGCCAATCTAGTGAGGCTTCAGGACTTGATATTTGAATCAAAGAGAAACCTTCGGCCGCTTGGGAGGCAAGCCGAAACTGCTCAACAGGCACGTGAGATTTCTGCCGGTATTCGAATGGCCAAGTCGCAGCTCTTTGCATTGCAGCTGCAGAAGCTAGCCCACAAGCTGGAACTTTGCTCGGAGGATGAGACGACGCAAAAATCCCAGTTGTCATTTCTGCAAACTGAGCTCGATACTTCGAGACGAGCCGTTTCTGTGATGGAAGGCGAACTTGAATCAGTACTTAGCGATAAGGCGAGATCGAGGTTATTTGCTCTTGAGTCTCTCGAGACCTTGGTAAGGAGCCTTGGGGCTATTGCAAATCAAAAGATATCTCTAGTGACGCACGACAACAGCACATACCAAGGAGACAAGTTAGAGGAAATTCATCAAGGTCTTGAAAGACTCTTGCTTCGAAAAGAAGAGCTTTCCCAGCTTCTGGATGCTGCAAGACATTCGCTAGCCGCAGCTACGACAACAAAGGAGTCCACCCTTCGGCAGCTAGAAGAGTTTGACTCCCACGTGGAGGCTCTTCGCGTTCAGGCCGAACAGCGGAGCACTGAGAGGGCTGGCAGAGAAAGTAAGCAGAAGTCGCTTGAAGAGGCGATAGCGCTCTCTCGGGAATCTCTCGAGTCGAAAACAGAATTTCTGAAGAGTTTATGCATCGAAATTGAGAGGTTTGAGGCAATTCGTCTGGAGACTGAGGCCGATTCCCAGTCTTCGGCCTCGAACCTGAGGGCCGAATATGAGAAATCTCGCCAAAATGAGCTGGAATCCCGGGAACTCATAGACAAGGCACGAGACGAGCTTCACGAACTTGAGAAGAGGCGAGACTATTTAGCCGCGAGGCATGCTGCGCTCGGTCAAGTGCTTGAGACCCCAGATGGTCCCGGCAACCTAATCAAGGCCAAAATGAAAGGAATTGAGGGATTATTGGCTGACAAAGTCAAGGTGCAGCCAGGTTATGAAAAGGCTGTCGCTGCCGCTCTAGGTTCTTTGGCGAATGCGGTCAGAGCAACTAACTGGGACGCCGCGATCGCTGCAATCTCACATCTTCGTAAAAATGATTTGGGTCGCGCAGAACTAGTTGTAACCGGTTTTGTGTCGCAAAAACCAACCGATTTTGCACCAGGGGCAAAACCGCTTCTGTCCGTCGTGGAGGGACCGGTCGAGCTTGAGTGCCTTCTCGATAATTTTGTCGTCGCTGAGAATCTCGAAGAAGCGCGAACGGTGCTCGAATCGCTCAAGATTGATGAAGTCGTTGTCGTTACAACAAACGGTGATTATCTGTCGAAAAACCTTCTAAAGGGCGGAAGCGCAACAGAGCCGTCCAAGGTTGAACTCGTTTCAGAGCGTTCTCAAACATCTGACAATCTGGTTCGCCTTGGTAGGGAAATTGAAGAGGCTAACGAGTCTTTGAATAAGCTCAAGACCGACCAACTCGAACTCAGCGATGAGGTGACGGCCAGGCTAGCTGCGCTTCAAATCCAAGATGCTGAGTCAGCGAAAAAGGCAGAAAGCTTCGGAAGGCTAACTGCCCAGATTGAGGCTGCACTGGCTGAGAGGGCGAGGTTGGAAAGCTCGATAGAGCTGCTTCGACAGAAAATAAATAAGGACTCTCAGGAATTGGCGGCCCTTACCAGCGAAATCGAGGAAATCGAGCCAGCTACCAGTGCATTTGACCCGGGACAGCGTGCGCAATTACTGGAACAAGTAGAGTCTGCCCGACAAGTTGAAACAGCTGCTCAGATAGAGCTCGGTGCAATGAAGGAGCGCCTATCTGCTGCCGAGCGGGAGGAGCAAGCTCTTAGGGAAAGGCTTAAGTCTGCTGAAAACGAGAGGGCTGAATGGGCACAAAGACTTGAGCTGCAGGGGCAGCAGGCTCAAGATTCGCAATTGGTTCTTCTCGCCTCTGACCAACTTTTGCCACTCATGGAGAGGCTTATTGCAAGCGCCCGGGCAGATCTCAAGGAGCTAGAAGGTTCCCGCCAACAAAAGGCTACGCTTCTCAATGAGCTCAGAACCCAAATCAGTGGCATGGAATCAAGGGCTTTGGAGTTTGGGCGAAGTGTTCAAGAGGCCGAAATGAAGACTTACGAACTTAAACTTCAACAACAGAGCATCAATGAAAAAGTTTTTGATGAACTCTCCCTTACCCCCGCAGATCTCTTCGCAGAGGTCGCAACTCTAGAGATTCAAGAGCAAATGACGGAGGATGATCTTCGCAGGACCATCAGGAGCTCCGAAAATAGACTTGCCCAACTTGGAGCATTCAACCCTCTAGCTCTAGAGGAGTTCGCAGCCTTAGAGGAGCGTCACAAGTATCTAGCGGAGCAGCTTACTGACTTGAATAGCGCCCGTGCGGACCTTAGAGGAATCATTAAAGATCTCGATGAAAAAATGAACCGCACATTCTTGGCCGCATTTGAAGACACAAGGAAGGCCTTCGAGGAGATCTTCCCAATCCTGTTCCCGGGAGGCACGGGTTCACTTTCTCTGACCCAACCAGAGGAAGGCCAGGAGGCTGGCGTTGAAGTATCTGTGCGTCCCGCAGGAAAGAGAATTGAACGAATGAGTCTTCTCTCTGGAGGTGAGCGATCACTGGCCGCGATAGCTTTGCTAATTGCCATTTTCAAGGCAAGACCGAGCCCCTTCTACGTCCTTGATGAGGTTGAAGCGGCCCTTGACGATGCCAACCTCGGAAGACTCCTTGAGGTTCTCGAAACCCTCCGAGAGACCTCTCAGCTCATAATCGTCACTCACCAGAAACGAACTATGGAAATTGCCGACGCCCTCTATGGCGTGAGCATGGGCAAAGATGGCATAACACGAGTAGTTGGCCAAAAACGGGATAAGGCCAGCTAAATGTTCAAGTTTCTCAAGCGCTTGAGGGCAAAGAAGGAGGAACAGCAAGCCCAGCCAGGGGTCGAGCAAACAAATGACCTTCGGGCGGAGGAACAGACTGCAAACATTGCCGAGGCGCCGATTCAGGAGCCGAAAGATGAAATTTCCAGTGACATGGCCATGGAGCCTGGCCGTCAAGAAGTACATGCCGAATCATCACTGGCCGAATCTGAAACAGCTCCGGAGGAAATCCCTCAGCCACGTGAGACATCAGGCAAAGAGAGTAAACCGACCAAAACTAAGGTTTTAGAAGAGGTTGTCGAGGTTGAGCTTCCGAAACGCTCTCTGGGTGACGGCATTCGCTCTTTGTTCTCAAGCGATATCGAACTTGATGACATCGAGGACATCTTGCTGCTCGCAGATTTTGGCGTTGAGGCCTCGGTGGAGATAACGGAGAGCCTCCGCACAGCAGCAAATAAGTCCGGTGCATCATCTGGTGCTGAGCTAAGGCTGCTCCTGAAAGACATTCTCATTGAGAAACTTCACAGGAACGATCTCCAGCTGAACTTGTCTGATGGAAAGCTTCCATACGTCTTCTTGATTGTTGGTGTAAACGGGGCAGGTAAGACAACGACCATAGGAAAGCTCTCAAAGTGGCTTAGGGAGGGTGAGTGGGAGGTCATCCTGGGTGCTGCAGACACATTCAGAGCGGCAGCGGTTGACCAGCTGGCGACTTGGGCAGATCGCTCAGGGGCTGAAATCGTAAGACCTGAGCGCGATGGTCAAGATCCGGCTTCCGTTGCCTACCAAACAGTTGAACTTGCAATCAAAAACGATGCTGATATTGCCATTGTTGACACTGCTGGACGACTCCAAAACAAAAAGGACTTGATGGATGAACTCGCCAAGATTCGCAGAGCCGTCGAGAAGCAGACTCAGATCAACGAGGTTTTACTCGTTATTGACGCAACAACCGGTCAAAACGCCATAAACCAAGCCAGGGCCTTTACCGAAGTCGCAGACGTGACCGGAATCGTGATGACCAAACTCGATGGCACGGCCAAGGGTGGCATTGTTTACACAATCCAACAGCAGCTAAATCTTCCGGTAAAGCTCGTTGGAGTGGGCGAAGGTGTAAATGACTTCGCATTTTTCTCGGCAGAGGAATTTGCCAACGGTCTGGTCGCGAGAAAAGCCGAAAACTAACGAGCCTTGGAAGCAATTCGAGTAGCTGCTGATTTAGACTTACAGAGTTTTCAAGGAGTAATTAGTTGACCTACGTAATCGCGCTACCGTGTGTGGACCTCAAGGACAAAGCATGCATTGACGAATGTCCTGTGGACTGCATCTACGAGGGCGATCGCATGCTCTACATCCACCCAGACGAGTGCGTTGACTGCGGAGCTTGTGAGCCGGTATGCCCCGTAGAGGCCATCTATTACGAGGATGACCTACCAGGTGAGTGGAGCGACTATTACTCGGTAAACGTTGATTTCTTCAA
>Ga0181560_10004690_pt1 | contig 12308 bp, 5 predicted proteins | sample 011ome_20_FD_133751 | JGI IMG/M metagenome (GOLD analysis project Ga0181560, IMG submission 133751) | Coastal salt marsh microbial communities from the Groves Creek Marsh, Skidaway Island, Georgia - 011509CT metaG (megahit assembly) | ecosystem: Environmental > Aquatic > Marine > Intertidal zone...
GCGGTGGCTCGGTCAAGGCGCGGTGCGAAGGGATCTCATCGACAAGATGCGCGGGACGATGCAAGCGGAGGTGAGCGCGATGATCGAACAGCAGTCCGAAGACGCGACCGGCGCCGCGCGACCGACGCGGTTCACGCGAAAAGAACAAGCCTCCGGCGCGTCGAGCGATCCGATGGACGTGGACGACGACGCGACCGCGGGCGGCGACGGCGCCGAGGAGGACGCGGCCGTGGTGCCGGACTCGTACGAGTACTCGGACCCGGAGACGATTCTCGACAAGCTCGAGAAGGCGCCCGAGAATAAGGAGCAGCCGAGGTTCTGGGAAGCGATTGTCAGCGCGAAGTGGAAGGAACGCCTGGGCGCGTTGACGCAGCTGAGAGAGGTTTCAGACGTCCCGCGAATCGCCGCGGGGGACTACGGCAATCTCGCGAGGGCGCTGAAGAAGGTCATCACGAAGGATGCGAACATCGCGTGCGTCGGCGAAGCCGCGGCGGCGGCGGGGGTCATCGCGCGCGGCGCGAGGAGAGAGTTTAGAAGCGAGGCGAAGCTGCTGCTGCCCGGGATGCTCGATAAGCTCAAAGACAAGAACACGACGGTGATTCAGAAGATCCAGGACGCGCTGATGGAGTTTGCGAATCACTGCGTCTCGCTCGCGGACGTCGCGGACGACGTCGTCGTCGCGTTGGGTCACAAAGTTCCGAAAGTCGCGGAGCAGACGCTGCGTTTCGTCGCCGCCGCGGTTCGCGAATGCAAAGGAGGCAGGGCTGCGATAACGCCGCTGCACAAGGCGATGCTCCCCTCGATCGTCAAGTGCGCGGACGCGGGGAACGTGGACGTGAGGACGACCGCGGTGGAGGCGATCGCCGCGATCGCGGTCGCGTCCGGCGGATTCAGGCAAGTCGCGAAGCACGTCGACACCTTGGACGACGCGAAGAAAACGAAAGTCGAGGAGCTGTGCTCCGGCGGCGGCGGCGGGTGCGGCGAGGGAACCCTGCGCGGTCGCGACCCGAACGTCGGGAGCACGAAGACCGTGGCCGCGGCGTCGAAGCCGCCCAACGTGGTGCGGTCGAGCGTCACCGGCGCGTTGATTCGCCCTGGAACCGCGGGTCCGTTCAGGCCGGGGAAGTCCGCGTTAAAACGGCCGTCCACGGCCGCGCCGGGTGTAAGTTCGAAGCCGAGCTCTTCGAAGCCGTCAAACTCCGCCGGGTTTTCCTCCGAGGCGGACGCAGAAGTCACCGAAGGGCCCGCGGCGTCGAAGGAGGAGCTCGTGGAGAGGATGACGACGCTCTACGGCGCCGGGACCGTGGACGAGCTTCAGTCTGGGGACTGGAAGAAACGCCTCAGCGGGATGACCGCGGTGCTGGACGCCGTGAACGCGATGTCTCCCTCGGACGCGACGAGCGCCTCGGAGACGACCGTCCGAGGCGTCGCGATGTTCCCCGGGTTCGACGACAAGAACTTTCAGGTCTTGTCCAAGGTGTTTGAAGTTTTCAACGCGCTCGCGACGAATTCCGAGACGTGTACGAAACGCGACGGCGCGCAAGCGATCGCGGGCCTGGCCGAGAAGATCGCGGACGTGAAGCTTCGCAAGCCCGCGTCTGACGCACTGACCGCGCTCGCGGAGGCTTTAGGCCCGAAATTCGTGATGGCGCAGCTTCACAAGAGGACGGCGGGACACAAGAACCCGAAGGTCACCGCGGAGGCGCTCTCCTGGTGCGTCGCCGTCGTAAATGAGTTTAGCGCGTCCGTCGTCGACGTCGCGTTCACGATCAAGTGGTGCAAGGAATGCCTCGGGATGCCAAACCCGTTGTGTAAGTCAAGCGCGGGGAAGGTACTCGGCGCGTTGCACGGGTTCTTAGGGCCGGGGTTGACGAACTTCCTCGCCGACCTCAAGGACGCGCAGTTGAAGTCGTTGGAAGCGGAGTTTGCCAGGAACCCGTTCACGGGCGAGGTACCCGCGGTGAAGGTGACGCGCAAAGTCAAAGGCGCACCCGAGGGTGGCGGCGACGCCGTCGATCTCACTTCCGACGGCGGGCTCCCTCGCACGGACATCTCGAGTAAGATCACGGAGAAGCTCGTCAAGCAAATGTCCGACCCGAGCTGGAAAGTTCGCGCCGCGGCGGTGGAAGCGGTCGGCGGGATACTCACGGAGGCGAACAAAAGGATCGGACCGAACACGGGCGAGCTCATGCCCGCGATCGCGAAACGCTTCGGAGATAGCAACCGAAACATCGCGACGAACGCTCTGAAACTGTGCGGCGACGTCGCGGAAGCGATGGGTCCGTCTGTAGGCGAGCGACGCTACGGCCACGGCCTCGTCAACGACATCACAAAACAGTTCGGAGATAGCAAATCCTCGGTCCGAACCGCGGCAGCCGGGGCGCTGGATTCATGGGCGTCCGCCGCGGGTTTGAACAAGACCTTGCCGTACGTCGCCACCACGATGCTGGACGCGTCGGGGAAGATGAGCGGCGACGGTAAATCGGACGCGTTGGTCTGGTCGTTGAACGCCCTCGCCGCGGACGCGGGGAACGACGTCGACCTTAGCTCCGTCGTCGTGCTCGCTTCCGTGGGTCTCGGCGATAAAGCCACGGCAGCGCGCACGGCGGGTGGGAAGCTTCTGGACGAGGTTATCAGGCGCGTCGGGTCGAAGGAAACGTCGGCGCTCTGCAAGCTCTCGGACGCTCCCGGGTCGTTGAAGAAAGCGGTCGTCGCGCACGTGGAAAAGGGTGGCATCGTCGTAGGCTCTTCCGCTCCGAGCTCGCTGAACCCGTCGCTGAACCCGTCGCCGTCGGTGTCCCCGATTAAATCGGCGCCGACGCGTCCGACGACGGCTCGAGGCGGCGCCGTGCGCGCGTCGAAGGGAGCCGCCGGCGCGGCCCCGCCGGCGGCTGTCGCGTCCGCGTCGGGTGCCGCGCTTGCGCCGAACGAAGAGAAAGAGTCCAGGATAAAGAAGCTGCCGAAGAAACCGGTCAAATTTGAAGTTCTTCGGGACGAGCAGTTGGCGTTCGCGGAGGGCGAGCTCAAGGTGGCGATGGCGCCGTACGTCCGCGAAGACGTCCGAGCGCTTCTCTTCAAAGCGGACTTTAAAGCGCACATCAAAGCGCTCGAGCACCTCGACGGCGCGCTCGCGGAGGCTCCCGAGAATGTGTTCGGGAACCTCGACCTGATACTTCGCTGGATCGTCCTCCGAGTATCCGAGCAAGCGCCGAACACGCAGTCGTTGCTTCGCGTCCTCGATTTCACCGCCGCGGTCCTGGGCGTCGTCAAGGCGCAGGGTAGCCGCTTGAGCGAGCAAGAAGCCGCGCTTTTCCTGCCCGCGCTCGTGGACAAGTGCGGTCACTCCATGGACGCGGTTCGCGGGAAGTTCCGCATCATCCTCAGGCTCATACCCGGGTTGTTCCCCGCGTCGCGCTTGGTCGGGTACCTCGTCCGCGGCTTGGACTCGAAGAACACGAAGACGCGGTTGGAGGTTTTAGACGTCATCGAGTCCCTTCTCGAGCGTCACGGCGTCGACGTCGTGGAGAGAGGGGGAAACAAGGCGCTCGCGGAGGTCGCGAAGCTCGCGGACGCGCGAGACATGTCCATGAGGACCGCGGCGTTGAAGTGCCTCGTTACCGCGTACAAGACGAGCGGGGCCGTCGTGTGGAAGCACGTCGGACGATTAGGCGATCTCGCGCAGCAGTCGCTCGAGGACAAATTCGCGCGCGCGGAGAAGGAGATGGCCGCGAAGAACGAAGGAAAACCCGGGGCTTGGATGAAGGACGGTGTCTTAGCCGGGGGTTCGACCGCGGCCACGCCCGGCACGGGAGTCAAGAAGACCGCGTCGAGGTCGAACGGCACCCCTGGTCGGCCGAGCACGCCGCGCTCGCCGATCGCGGCGATCGCTTCGACGTTGATGCGGCCCGTGCACGCCGCCGCCGGGGTCGTGAGCGCGGTGCTCCCGGGTCGTCGGACGCCGAAGCGAGAAGCGCCTCCCTCGCCGTCGCGGGACGACGTCGAGACGCTGCCGATGGAGGTCAGACTCGCGGGGTGGAAGCGGTCGCTCAACTCCGTCGCGAGTGTCAGCGACGCGGTCGCGGTCGAGGGGATGAAATCTCTGTGCCACGAAATCATGGGCGCGGTTTCGGATCAGGAAATGTTACAAGCGATGGCGCCGGACGTGGACGGCCTCGTCGGCGTCGTCGCGGAGAGGGTCTCGACCATTTTCGAGTCCGCAGCTGTTGCGCCGGGACCTTCGACGACGCGCGCGTGCAAGTACGTGCTCAACACGCTCATGCAGGTGTATCAGGAACCCGCTCTGGCGGGGGCGGTCGGCGAGGCGAGCGAGAAAGTTACGATAGCCGCGCTTCTCGAGCGACTGCTCGACCAATCGGTCGGGAAGATGGACGAAGGTTCGCAGCTCGTGAAGGCGCTGAACGTCCTCATGCTCAAGGTGCTCGAGCACTGCCCGCGGACGTCGTCGTTCAGGGCGCTCATCCAGCTTTTAGCGCGCGCCCCTGAGTCCGTCGCGGAGGACGAAAGCGCGTTGACGAAATTCAACGACCTCGTCGTGAAGTGCCTCATTAAGCTCACGAAGGCTCTCGCGGCGACGCTGAGATCGGTGGACGTGTCCGCGCTTCTTCTCGAGGTGCACGACTTTTTCGACTCCCTCGGGGTGGACGAGATCCGGCGACGAGGCCAGGCGGACGACAAGCCGCTCAGGATGGTGAAGACGATTCTTCACGAGGTCACGAAGCTGCTCGGACACGACGTTCACGACTGCCTCGATTCGTGCCCGCCGCGGTCCACGGAGCCTGTGCCCATCATCTACGCATACATCGACCTGAACTTGCAGTCTATGCCCAACGCCCCGGGGATTCCGCGCGAGCCAGAACCGGAGCCGAAGCCGGTCGATGCCGAGGACGAGGCGGAACCCGAACCCGAGCCTGAAGCCGTCGAGGCTGAGGACGAGGCGGAACCCGAACCCGAGCCTGAAGCCGTCGAGGCGGAACACCCGGAGACACCGGCGCCGCCGTCGCCTCCTCCCGCGAAGTCCGCGACCCCCAAGGTGCGAACGATCGAGCCCGCGACGGAGCCCGCGACGCCAGCAGCGGACGAAGCGACCGTCACGACGCCTCCGAAAGAGTCCCCGGCGCCCGCGAAGACGTCCCCTCCCGAGGCGACGACGGCGCAGCCGACCACGCCCGGTGGATCCGCGGTAAAGCGAACGACGACGCGTCCTTCCACCCCGGGCACCGGCGCGCGCACGCCCGTCGGCGACGGCGACGTCGAGATGATGGACGTGGACATCCGCCCGGCGACGCCCGTCTCCGCGGATTTGAAGACGACGCTCGCGGGCATCTTCAAAAAGATTGGCGAGAAGGAGAGCACGGCGAAAGGGTTAGAGGAGCTGTTCGACTTTTGCAACGCGCACGCGGAAGTGGACATCTCGCCGCACCTCGCGCGGACGTCTGCCGCGTTCCAGACGTACATCAAGCGCGGCTTGGCGAAGGTTGAAGCTGCCCGCGCTCGGGCGGCGTCCGCGACGACCCCCGGGGCGAGCACGATCGAGCCGTCGCCGATGCCGACGATGGAGAAGAGCGCGACGGAGGTGTACCGCGAGCGACTCGCGAGGATGCAGTCGGCGGCGAAGTCGTCGACGGCGGCGGCGACGAGCGCCGGCGCGACTGGGACGAGCGGCGCCGGGTTGAGCACACTCAGGGAGAGGATGAACAGGATCGCCGCGAAAGCCGCGGGGGATGTCTCGTCCCCGAGGAGCGGAGGGTCGACCGCGAACGCGCAGTTCGAAAATGATATCAAGGCGCGCATGAGTCGGATCCAGGCCGAGGCGGTTCGTAGGTCGAGCACGGATTGATGACTGACGCGAGTTTGAAGACGAGAGAACGAGCACAAAGCAAAACCACGACAACGTGAAACGACACGAACGAAACGACCAATTATTTCAAATCAAAACACCGAAGCGGCGCGTCCATCCCCTCGAGTCTATCGCTAATGACCTCCGATGAACCGTCGCGTCCACTGATTCGTTCGACCCTCCCCGTCGTCGCTCCGCCCGAGCGTTACCCCCACCACCAAAAGATTTTTTAGTTTTGGCGATTCTTAATGAAATCCGCCAAGCCTAGCAACGGTGCCGCGAGCTTCGGATCGTAGTCACGGAGAAGCTCCTTCGCCTCGGTGATGAGATCGTCCGCGATCTTTTTCGACTCCTCCAAGCCGACGAGAGACGGGTACGTCGCCTTGCCAACCGCCTCGTCTTTGCCCGCCGTCTTTCCGAGCTGCTCGGACGTCTGCGTGCAATCCAAAATGTCGTCCACAACCTGGAACGCGAGCCCGATGAGCTGTGCGTACTTCCCCAAACGCTCGACATCCTCCTCCTTCGCCCCAGCCAAGATCGCGCCCGAGGTGACGGACACCTCGAGGAGCGCGCCGGTTTTGTGCGCGTGAATGTACTTCAGCGTCTCCAACGTCACCTCGTCCGCGTCCGCGCCTTCGGACATGATATCCACCACCTGGCCGCCCACTAAGCCTTCGCTGCCGACGCACTTCCCGACGTCGACGAGAACGCGAAGGGTTCGTTCCGCGGGAACGCTCTTCGGGGTCTCCCGACCGATGTACTCGAACGCGTGGGACAGCAACGCGTCCCCGGCCAAGATGGCCATCTCTTCGCCGTACACCTTGTGGTTCGTAGGTTTCCCTCTTCTGAAGTCGTCGTTGTCCATCGACGGGAGGTCGTCGTGGATGAGAGACATCGTGTGTATCATTTCGAGCGCGCACGCGGTCGGCATCGCGACCTCCATCGTGCCTCCCATGAGCTCGCACGCGGCGATGCACAGGCAGGGTCGGATGCGCTTCCCTCCCGCGAGGAGGCTGTATCGCATGGACTCGTGAAGGCGCTCGGGGTACATCTCCGGAACGGAGTCGGACAGCGCCTGCTCGATCGCCTTGTTCTTGTCCGCGATGTAGTTTCCGAAATCCAACTCGCTCGCCTCAACCGCAGCCGCTGGCGCGGCCGCCGCTCGAAGATGCTGCGTCTTTTGCCTCAAGTTGTTCACCTTTTTTTGTCTGGGGTTTAGACGCGCGATGATGGCCCCGGGGGCGCATAAGATCGCCTGCATCTTCGGTCTCGAGCTGGAGGGATACTCAAGCCGAAAGAACGAAGAGGGCGAAGAACTGCGAGGACCCGCGCCTTTAAGGCGAGAGGCGCAAATGCCAAGGATGGGTTTCGAGGCTGAGTAGATAAAATACCCCGAACCCTCTTTTTTTTTTTTGCACGGGCAGGATTCATCTTCTCCCGGTCATCTGATTGGCTGTTGAACATGCACCGCATTTCTTCGCAGATCTTCGCGGGCGCACAGTGCAATGTGGTCAGAGTACACGTACACACGTACTGTACACGTAAAACGTACGAAAGTACTTTCGAAAGTACGAAAGTACTTAAAGTACCTTCGTACACAAAACGTTGGGAAAAGGGGCGGCACGTTGCTCATCTGTACGGCCCAAACCGAAAGGAGTACCTTGCTCTGATAGAGGAGTTCATGCGGCCGTCGAGGATGTCATGCGGTCTTGAGTTCTACCTCGGCGAGGTTTTCTGATGTCGTGTTCACGTGAGACGACGCGGGAGAGGCGCGCGCGGTACACGCAGCGGAAGCAAAAACGAGGAAAAAACGAGGCGAGATCTCGCGTCGCCCGGCCGTCCCGTCCTCCGCCGCGGAGATGGCGTCGGTACGCGAGGAGGACAGCATCGTCGTCGCGGAGTTCCGCAAGCGCGTCGTCACGTACGAGGTCATCCCCGCGTTCGTGCGCCTAAGCAAGGGGGCGGTCGACTTCAACACCGCGGCGGAGATCTTCAACCGGTGGGTCTTCACGCTGAGCGCGAAGCAGTGCGCCGCGGTGGAGGACGAAGCCGAGCCGACGTTGACGATCACGGTCGGCGACCGAGGGCGGGCGAACGCGGACGCCGCGCGCGGGGCCGGGCCCACCACGACGGACGGAGCGGACGCGGTCACGCGCATGGCGAAGTGGACCGAGCGCAGCGCGTTGTTCGCGCAAGACGTGGACCCACTCATCCCGTGCTCGCTTCAGTCGATGTCTGAGTTCATGTCGCGACAGGTTCTGAACCACCCGGGGGTGAACAAAGAAGTCCTCGAGCGGCTCGCGAGCTCGGAAATCCTCCACGTGAAGGATATGTTCGACCTCTGGGTCGCGGAGTGCAAGAAAGTCGCGACGCAAGTCGCCAGCGAGGCCGCGCGGCAGGAGTGTTCGCTCCCCGCCGGGTGGACTGACGACGCCCTCGGCGTCTTCGAGACGCCCGAGGACGCGCACGGGATCGTGCACTTGAAGCTGCGCGACTGGTCCCGCGGCGGCGGCGGCGGGGGGGCGGGGGATCGGCACCGAACGATCGCGTCCGTGCGGGGAACGAAGCTCGCGAACCTGAAGAGATCGTACGAGCGCGTCGGGCACGCGCGCGAGGAGGAAGGCGTCGCGCTGCACCGCGCTCGCGTGCTCACTCGCGTCGCCGTCATGCTGTTACGATACGAAGCGCTCGTTCAGGCGAAAATCTGCTGCGGGATGCAAGGCGCGATCCCTCCCGCGGTCGCGGAGGCTCTCAGCGACAACTTCGGGGCCTCGCACGAGTGCTTCGCGAGCCCGTTGAATCACCACTATCAGGACTACTTCAGCGCGTTTCCAGACATCGATCGCTGGTTCGGCTCGCACGGCAGCTTCTTCGAGTCGTACCCGAAAGAGGGGTCGTTCGAGTGCAACCCGCCTTTCGCGGGTTTGACCGCGCAGCAGATCGGGAACCACATCGACCGCCTCCTTCGATCGACGGATCGCCCGCTGTCGTTCACCGTTTTCGTCCCGAAGCAGACGTACGAGGTTTATTACGTGATGAACGCGAGAGGCAAAGGGCCGGGCGCTGAGGCAGTGGACATGTCACGCTGGCACACGCACACGATGCAACTGGACGTGAAGTCGCAATGGTACATCAGCGGGGACAACCACACGATGCGTCTGAACGACGAGCGCGCTTGTTGGGACAGCACGATAGATACTTTCGTTCTGTGGTGGCAGAACGAGGCGGGACGGCAGCGGTGGCCGGTGACGAAGAAGGGAATCGAGGAGTTACGGTTCGCGTTCATGAACAAGCCGAGGGGCGTCATCGAGACCGCGGGGGCGTCCGGGTCGGTCGCGCAGAAAGCGGCCGCGGCCGCGGAGGGGATTTCGTTCGGAACAGCCGCGCGCGTGGGCGCGGGCGCGGGCGCGGGCGCGGGCGCGGCGGCGGCGCAGAAGCGTTCGCGGCGGCGCCACGAGGAGAAGAGCGCGGAGGAGGAAGAGAGGGAGAAGCAGGCGGCGCTTCAGCGGATGCAAGAGCGGGCCGCGCGGAAGGATGCGGAATTCAGGAGAGCGCAGGAAGAGAAGCGGGATCGGGCCGCGCGAAAGGAGTCGGAGTACAACAGGAGAGCGCGGGAAGAGAGCCCGCCGCTGCCGCGTCGGCGCGGCGGCGACCTGCCCGAGTTTAGGAGTCCGTAGGATCGGTCGTCCCGTGCGATCCTTCGCGAGCGGACGAAGAGTCTTAGTCCGTTGCCGAAGGATAATCAGAACGAGACGACGAAGGACGTCGTCGTCGACGAGGGCCCGCCGCCCGTATTAGAGGCGCCTCCCGAGCCCGGTGACGTCGACAGTGACAGCGACGACCCGGAGTTTCCTCCGGGGTTCGAGCCAAAGGCGGCGGTCGAGAGTGGAGTAGGACCTTTAGATCCGAGGCGCAGACCGAAGAAGGGATGACGAATTGATGACGTAGAGTTACACCGCTAAGAGATATCGCACCACCCTTAGTACCGATGCTTCTGCTTCAGTTTCTCGTTAAAGTCCTCCGCGTAACTGTATACTGCGACAGTGGGAACGACGAACCACACCGCGGCGTCCACCGCGTCTTTCGCCTTCTTCGTTATCATGCTTCCGAAGTCATTGAACAAGCCGCCGAGCACACCCTACGGTTTCAAGAAGAGCGAAATGAAAACGGCGTCAGCGACTTCTTCGCGTTGATGATTGATGGTAGTACTAGAGCACGTTTCGTGGATCAGAGTCCGCCGCGCGAGCCCTATTTTTGTGGTCTCCACACACACGCGATCGAAAGGTCGCGACGCGATCGGGGGCGGGAAAACGCGACACCTCGCGCGGGAGTTCGTTCGACGGTTGCATCCGAACGTCAAGAACGCCGAAAAGGCTTGATCGCGCGCGCGCGGGAGCGCGCGAACGCCTGATCGGCGGTCGCTTCCCCCGACGCCCGTGGATTTGGCCGTTCGAAGAAAGCGGCGGGGATGAGTGGAAATTCGGCGACGCGCGCGCACCGTTCTCATCGGCGAGACCGTGTACACCACCTCCGAGAGCTTGACCGCAGCCTTGCCCATCTTTCACGACGCGTTCGTCTTCTACACGCGACACGCGGCGCGAGGGGGAAGTGATCTAGGGGGGGGGTTCCACTTCAGGGTTTCATTTCAAGCTCCTGCTTGTCTGATAAAAATCCGCCGATCACCGCCAATCACTGGTAGACTGGGTGGACCGAACTTGAAAGCTCAGACCCTCACTTCTTGAGTTAAAAGTGGCGCCGGCGCCGGTCGACAGGAATTCCCGCCGAGACTACTCCGTAATTGATCACGTCACCTTTCCGTCACGCGGAGGACGCGAACGCAGTGCCCGCGGCGCGCACGGAAACCTCGTGAGATCTGCCCCCCACGTAAAAAACACCCACCTCCGCGCGATCCGAACTCGCACACAGCGCCGAACCGAGACCACCCGCGCGTGGAAACCCGAGCGAGCGAGCAGGTCTCTCGTCGAATCGAGAAAATGACGTCGTCGCCCACGCGTGACGGGGGCGAGATCGACGTCGTCGGCGCGTTGCCGCACACGTTGCGCGCGAACGGCGACGTGTCCGAGGAGCTCAAGGTGCTCGCGGACACCCTCGATGACGACGTCCGATCCCCCCTAGACAACAACGATCTCGAGTCGAACGGATCGAGTTGCTCGCAGCGCTCTTCCCCGGGGCGCCGCCGCGCGTGGAACCGCGACGACGACGAGCCGATGCTCCAGGACAACGAAGATCGCTTTAGCTTATTCCCGGTCAAACACGTCGAGGTGTGGAAGATGTACAAGCAAGCGGTGGCGAGCTTCTGGAACGCGGAGGAGATCGATCTCTCCACGGATCTCCGCGACTGGGGCAATTTGACGGAAAGCGAGCAGCACTTCATCTCTCACGTGCTCGCGTTTTTCGCCGCGTCCGACGGGATCGTCCTCGAGAACCTCGGGCTGCGATTCCTGAAGGACGTGCAGATGCCGGAGGCGAGAGCCTTTTACGGCTTCCAGCTCGCGATGGAGAACATTCACTCCGAGACGTACGGGTTGCTCCTGGAGACGTACATCAAGGACTCCGTGCAGCGAAAGCATTTGATGCGCGCGATTCATACCGTGCCGACGGTCGGGAGGAAAGCGCAGTGGGCGCTGCGATGGATTCAGAGCTCCGAGTGCTTCGCCGAGCGTCTGATCGCGTTCGCGTGCGTCGAAGGCATCTTCTTCAGCGGGTCCTTCTGCGCGATCTTCTGGCTGAAGAAGCGAGGGTTGATGCGCGGGCTCACGTTTAGCAACGAGCTCATCTCCCGGGACGAGGGATTACACTGCGACTTCGCGTGCTTGCTGTACAGCATGCTGAAGCACCCGCTCGAACCGGAGCGCCTGCAGGAGATCGTCAAGGACGCGGTCGAGATCGAGAAGGAGTTCGTGTGCGATGCGCTGTCCTGTGCGCTCGTCGGAATGAACGCGGACTTGATGTCAGAGTACATTGAGGTGCGTTCCGGACGTTTTTCCTGCACCCACCGCTCGGTTTTAACATTTGATCGCTCCCCCTTTCAACTGACCGGTGAACTGTTTTTGTATGTAATGGCTCAGTTCGTCGCGGATCGCCTATTGGTGCAGCTCGGGGTGGACAAGGTGTGGAACACCCCAAATCCGTTCGACTGGATGGAAAGCATCTCTTTACAAGGAAAGACGAACTTCTTCGAGAGGCGCGTCGGGGAGTACCAGCGGAATGGAGTGATGGCTAAACAAGAGGACGCAAGCTTCCAGAACTTCCATTTCACCACAGAGGTCGATTTCTGACTGATTTCTGACGGTGAGACAGTTCGTGAAGGCCTCGGAGCTGACGGCGACGGACATTCAGTGAACACTACTGTAAAACGAACCAACGAATAGCGACGTTTCGGAAGAATATCGTTTGTTTACGAAACGAAACTAGTAAGCAGCACAGAGCA
>Ga0181560_10004697_pt1 | contig 12300 bp, 13 predicted proteins | sample 011ome_20_FD_133751 | JGI IMG/M metagenome (GOLD analysis project Ga0181560, IMG submission 133751) | Coastal salt marsh microbial communities from the Groves Creek Marsh, Skidaway Island, Georgia - 011509CT metaG (megahit assembly) | ecosystem: Environmental > Aquatic > Marine > Intertidal...
AACCTTCTGAACGAGGTTGGCTTCCGTAACATTGACGAAGCCACCGATGGAGTGACTGCGCTGGAGTCCTTGCGCACCCGACCATACGATCTTGTTATTTCAGACTGGAACATGGAGCCCATGACCGGCCTTGAACTGCTCAAGACGGTACGTGCCGACAATTCCCTCAAGAAGCTCCCGTTCATCATGGTCACTGCTGAAGCAAAGACCGAGAACGTGGTCGCGGCAAAACAGGCCGGCGTGAACAATTACATCGTGAAGCCGTTCAACGCAGCAACACTGCGTTCAAAACTGACAGCAGTCATCGGTGAATTCTAATGGAGACGTCGGCCACAAAGACAGCTGCGGAGGCCTTGTCCAACGAGGTACTCGAGCTGGCGCGCTCGATTGTCGAAGCCCGAAAACAAATTGGCTCGCTACGGCCATCAAAGCTGAAAACCAAGAGCATTTCTAAAGCCCTCCTGGAAATGGAAGAAATCGTGAAGGCGACGGAAGAAGCCTCAAACACGATTATGGATTCGGCCGAACAAATGAGCTCTGCGGATACTACCGATCCGGGCTACCCGGACATTGTGCAGACGAACTGCTCAAAGATCTTTGAAGCCTGTGCGTTTCAGGACCTGACCGGACAACGGATTGGAAGCGTGATCCAGACTCTCGACCTAGTTGATAGTCACCTGGAATCTCTGCTCGAACTTCTCGGACCTGATTTCGAGGAAGTCGATGACGAAGAAGATGATCGTGAAGGAGATGATATGCTTCTCAACGGACCAGCGCTTGAGGGTGAAGGTATCTCTCAGGACGATATCGACAAGCTTTTCGACTGAGAACGCTCTACTCGCTCGTCAACCGGACGAAATTGACCTGTCACAGATGTCGAATCCCCTCTCCGTGCGATACGAAGACATGAAAACCGGCAACTGTATCTTATGATAACACCGCCGCACCTAATGAGTGATGGCGCGCAGTGCTTGCAATAAGCGTGAGCTATACCGCGGTGCTTTCATTTGCGATCCAGTCGAAGTAATCGGAGTTCCCGCCGCCAAGTGGAATTTCGACCACGCAAGGCACCTCAAAGCTGTGCAATTCTTTCACGCGCGCACTAAGGGCGGCAACGTTGACGGAGCTTGTCTTCAGGATGAGAATCACCTCTTCGCCTTCTTGCACAACACCCTCCCAGCGAAAGACCGCATGCATGCCGTCGATGATGTTGGCGCAGGCTGCCAGGCGCTCCTCAACTACGCTACGAGCGATCTGCCGAGCCTGATCAAGGGATCCGCAGGTAACGTAGACCATGCTGGCCACCGTAACTTCTTCTGCCTTGCTCACATTCTGACCTGTGTTTGCATCACGTTATTCCGGTCTCTTGGCGTGGGGGCCATTCTACACTACGATCCGCGGCTTCGATGAACCGGATTTCGTGATTTCTCATCGATGGGGAATTAAGGGGGCAGCATGGCAATCAGCAGGAAGCTCGCAGAGGCGGACAACGTGGTTGCATTGCAGCCCCATCGCCCCCGCGGCGACCGCAAGACCAAGCCACGGGGCCCACTGAGCGGCGCACAGCGTGACTGGCTGCTGCGCGGGCTTGTCCAGCCAGGCGGTAAGCTTCCGTTGTTTGATCGTGATGGACAGAAGGTCAGTGACCGCACGATCAAAAGCTGCATCCGCCATGGCTTTGCCGAGCCATGGTTTGAAAACCCGATCAAGCCTGACTGGCTGGTCTGCAAGTTGACCGACAAGGGTCGGCTTGCCCTGAACGCCGAAGGCTGAAACGCGCTTCGCGTTGCATCTCACGTCAAGACATAGAGGAAATATCCATGGGTAAGTTTGGAATCGGACAAGGCGTCCGACGTGAAGAGGACCCGCGACTGCTCACCGGGCGCGGCTATTACGTCAATGATGTGAACCTGCCCAAGCAAGCCTACACGCATATCCTGCGCTCCCCCCACGCCCATGCAGATATCCGTTCGATCGACACGACAGCTGCAAAAGCAGCTCCCGGTGTGCTGGCCGTGTTTATCGGGGCAGATGTCGTCGCGGACGGGCTTGGTTTTCCCGGCATGCCCGCCAAGTGGAAGCGACCGGACGGGCAGCCCATGAAATACCGACCTCAGCCGCCTCTTGCCACGGATCGCGTGCGCTATGTTGGTGACCCGGTGGCCATGGTCATTGCCGAAACGATCAATCAGGCGCGCGACGCAGCCGAACTCATCGATATCGATTTCAACATGCTGCCTTCAATTACCGATACGGCGCAGACGGTCGAGGCAGATGCCCCGCTAGTCTGGGACGACTATCCCGACAACATTTCGGGCATGTTCCAGTCTGGCGATGCCGACGCCGCCGACGCCGCACTGAGCGGTGCGGCCCACGTTATCAAACGGCGCTTCGTGATCAGCCGGGTCTTTGCCAACTATATGGAACCACGCGGGGCCATCGGTGACTACGACCCGCGTGAAGACCGCTACACCCTCTATGCCGATGTGCAGTACCCCCATCGCGTCCGGCAGGTGCTGGCCGAGAAGATATTCCGCATCCCGGAGCAGAATATCCGCGTGGTGTCCCGCGATGTCGGCGGTGGGTTCGGTACCAAGGGGTGGCAGTATGCCGAGCATCGCCTCACGCTCTGGGCCGCCAAGAAAATCGGACGTCCTGTAAAGTGGTCGGCCGAGCGCAGTGAAGCCATTCAGGGCGACGAGCACGGGCGTGACAATGTCACGGAGGCCGAGTTGGCATTCGACGACAACGGCAAGATCCTCGGTCTGCGCGTGCGGACAATTGCCAATATCGGGGCCTACCTGTCGGCGATCCGGAATTTGCTCTCCGTGTTCTCCAATGTCGGCACGCTCATCGGCGTCTATGACATACCCGCCGCCCATGTTGCGGTGCGGACCGTTCACTCCAACAGCAACCCCACTGCGCCCTATCGCGGCGCAGGACGGCCTGAAGCCACCTATGTCATCGAGCGCATGCTCGACGAAGCGGCACGCGAGCTGGGCTATGACCCGGCCGAGTTGCGCGTGAAGAACATGATCGCGTCGGACGCCATGCCGGTGAAGACCGCGCTGGGCCTGACCTATGATTGTGGGGCGTTCACGGAAAATCAGGCTGAAGCCCTGAAGTTGGCGGACTATGAAGGCTTTCCAGCTCGCAAGGCGGCGTCTCAGGCCGCCGGAAAGCTACGCGGGATCCGGATGGCCAACCCCATAGAACGCGCCGCCTCCCCGTCACCCGATTTTGCCGAAGTGCGTTTCTCGACCGATGGAACCACAACCGTACTGATGGGTACGAAAAGCCAGGGTCAGGGACACGAGACCGTCTACAAGCAGATTGTCGGTGATCGGCTCGGCCTCGACCCGGCGGATATTCGTGTGATCGATGGCGACACCGACCGCGTCGCATTCGGGATTGGCACCATGGGATCACGGTCCACGGTCATTGGTGGCTCGGCGCTCCATAACGCCTCCATCAAGATCGAGGAAAAGGCCCGCAAGATCGCTGCGCATCAGCTTGAAGCGAGTGAAGCCGATATCGAATTCGAGGACGGAATTTTCAGAGTGTCGGGTACAGACCGCGAGATATCCCTCAAAGATGTCGCCAAAGCTTCTTTCCTGCCCGCAAAATTGCCGCCCGGCACGGAGCCCGGCCTCTTCGAAACAGCCACCTTTGCGCCCAAGCAGGACACCTATCCCAACGGCAGCCATGTCTGTGAGGTCGAGATCGACCCCGATACCGGCACAGTCGAGATACTTGGCTACAAGGTCGTCGACGATGTTGGCATCATGATCAACCCGACAATCGTAAAGGGACAGATCCATGGCGGTATTGCACAGGGGGTTGGCCAAATCCTGATGGAACAGGTCGCCTATGACCCGCAATCGGGTCAGCTTCTCTCCGGGTCCTTCATGGACTACGCAATGCCAAGGGCCGACAACTTTTCGGACATGGAAATCGCCAGCAACGAAGTCCCGACCCAGCGAAATCCGCTTGGCGTCAAAGGTGCAGGTGAAGCGGGAACCGTGGGCGCCATGCCGGCCCTGATGAATGCGATCATGAACGCCCTGTCCGACGTCGGGGTCACCGAACTCGAAATGCCGGCGACACCAGACCGGGTGTGGCGTGCCATTCGTGACGCAGGCGACAAGGCCTGAGTTCCACCGCGGTGAGAACAGAATTCCTGGAAATTTGGAATGAATTGGTCGGGACGGCAGGATTCGAACCTGCGACCCCCACACCCCCAGTGTGATGCGCTACCAGACTGCGCTACGTCCCGACCGAACGCGGCGGACTATAGAACCTAATCCAACCAGATTGGAACCGGCTAACGCGCAGAATCGAGAAGTTTTTTGAGGGCTTCGAGTTCGCTCAAAAGCGCCTTCAATTCGCTTTGCTCCGGCGTACCGCCTTCAGCAAGGTTTGAAGACACTTCTGCGGCAGGTTCAGAGACCACAGGAGCGGCCTCAGGCGATGTCTCTTCAGGCTTTACACCTCCCTCGCGCAGCAACTTCTGCACACCCTTGATGGTGTAACCATCATCATAGAGCAGGGACCGGATGGTCCGGAGGAGTTCAACATCCTCGGGGCGATAGTATCGACGGCCGCCGCCGCGCTTCATGGGGCGAACCTGACTAAACTTGGTCTCCCAAAACCGCAGAACATGCTGCGGCACATCCAGACCAGAAGCCACTTCACTAATTGTGCGGAAGGCTTCGGCAGACTTGCTACCGCGACGTGAGGAATGGTTTGCGGTATCCGCCATAAATCAGACTAGTAGGAGGTGTCCGGCTCGACGTCGTCTGACGCATAACCTGATGTATCGGCGTCACCGTCATTGATCCGCTTTTTCAGAACATGGCTCGGCCGGAACACAAGAACTCGACGCGGCAGAATTGGCACTTCTTCACCGGTTTTCGGGTTCCGCCCCATCCGTTGCCCCTTCTGGCGCACCTGAAAGCTCCCGAATGATGAGAGTTTTACCATTTCGCCGCGAACCAGCGCGTCAGACATTTCGGCCAGCACGGATTCAACGAGATCAGCGGACTCATTCCTGGACAGACCGACTTCCTGATAAACAGCTTCGGTCAATTGTGCCCGCGTGATTGTTTCGCTCACACCAGCTCTCCCCATATTTCCTAATTGGGCGGACGGTACCGTGACAGGATAAATCCGTCAATATCAGAGGATTGCTATACGCCTTTAATGCAAAACTTTGAAATTTTCAGGCTTGAAATCGCTACCAGCGGAGGATTCCGGATCCCCAGGTCAACCCGCCGCCCATGGCTTCGATCAACACAATATCGCCCTTCTTGATCCGGCCATCATCGACAGCAACCGAGAGCGCAAGCGGAATGGAAGCCGCTGAGGTGTTGGCATGGATATCAATCGTGACAACCACCCGATCGGCGCCAACTTTCAATTTGCGGGCCGTGCCATCAATAATCCGCTTGTTGGCCTGATGCGGCACGAACCAGTCAACGTCATTGGCCGCGAGGCCCGTAGCTTCAAGCGCCTCAACGACAACAGCAGACATCTTGGTGACGGCATGGCGAAAGACTTCCTTGCCCTCCATGCGCAGAAATCCGACCTCACCCGTCGAAGATGGACCACCATCCACGTAAAGAAGGTCGTGCAACGTGCCATCAGAATGCAGGTGAGTGGAAAGCACCCCCCGGTCATCCGAGGTTCCCAGCCCGTCTTCGGCTTTGAGGATCATTGCGCCAGCGCCATCACCAAAGAGCACGCACGTGCCCCGGTCAGTCCAGTCAAGTATGCGCGAGAAGGTTTCCGCCCCAATGACAAGGGCTGTATCGACCTGCCCCGCCTTGATGAAGTTATCAGCGGTTGCCAGTGCGTAGACGAAGCCTGAGCAGACGGCCTGTACATCAAACCCCATACTGTCGTTTCCACAGCCCAACTTCGACTGCACGACGGTTGCAGAGGCCGGAAACGTTTCATCAGGCGTGGATGTCGCAACGATAATCAGATCGATCTCATCGGGCGTCATACCTGCGGCATAAAGTGCGTTCCGCGCTGCATGGGTGGCCAGATCAGACGTGAATTCACCATCGGCTGCGATATGACGCTGCCGAATTCCGCTCCGCTCACGTATCCACTCGTCGGACGTATCAACCCGTTCGGCAAGCTCAGAATTCGTGACGATACGTTCGGGCAGATACCTGCCCATCCCGGCAACAACAGAACGGCGCATATCTATGATGCCGTTGCGGTTGGCTGCGGGCGCAGCATCTCTGGGTCCAGACGCTCAATATTGGTCTTCAACAAAGCATTCCCATCATACTTAATCATATCGATCGCAACCCCGATCGCAGTGGCAAAACCGACGGCATCGGTTCCCCCATGACTCTTAACGCATACTCCATTGAGTCCCAGAAATACTGCACCGTTATAGCGACGCGGATCGCTGCGGCTGCGCAACTTGTCAAAGGACGGCTTTGCGAAAACATAACCAATCTTGGCCCAGAACGAGTTTCGGAAGGTCTCACGAACAAACGCATTGATCAGCTTGGCTGTACCTTCAGCAGTTTTGAGCGCGACATTGCCTGTAAACCCATCCGTGACAACCACATCCACTGCCCCTGCAGGGATGTCGTTGCCTTCGACAAAGCCGACAAACTCTCCAGGCAAGTCCAGCTCGCGCAAAAGGTTCGCGGCATCTTTCAAAGCGTCATTGCCCTTGGTCTCTTCCTCACCAACGTTCAGCAGACCAATGGTTGGCTCGTGGATGCCCAGGATCGTGCGGGCAAAGACTTCACCCATGATCGCAAACTCAACAAGATTACGGGCATCGCATCGGATGTTCGCGCCCAGATCCAGCATCACTGTTTCACCACGAAGCGTGGGAAAGAATGACGCGATTGCCGGACGATCGATGCCTTCAAGGCGCCGCAACACAATCATCGCCATCGCCATCAAGGCGCCAGTATTGCCAGCCGAAACCACACCATCAGCCTCATTCAGCTTGACGGTTTCTATGGCCTTCCACATCGAGGTTTCATGACCGCTGCGCACAACCTGAGAAGGCTTGTCGTCAGCCTCAACCTTTTCGGTTGTGTGACGTATCTCGACAAACGCATCGAGGCCGCGCTGCTTGGCAACCAGCTCGCTGACTTCCTTCTCATCACCAAAGAGTAGAAACCTCACATCGGGATTCCGCCGACGTGCAATATCAGCGCCCGCAACAACAATTTGCGGTGCATCGTCTCCACCCATGGCATCAAGGGCGATTGTGATCTGGTCGCTCAACCGGTCCGCTCCCCCACCGAACATATTCGTTCGGGGTCCGTCATCCAGAGACTAGATCTTCTCTTTGACCTCAATGACCTGTCGGCCCTTATAGAAGCCGGTCTTCATATCGACGTGATGAGGGCGATGAAATTCGCCCGTGGTCTCATCTTCGACATAGGTCGGCTGCTTCAGAGAATCGTGCGAACGGCGCATGCCCCGACGCGATTTCGATATTTTCTTCTTGGGTACGGCCATAAGTTTTCCCTTTCGCGGGGAAGTAAGAATTTTGTGCGCATGCCGGAAGGCGGCTGCTAGATATCCAAAAATGCACCGCTGAGCAAGCGAATCGCAAGGTTTCTTGTCGAAAACAATCAGTTAAGGGCTATTTCCCCGATTTTTCGCCCTTATCACGCAGTTGAGCCAGTGCTGCGAAGGGTCCGGCGGGTTCTTCGTCATCATCAGCGATGGACTCGAACTCCACCCCCGGCGCCCTCGGATAGGGGTTCAGAGCTAGGGAAATATTCTGCACAAAGATTTCTCCGACTTCAATTTCGTCCTCGATGATCGGTTCGACAGGGTCTTCGTCCTCAGCCTCTTCGTCGTCTTCGCGATCCGTATAGCGTTGCATGATTGAGGCGTCGATGCTGTCACGCACAGGCTCCAGGCTGACCACACAAGCCTGCTCAACCTCTGCCGACAGGTCGCCGAAGATGCTGACATCGCCTGACAGTTCTCGGAACACGTAAATCTCCGCAACGAATGACGACATGGAGAGAAGCTTCAGGCGCGCTGCAATCGCCACACATTCCTCTGCGCTCGCCTCAAATGTCATGAATTCACGCTGTCCCGGCTCAATATCAGTGACATTCACATGCCGGACCAATTCGCCGGTCTCCGTGGTTTCAGTCATGGTTCGATCACCTCAGCAGATCGACCAACAAACGCGGTCGAGTCCGGAAATGATGACCGTCCCTCCAGCAAAGCACTCGCAGATACTTCGTCGATCAGACCTCGTGCCGCGCGTAGATAAGCGATCATTCCTGCCACCTGCGCAGGCTCCGGCTCGGCGCTGGCATACAGATTCCGCCGAAGAATCTCATCCAAGGCGCTGTCCCCTGCGGCAAGACCACTTTCGTAAACAGAAATTCGTCCATGCAGGTTCCGCGCAAGCTTCTTGATCCGGTGTCCAATTCCCATATCGCCGAGCCCCGCTTCACGGAGCGCGACATCGAAATCATCGAAAATCAGGTCATGCAGCGTCTGTGCAACTTGGGCGCATTCTTCACTCTCTCGCTTTAGACGTGTCAAAACGAGGTAGGCATGCAAACAAACCATCTCGTAACGCCCCAGCATGGTGTCAGGGACGCCGAGATGGGCATAGAAGGCCGGCTCACGCGATTGTGCAACGATCGCTTCGTAATGGCTTGCAGCCAGTTTGCGTCGCGTACGTCGTTGCTGAATTCTTCCTAGCATGCGTCAAATTTCCCGTTTGTCCTGTCGTCGGTCAGATGCAGTTGACAGAAGGAAACAGCGAATGCCATCGTCTGCCGCATCACACGATTCTCTACAGCTCCCGACGAGACTCTCGCCGAATGAATTTTTTCGTCCGACATGGCCGTGTTCTGGTCCTTCTCTCCGTTCTCACGGCCTGCACGCCGGTCATCTCCGCCCGTGGCCAGCAGCCTGACCCGGAGGCCGTCGAAACCGTTGAACCTGGTGTCTCATCTCGACGTGATGTCGAGAACGCATTGGGCACCCCATCGACGCAGGGCGTCTTCCGGGAGAACGTCTGGTACTACATGTCAGAACGTACGGAAAGAACCGCATTTTTCCGTCCCCAACTTATCGAACGCAAGATCATTGCAGTCGTCTTCGACGATTCTGGTGTTGTTGAGGATATCGTGACGTATACCGAAAACGACAAGAAGGAAGTCGATCTTGTCGCACGTGTTACGCCAACGGCTGGCAATGAGCTTTCCATTATCCAGCAGCTCTTCGGCAATGTCGGGCGTTTCGCCCAACCCTGACAACAAAACGAACCTGACAAAGAAAAACCCGGGGCCGTTTCCGGCCCCGGGTTTGTTTTGTACGCGTTGCGTGGCGACTAGTGTGCCAATACCGCGAGGATCAACAGCGCCACAATGTTTGTGATCTTGATCATCGGGTTCACAGCAGGACCTGCAGTGTCCTTGTAGGGGTCACCAACGGTATCGCCGGTCACCGCAGCATGATGGGCATCAGAGCCCTTGCCGCCATGGTTGCCGTCTTCGATGTACTTCTTGGCATTGTCCCAAGCACCGCCACCAGCGGTCATGGAGATCGCGACGAACAGACCCGTCACAATCACACCCAGAAGCATCGCACCGAGCGATGAGAACGCTGCCGACTTACCAGCAATCACCAAAATGACCACGTAGAGGATGATCGGTGACAGCACCGGCAACATCGACGGGATAATCATTTCCTTGATCGCAGCCTTGGTCAGCATGTCGACACAGCGGCCATATTCGGGCTTGCCTGTGCCTTCCATGATCCCCGGGATCTCCTTGAACTGACGCCGAACTTCAACGACGACCGAACCAGCTGCACGGCCAACAGCCGTCATGCCCAACGCGCCGAACAGGAACGGCAGCATGCCACCGACCAGCAGGCCGACAACGATGAACGGGTTGGTCAGGGAGAAGTCGAGTTCAACACCCGCGAAGTACGGATACTCGGCAGCCGACGAGATGAAGAAGTTCAAATCCGACGTATACGCTGCAAAGAGCACAAGCGCGCCGAGACCGGCGGAACCGATCGCGTAACCCTTGGTCACCGCCTTGGTGGTGTTGCCCACCGCGTCGAGTGCGTCGGTGGTCTTACGGACCTCTTCGTCAAGCTCAGCCATCTCTGCGATGCCGCCAGCGTTGTCCGTCACCGGGCCGTACGCGTCGAGCGCAACAACCATACCGGTCAGGGCCAACATTGCTGTCACGGCAATGGCGATACCAAGCAGACCAGCGAGCATGAACGAAGCGATAATCGCTGCGCAGATGATAAGCGCGGGAATTGCCGTTGCTTCCATCGAGATCGCAAGACCCTGGATCACGTTCGTGCCGTGCCCGGTGGTTGATGCCTTGGCAATCGAGCGTACCGGACGATATTCGGTGCTGGTGTAGTACTCGGTCACCCAGATCAGGAGACCGGTTACAACCAGACCAATAACGCCACAAAGGAACACATCCATGCCGTTGAAGGTGACGTTCGGAAGAACAATCTCTGCATCAAAGCCGATCACCCATTCGGTGACACCCGCGATCCCGACAAGGGACAGCACAGCAGAGGCAATGAAACCCTTATAGAGCGCACCCATGATGTTCTGGCTGGCGCCGAGGCGCGTGAAGAACGTGCCAATAATCGAAGCAATGATACAAATGCCACCGACAGCCAGAGGATAGACCATCATCTGGTTGAGAAGCGGGTTGCCTGCCAGGAAGATCGAGATCAGGACCATGGTCGCGACGATCGTCACGGCATAGGTCTCGAACAGATCAGCTGCCATACCCGCACAGTCACCAACGTTGTCACCAACGTTATCAGCGATCACGGCCGGGTTGCGGGGGTCATCCTCGGGGATACCTGCCTCAACCTTGCCCACAAGGTCAGCACCGACATCCGCACCCTTGGTGAAGATACCGCCACCCAAACGTGCAAAGATCGAAATCAGAGAGGCACCGAACCCAAGTGCGACGAGCGCATCAATCAGTTCGCGACCACCGGCATTGCCGTTCTGTTGCATCCAGATCATGAAGCCGAAATAGCCAGCCACCGCGAGAAGCGCGAGGCCTGCCACCAGCATGCCGGTCACGGCGCCAGAGCGGAACGCCACCGACAGGCCTTCGGCCATGCTGCTGCGTGCGGCCTCTGTCGTGCGAACATTCGCACGCACCGAGATATGCATCCCGATATAGCCGGTCACGCCGGACAGCACAGCGCCGATTACAAAGCCAAGTGCGACCGTCCAACCCAGAAGGAAGAACAGAATCACGGCGATAATCACGCCGACGATTGCGATTGCCCGATACTGACGGTTCAGATAGGCGGCTGCGCCTTCCTGAATTGCCGCAGAAATTTCCTGCATTCGTTCGGTGCCTGCGCTCAATGCGAGAATCGAGCGTGACGCCCAAATCCCGTAGAGAACAGCCAGACCGCCACATGCGATGGCGAACCAGACGATAGGAGCCATTGTTATTGTCCTTTGGTTTCTATGTTGTTTGGATCGCGCAGCCGATCGCAGCGCGCACCCCAGATCAGGTGCGAATCACCTGACCCCATCAAAAGCGGCGGGAACATGCCAAAAAGGCGGGAACATGGCAACCGGCGAGAACGGTCAGGCTGCGACGGGTTGCCTCTTCACACGCAGCCAGAACACCGCGCACACAACGAGGACCAGCAAAGGTGCTGACGCCATGTTCACGGCAAAGAACCCAAACTGGCTGTAAACCACGCCAGCAAGCAGCGAACAGGTCGCGACGGTTCCGAAGACAAAGAAGTCATTGACCCCCTGCACTTTCGCCTTCTCCGCGGGTGTGTAGGTGCTCAGGAGCAGCGTCGTTCCGGCTGTAAACATGAAGTTCCAGCCGAGGCCAACAAGGCCCATCCCGACGCGGAGATGCCAAATCGAATCACCGCTGAAGTTCACCCCGATACAAATGACCGAAATGACTGCGCCCGCGAGAATAATATTCAGGTCACCGAATTTTTTGATCAGGTAACCGGTAAAGAAGCCCGGTGCGAACATCCCAAGGACGTGCCACATGATCACGTTGTTGATGTCGAGTTGGCCAAACGGGTGTGTCGGATGAAGATGCATGAAAATCGGCGTCGACAGCATGACGAAGTTCATGACGCCGTAACCGATCATCGCGCTCAACAACGCAACGATGAAAGCCGGTTGCGCTGCAATCTCCCGCATCGGTCGGACATGCCCGGTCCGTTCCTGTTCACTGGGTGGCGGAATATCAGTAAACCGCAACAAGACCATCATGATCACCTGCATCGACAGGATGACCA
>Ga0181560_10004700_pt1 | contig 12297 bp, 8 predicted proteins | sample 011ome_20_FD_133751 | JGI IMG/M metagenome (GOLD analysis project Ga0181560, IMG submission 133751) | Coastal salt marsh microbial communities from the Groves Creek Marsh, Skidaway Island, Georgia - 011509CT metaG (megahit assembly) | ecosystem: Environmental > Aquatic > Marine > Intertidal zone...
ACGTCGTCAGCAGAAAGGGGAGGAGGGTTCTCGCGGGGGGGGGGGTGCGGGAATATGCCGAACTTAAAAAGCGGTTCCGGCGGGGGGGGGGGGATCCGATGGAGTACGACGGCAGCTCGCAGGCGCTGGAGGACCCGTCGCCCGATGAGCTCGCGCGCGGGAACCCGCTCTTCGACCGTCGCGGCAGCGCGCTGTACGGCGGCGCGACGCCCACGGGGAGCGCGCGCGCGATCGACGACGCCGGCGTCGGCGTCGCCGGCGGCGGCGACGGGAGCCCGCTCGGAAACGGCGCGGGGGAGGCGCTCGCCGGGGAGACGCGCGACAGCCCCGGCGGCGGCGGCGCCGCGGGCCGCGAGAACCCGCGCTCGTTCTGGGAGAAGACGCTCGGCGCGGGCGGCGGCGTCGGCGCCGCCGCCGCCGCGAGCCCCGCGGCCGCGCCGAGGACCTCCGGCGGGTTCTACGACGCGACCACCGAGGGGCCCGGGCGACGCGCGAGCGGCGACCGCTACGCGTTCGACACGCTCGACGCGACGAATCACGACGCGTTGGACACGCTGGGAAGCGACGAGCCGGACGCGCATCAGGACCTCTACGACGCCGCGGACGCGGCGCTGAGACGCGCGGACCCGCCGCGGTGGGAGGAGGAGAGCGGTCGGTTGTACGCCGCGAACCCGCCGAACGCGGCGTTCCCGAGCCGACGCATCTCCGCGGGGGCGGAGAAGAAAAAGGCGTCGGGGTCGCGTCATCGGGAGTACAGTACAAAATCCTCCCGCGACGCCGCGCGCGAGGAGCGGAAGAGACTCGCGGCCGAGCGCGCCGAGCGCGAGTCCTTCGCCGCCGCGTACGCGCTCGATGATGATACGCGCGCGAGAGACGGAGGAGACGACGCGAGGGACGTCGCGAGGGACGACCGCGCGAGGCGATCGCCCACGATGTGGGACACGCTGCACTCGCAGCAGAGCGAGATCGAACACGCCGCGCCCGAAGCCGACGAGCACAAGATGACGAAACTCTCCATCGCCGCGGCGGAGGATCGGCTGTCGTGGAAGCTCGAGAACGGCGCGCTCGGGTGCGGCGGCGGCGGCAGCAGCGCGGCGATGCTGGACCGCATCGGCGACCCCCCGGAGCGACAGAAGGAGTACGTCGACGAGGCGGAGCTGGAAGACTTCGCGGAGAGCGCCGGAGAGCGCGCGCGGATCGGGATCGGCTCGGGCGCGTATAACTGGACGACGCTGGACGCGACCAACGAGTACGACGAGCGCGCGGCGAACAGGGGGCTCGCGAGCGAGGGCGTCGCGAAGACGAACGCCGCGCACGATGGCGCCGTGCGCGCGCGCGTGGACCAGCTGTGGAAGCTGTCGAGTTCGTATTTACCGTCGGACGTGCCGTCGATTCAGCGGAGCCTCGTGAAACACGTGGAGTACACGCTCGCGCGGCGGCGGTACAAGTTCGACCGGAACTCGTTCTACCAGGCCACCGCGCACTCGATCCGCGACCGGCTCATCGAGCGGTGGACGGACACGCAGCAGTTCTACGCGTCGAGGGACGGGAAGCGGATGTATTACCTATCTCTCGAGTTCCTCGTCGGCCGGTCGTTGGGAAACGCGGTGAGCAACCTGGGCCTGCGCGGCGCGTACGCGGACGCGCTGCAGCAGCTCGGGTACGATCTCGAGAGCATCGTCGCGCAGGAGCGCGAGCCCGCGCTCGGGAACGGCGGGCTGGGCAGGCTCGCGTCGTGCTTCATGGACACGCTCGCGACGTTGAACTACCCCGCGTGGGGATACGGGTTGCGGTATAAATACGGGATGTTCGAGCAGAGAATCGTGGACGGGAAACAGGTGGAATTTCCGGATTACTGGCTCACGCACGGCAACCCGTGGGAGGTGGAGCGGCTGGACGTGAAGTACCTCGTGCGCCTGTACGGCCAGGTGAACAACTACGTGGACGAGCGAAGTGGGGAGACGAGGTATCGGTGGGAGGGCGGCGAGGTGGTCGTCGCCGTCGCGTACGACACGCCCATCCCGGGCTACGGCACGTACAACACCAATAACATGCGTCTGTGGTCGAGCAAACCGAGCCACGAGTTCGATCTCGCGTGCTTCAACGCGGGGAATTACTACGGCGCCGTGGAGGCGAAGGAGCGGTGCGAGAGCATCACGAGCGTGCTGTACCCGTCGGACGACAACGACGCCGGGAAGGCGTTGCGGCTGAAGCAGCAGTTCTTCTTCGTCAGGTGCGTTCTGTGCGAACGTTTCGTTTTTCACCCGTCGCCCGGTTTCAACACTCGATCGCGTTTTATTCAACTGACCGATGAACGTATCATATTTTGTATGGAACGACCCTCAGCGCCACGCTGCAGGACGTCTTGCGTCGGTACAAGAAACGCGTCGCGCCCGGGCGGACGCTGAAACACCTGCCGGAAAAAGTCGCGATCCAGCTCAACGACACGCACCCGTCCATCTCCATCCCGGAGCTCATGCGGTTGCTCCTGGACGACGAGCTGCTCCCGTGGGACGACGCGTGGGACATCGCGAGGATGACGTTCGGGTACACCAATCACACGATTCTCCCGGAGGCGCTGGAGAAGTGGCCGGTGCCGATGCTCACGGAGCTCCTCCCGCGGCACATGCAGATCATCTACGAGATCAACCACCGATTCTTGCAAGAGGTTGACGCGATGTGGCCCGGGGACACGCAGAAGCTCGCGGCGATGAGCATCATCGAGGAGAGCACGCCGAAGATGGTACGGATGGCGCACTTGGCCGTCGTCGGCTCGCACGTCGTCAACGGCGTCGCGGAGATTCACACCGCGCTCGTCAAGACGCGGCTCTTTCCCGAGTTTAACGAGATGTATCCGGGGAGGATAAAAAACGTCACCAACGGCGTGACGCCGCGGCGGTGGATCTTGCAGGCGAACCCGGCGATGAGCAGCATCTTCACGTCCATCTTGGGGCCCGGGTGGGTGAACGATCTGCGACGGTTGGAGACGCTCAAGCCGCTGGCGCGAGAGCCGAGCCTGCAGCGGCAGTGGACGCACGCGAAGCGGTTCAACAAGGAGCGGCTCGCGGCGTGGATCAAGGCGAACATGAACGTCGACCTGATGCCGAACGCGGTGTACGACATGCAGGTGAAGCGGATACACGAGTACAAGAGGCAGATGCTGAACATCTTGGGCATCATTCATCGATACGCGACCATCGCGAGCGCGAGCGCGGAGCAGCGAAAGTCGATCCAGCCGCGCGTATGCATCCTCGCCGGGAAAGCCGCGCCCGGGTACGAGATCGCGAAGAAGATCATCCAGCTCGCGTGCGGCGTCGCCAAGGTGATCAACAACGACGTGCGATGCGCGGGGCGTCTGCAGGTGGTCTTCATCCCAAACTTCAACGTCTCTCTCGCGGAGCTCATCATCCCCGCGTCGGACGTCTCTCAGCACATCTCCACCGCCGGCATGGAGGCGAGCGGCACGGGGAACATGAAGTTCGTCATGAACGGCGGGCTGATCATCGGGACGTTGGACGGCGCCAACGTGGAGATCGCGCGCGCGGTGGGGGAGGACGACGTGTTCGTGTTCGGCGCCACCGCGGACGAGGTGGCGGCGTTGAGGAGCTCGATGCACAAGCGAGAGCCGCGGATCGACGAGAGGCTGGCGCGCGTGTTCCGCATGATTCGCTCCGGGGTGTTCGGGTCGGCGGATAACTACGAGAGGCTCTTGGACGGACTGACGCCGTCGAAGGATTTCTATCTCTTGTGCCACGACTTCCCGTCGTACTTGGACGCGATGGACGCGGCGGACGCGGCGTATCGCGACAAGGACGAGTGGACGGCGAAGTGCATCAAAGCCGCGTGCTCGATGTGGGCCTTCTCGAGCGATCGCACGATACGCGAGTACGCCAGGGACGTGTGGGGGATGGAGCCGCAGCCGTTTAACCCGCCGCACCACGCGCGCACGCGCGCGAGCGTCGACGGCGGGAGTCGACGGCTGAGCTTCGACAAGCAGATGCACACGACCATCGGCGCGTGAGAAGGTTACAGGTATTTGTATCCGTGTTGTTTTCGATTCGAAAGAGCACCCCGCGACGCGTCATTCGTCGCCGCCCAGCGCCGCGAACGGGTTCGACGGCGCGGTTTTCTTCGCCGCGGGCGCGGACCTTCCCCCGCCCTTCGCGGCTTGCGTCAGCCACCCCGACGAATTCCCGCCGCCGCCGTCGCCGCCGGACGCCGCCTTTTTCTTAGCCGGCGCGGGCGCCTTTTGCGTGAACAACACCGCTCGGCACTCGTCCTCGAACCACCCTTTATCCTCCCCTTCCAACGCCGCGATGCGCTCCTCGATCTGCGGCTTCTTCGCGAGCTTCGCGACGTCCGCCCCCTTCAGCAACTTCCCTCCCGAAGCCTTCTCGAGCGCCTCCAAAGCCTTGAGCTCCGCGCGCAAATCGTTCAGCTCTCTCTCGTTCGCCATCGCGTACACGATCGGCTTGAACGACGCGATCGCGTCCGACTTCTCGATCAATTGAACGCGCTTCCCCTCGAGCGTCTCTCGCTTCTTTTGCTTCCCCTCCGCGTCCGCGGTCGCGATCATGACGTCGAGCTCCTCGAGCTTGGACGCCAGGTCACCAATCATCGCCTTCTGCTCGCCCTTCGTGAGCCGCCCTTTGCTCACCATCTTCTCGAGCTCCGCGTTCAGGTGGTCCACCTTGGACGAGACGTCCACCATGCTGTCGTACATCTCTTGCTCCTGCTCCGTGAGCCTCTGCTGCTCCACGAGCATATTCTCGAGCTGCTCCAGCGCGCTCTGAAGCACGCGCATGCGTTTGAGGAGCGCGCGCTTTTGCGAAAACGACGGCACGTTCATCGCGACGAGGTCGATAAACTCCTCGAACGTGCACGAGCAGCACTGATACTCGGGCGACCGCGCGTTCCCGCCGCCGGTTCGATCCCCGCCGCCGTTAACGCCGTCGCCGTCGCCGCCCGCGGACACGATCTCCACCTTCGGGAACACGTGCAGGTACTTGAGATCCTTGTCCGTGTCGTGCTGGTACTTGTACGTCCCCGCGCACTCCGCGCACGCGCTCGCGCCGCGGTCCTCCTCCAGGCCCGCGGCGCGCAGCGCCTCGGTGAAGTGCTTGAGCATGTCCGGGTCGTACTTGGCGCGCGTCTTCTTCCCGCCGCCGATGACGAACTTGCACGCGACGTACGACTTCGCCGGCAGCGTCGTCCCGAGGCACGAGCCGACGAGATCGTGCAGCCAACCGGGGGTGAACCCGGCGAGGTCGTACTGCTCGCTGTCGCCGTTCGACGCGTTGAGCTTGATCTCGTCGATGAGCGCGGACGCCATGACGGAACTGGTCGGGCGCGGGCGGGCGGCGCCGACGTCGGCCTGCCCACGACGACGACGCGCGGGGGGGGCGGGGGGATGTGACGCGCGGCGTCGACGCATCTTTCTCGAGTCTTCTCGCCGGCGAACCTTCGTCGAGAAGTACGTGCTGTAACGTTAGGAGTTTTCCGTGGTCTAGTAGTTAGTCGTCGTATGTACATCGCGTTAAATCCCCTCCCTCCCTCTCTACGATACCCGCCCACCCTCTTCTCTCCTCTCTCAACACGACGTCCGTCCGTCACACCATCGAGTGCACGATGACGTTCCGCTCCGCGTCGTGCGTGAACCGCGCCGACGCGAACGCGGGGGAGCCGTAAAACCGCGTCAAGTCTTCGACGCCGTACTCCCTCGCCTTGTCCTCCAACAGCTTGCATCGCACCGTCGTGGTCCCGCCCTGCTGCGACTCGCTGTTCGCGCCGCCGCCGCTCGCGGTATTGTTCGCGGTGCCCGCGCCGACGGAGTCCCAGTAGTTCATCTCTCTGACGATGTCGCGCAGGATGTTCAGAAGGAGCTGATCGTAGTCGCGGTGGAAGTGCGTGTACCGCGCGAACTTCTTCCCCAGCGCCTTTTGCACGGAGAGCTTCTGCGTCCCGATAAAGCTCTGGAGCATCACCGCGATCGCGGCGTCGATGTCTTCGCTGCTGACGTGTTCGGACAACCGCATAGACGCCCTCGCCTCGGACATGCGGATGATGGACTCGACGTGCCGCACCGCGACGGGCATGCCCTCGCGCGTGACCGACTCTCTCCTCAGTTCCGCGTACACCTGCGAAATTTTCGGAAGGTCGCCGCTGCTGAGCTTCGGTCGCACGAACCGCTTCGCGTACGCGATGTACTTCCTCAGCAAGTCCTGCGGGATGAGCTCCACGTCCGGCGAGTCGTCCGGAACGTCGGTCAGCGACCCTTTGAAAACGTCGCCCAGAGGCTCGTCCGGGTCCCGATCCGGATGCGACTTGAAGTGCGACCCGACGATGAACTTGGCCAGTCGCTCGTCCAGCACCGGGTCGACGATATCCTTCACGACGCACATGATGTCGAACCGCGATAAGATCGGGTCCGTGAGCTCGACGTTGTCGCTGAACGTGCGCGAGCTGTCGTACCGCCCCCCGACCGGGTTCGCGGCCGCCATGACGGAGCACCGCGCTTGCAGCGACGTCACGATGCCCGCCTTGGAGATGGAGATGGACTGCTGCTCCATCGCCTCGTGGATGGAGACGCGGTCTTGGTCGTTCATCTTGTCGAACTCGTCGATGAGGCACACGCCGCGGTCCGCGAGGACGAGCGCGCCGCCTTCCAGGACCCACTCCTTCGTGATGTGGTCTTTGTGCACCGCGGCGGTTAAACCGACCGCGGACGCGCCTTTCCCCGTGGTGTACACCGCGCGGGACGCCGTCTTTTCGACGTATTTTAAAAACTGCGACTTGGCGACCCCGGGGTCGCCGAGAAGCAGGAGGTTGATGTCGCCTCTCAGGCGCGTCTTTCCCTTGACGATCTTCTCCTGTCCCCCGAACAGCGCGAGCGCGATCCCGGCCTTGATGTCGTCGTGCCCGTGAATCGAGGGCGCCATGGACTTGACGATGCGTTGGCACACGCGAGGGTCGCGCGACAGCCTTCGAATCTCTTCCTTGTCCTCGTCCGTGAGCGTGTGCGTCGAATACAGATCGCTCTTTTTCAACAGGTGATTCGCCTCCACGTGCGTGGAGAACACCGGGAACCCGTTCCGCATGTTCAGCGAGTGCTCGTAGTTGTTGGCGTATATGCCGGTGACCACCACCTGGTCCCCCGGCTTGGCGCCGTCGATGAGGTCGTTGAGCATGATGATCTCTTTACTCCGCGGCAGCCGCCCCGCGGGGACGTTCCCGGGCGACTCCTGCAGCGTCATCCGCTGAAAGTTCCGGTACACCGTCCGCTCCGTGTTCACCTTCCACGGGCCTTTGCTCTGGCAGTCCGGGCACGACCCCGGCCTGAGCTCCTCGCCGGCGCCGTTTTGATAGATGGGCCCGACGACGAACCCGCACTTCGAGCAGTCGTACATCACCTCCCTCAACTGCGGAAACACCCCGGTCCGTCGCGTCACGACGCCCTCGATCTTGATCAGGCAGTTCAGATGCGCCTGGCGAATGTCGCGTATCTGATCCATGATCGGCAGCCCCGTGATCCGCGTGAAGATGCGGCCGTGAATGTCCCCGTACGAAGGGTACAGCTTCAGCGCCTCTTGTTTCGCGACTTCGTCGAACATCGCCAACATGTCCGCGGGCGCGTCCGCGACCCACACCGCGAGGATCGGCTCTCTCTCCGCTAAGTGCAGGTACGACACCTCCAACGACTGGCCGTTCGCGACGCACATCTCGCGGATCCTGATCCTGTACACGGGCGCGCCGTCGCCGTCCTTCTCGACGTACTTGCGAAGGAACCGGGAAAACTTTTTCCGAATCTCGCTCTTCGTGCGTTCTGTCGGGGTGGAGTTGAAAGGCGTCAGCTGGAGTTGAAAGGCGTCGAGGGCTGGGATTGAAAGCGAGGAGTGGGCGGAGAGACACGCCGGCAAAAGTCCTTAAGGATCGGCGTTCACCACGCCGACGCGGTCGTATGGGGACCAGTGTGAGGAAGGAGGACGCGCGCACCGCGCGTGATCCACTCCCGCAGCGGGCAGTCGTAGTTTTCGATGTCCACCTCGAACTCCTCCTCGTCTTCCTGCGAGCGTCGCGCGGCGTGGTGTCATCGTGTCAGGTGGACAAACGAGACGCGACGGCGAGGGATGGCGTCGTGTGGTCGCGAAGAGAGCGATCGGTCGGGTCGCGGAGAGAAAAGGGTTCGGGGCGCGATCGATGGAAGGATCGTTCGATCGATGTCGTTCGTTTCGCGGGCCGACCCGCGCACCTCCTCGTCGTCCTCGTCGCGATCCCCCGCGCGTCGTCGCCGCTGCTGCCTGCGCCACTGATCGTCGTCGTCGTCCGCCTCCAACGCCCTCGGCCTGACGCGCCCACCGGTCATCCCCGGCCGCTGACCTTCCCTCGCGTCTCGCTCCTCGAGCTCCGCTTCCGCGCGGAGCCTCGCCTCGAGCTCCGCCTCCGGGTCGTAGTCCTCGGGCGGCTCCGCGATCCCGTCCGCTTCGTACTGATCGAGGTGCGCCATCGGACGGTAATCCCTGCGCGGATGGCGGCGAACGGAGGCGACGACGCGCGGGACGACGTCAGCGCGGGCGGGATGGGGGACGGGGGTTGGTGCGGGGAGGGGGAGGGAGGACAGCAGGGGTGCCAGATCGCGATTTCATTTCCCTCCTCGAGCGCGGAGGGAGAGGGAGAGGGCGCACATCTCTTGGTTCTCGAACAGATCCTCGCCGTCGTCGTCCTCCTCCTCCTCCTCGTCGCTGACGCGCTCGAGGTCCGAGAACGGGTCATCATCGCCGCCGACCGCCGCGTCGTCGCCGTAATCGTCCGCCTCGTCGCGAGGGTCCATCGCGCGCGTCTTCCGCCGCCGACGCGCGATCGGTTCTGCTGCCTTTGGCCGGGCGCGAGCGCTCGAACGACCCGCGACGAAGTTTCAAACGCGAGGCCTCGGCGCGGCGCGTCAGCGCTCACTCCGCCCGAGGCGCCGCGGACGACGCCGCGATGGAGGCGTCCAAGCGCGTCGTGTTCGTGTCCGTCAAGGGGCGGGACGACAGCAGGCCGAGGACGCGAAGGAAGCGCGCGCTGGGGTGCGTCTCGAGCGTCGCGCCGCGTCGTCGTCGCCGCGGGCCGTCCATCGTCGCGCGCGCTCGGTCGTCATTCCTCGGCGACGACGACGAGTCGAACGGCGTCTTCTTCGTCCTCTCTCCTCGTCCCTCGACCGCGTCGTCGTCCGACCCATCGAGTCGCGGGTCGCCCTTCATCGCGTCGTCGCATCGCGCCGCGCCTCGCCTCGCCTCGCCGCTGACCCCTCGTCGATCCCTCCCTCCCTCCCTCCCTCCCTCCGCAGCGTGAGCGAGACCGCGACGTGGGACGAGTTCGTCGCGCTCATCCGCGCGCGCCTGCAGCTGGAGAACGTCCGAGCCATCTACCACGCGTCGACGATGACGCCGCTGACGTCGATGAACGATCTGCAGGACATCGAGGACCTCGTCGTGGACGGCGACGAGGCCGCGAGCGTGTCGATTCCCATTCCCGCGACGTCGACCGGAGGTTCGAACGGAGGCGCCGCGGCGGCGGGCACGGGCGCGGCGGCGAAGGCGTCGGGGAAATCCAAACCCAAGTCGACGCTCCCGAGGCTCGCGCCCAAAGCCCGCGATACCCCGCTCGGACGCAAAGGCCGCGACGGCGAGGACCCGGACGGCGGAGATAAGTACAAGAAGCGCGCCAGCGTCTTCATGCAGTTCGTGCAGAAGATCGCGCCGTCGTGGGGAGGCGCTTTGGAGGCGCAAGACGCGTTGGACGCGTTGGAGAAGGGCGCGAGCCGCGCGGTGCTCGGGACGCCGGGAAGGGTCGGCGGGGTCAAGAGCCGGGGTCGGCGGGGTCGGCGGGGTCGGGACCCGCGGAGTTTGATCGGTGGGCTCGCGATCGCGTGTTCGGTCGCGACGATGGTGTATCTGTACAACAAGTTAGGCGCGGCGACCGCGGCGGCGGGAGGAGGGCCGTAGCACGTGATGAGTTGTTAGGTCACGCGAGCGTAGAATGTTCATCCCTCCGTTCGACGGGCGCGCACTTCGTCGCGCGCGCGCACGGCGAGCGCCATGCGAGCGATGGCGGGCGCGATGGCGGGCGCGGCCGCGATGGCGTCGCCGCTCCGCGGTCGCGTTCGCGGCGCGAAGGCTCTCGCCCTGGCCGAACGCGCGCGGCATCGCGCGAGCGCGTCGTCGTCGTCGTCGTCGTCGTCGTCCTCCTCCTCCTCTTCCGCGTCGGACGCCGCCGCGGCCGCGACCGCGGACGGCGCGGCATCCTGGGAGCGCTTCTACTGCGTCCACTCCGGCAAGGACTTGTCGTCGTCGTCGTCGTCGTCGTCGTCGTCGTCGTCGTCCGCGCCGCGCGCCGCGAGCGTCCGCGCGTTCAAGGACCGGCACTACCTCCGACGCGAGTTCGCCGACCTGATGCCCGCGTCCGTCCTCGCGGACCCCTCCGCGTGGGTCCCGCCGCTGACGCCCTCGTCGCTCCCGCCGCCGGAGACGTCCTCGGAAGACCACAAAGTGATCCTCGAGCTCGGGTGCGGCGTCGGGAACAGCGCGTTCCCGCTGATGCGCGCGAACCTAAACCTGTTCGTGCACGCGTGCGATTGCTCGCCCACCGCGATCGCTTCTCTCGTCGCGAACCCGGAGTACGACGCGCGGCGGTGCCACGCGTTCGTCGCGGACCTCTCCGAGGGGGACGCGCCGCTGCGAGGCGTGATCGGCGACGCGTCCGTCGACGCGGTGACCGGGGTGTTCTTCTTCAGCGCGCTGGACGCGGCGACGTTTCGACGCGTCGTCGGCGAGTGTCGGAGGGCGTTGAAACCCGGCGGCGTCGTGTTGTTCCGGGATTACTCCGTCGACGACGTGAAGAACGGCGGCCGCGCCAGAGGGACCAGAGGGAAGGGAGGGAAGGGAGGGACGCGCGGGGGCGGCGAGGGGGAGGGCGATGGCGAGGGCGAGGGGGAGGGCGGCGATGGCGACGCGGGCGGGTTGGACCTCACCCCCGGGGAAAACATCGGCGGAGACGCGTGGGTGCGTCCGGACGGCACGCTCGCGGTGTTTACGGATGAAACGGCCGTCACGGAGGCGTTTCACTCCGCGGGGTTCACGGGCGAGTGCTGGACCGTGACGCACGAGGTCGTGAATCGGAAGTTGGGCGTGACGATCGTCCGCAGCTTCCTCCAGGGGCGGTTCGTGAAGTAGGCACCTTTTCATCATTAGGTTTCGAGAGAGGTCTCCGTCTCCCCGCCCCGTTCTGTCACACCCTCGCGCGCGATGGCAACGACGTCCTCGCGAGCCCTCCTCCGCGCGTTCGCGGCGTTCTCGCTCTTCGTCGCGACCGCCGCCGCCGCCGACGCCGACCCCACGTGCGGCGCGTCCTCGCCGCCGCCGTCGTCGTCGTCGCCGTCCCTCGTCGACATCACCGCGCCCGTCGACGCGTCGCTCGTGACGTGGGAGAAGGCGGACGGACTCGGCGCGTCCCATCGCGTCCAGTCCTCGTCGCGCGCCGACGGCGACGACGCGAACGTCTCCGAGCTCGCGTTCGGCGCGCACACCGGCACGCACGTGGACGCGCCGAGGCACTTCGCGAGAGACTCCGACGCCGGGATCGAGACGCTGCTTCTGTCGTGGATGAACGGACCGGCGATGGTAATCGACGCGTTCGACGTCCCCGCGCTCACCGCGGAGGCGCTCGCGAGCCTCGACATCCCGCGCGGCGTCGAGCGCGTCGTCTTCCGCACGGACAACACGCGGCGGCGCTTGATGCGACTTCGCGCGTTTCAGAGGGACTACGTCGCGTTCACGGAGGACGGCGCGCGGTGGATGGTGGACTTTAGACCGGACGTCAAAACCATCGGCGTGGATTACGTTTCGGTCGCGGCGTACGACCACCTCGTCGCCGCGCATCGGGTGCTTCTCGAGGCGGGGAAAGTCCCACTCGAGGGGTTGGTGATCCCGGAGGAGAGCGTTCGGAGTGGGTGGTGGCGGCTGCACTGCGCGCCGCTGTTGCTCATGGGGAGCGACGGCGCGCCCGCACGCGCGTGGCTCACCGAACTCGACTGAGGAGTAGACAGTCTGGTCGCGCGTCCGAGGAGTAGACAGTCTGGTCGCGCGTCGCGCGTCGTCTGATCGATGAAATAGTTGTGTAGTCAACATAGCCTCCCTCCCTCCCTCCCTCACTCACTCACTCACTCCCTGTCTTTCTCACTCCCCCTCCATCTTCATTTGTTCCTATTTCCCTCTTTCGGCTTCTTTTCCGACCCTCCCCCCATTTCCCCTGACCCTCAAG
>Ga0181560_10004701_pt1 | contig 12296 bp, 10 predicted proteins | sample 011ome_20_FD_133751 | JGI IMG/M metagenome (GOLD analysis project Ga0181560, IMG submission 133751) | Coastal salt marsh microbial communities from the Groves Creek Marsh, Skidaway Island, Georgia - 011509CT metaG (megahit assembly) | ecosystem: Environmental > Aquatic > Marine > Intertidal...
CCCTTCGGGGGTGAGAATTTCATCGGCCGTGTCGTGCTGACAGCAGAGAACCGTCTGTCGGCCATGATCACCGACGCCCGGCCCGTCATTCCCGATGGCGAGGTTCGCGACTACTCATGCTACACGGGCATCTACACCTTTGACGGGAAGACGCTGATCACCAAGGTCGATGCCTGCTCCGATCCGGCCCGCATGGGGACCGAGCAAATCCGCGATGTGACCTTCGAGGACGGTCTGATGGTGCTGCGTCCGCCGTTGCAGCCCTATGGCGACCGGCCCGCAGAGCAGCGCAGCCTGTGGTGGGAGAAAATTTCTGACGTTTGAGTTCTGGCCGTTTTGTCTTACCCGGATGGCGGACGTTACTTTCAACCCTCTCCTCCCCCAGTGGGGCGGAGAGGGAGAGAGCGGATGGGTTCGTTCGGTGGAACCAAAGCGGATAGCCGCGCATCTCGTCGTCGCATGAGCCCTCATCCTGAGCCTGACGAAGGAGGGGGCGGCATCCTCATACTTCGTCCCTTGGCAAGCTCGGGATGAGGAGGCTCAGCATGAGGATGTTCAGGAGATACCCGGACCCAGCCCGCGTATGACGAATGGGGGATATGTCCTTCCACGGACTCCCATTCCGCAGGCCCATGAGGCAAACTCCGCCGCATCGAATCAAGTCCAACAAGCACCCGGTTTCGCCATGCCCAAACCCATCCATCTGAACCTCTTCATCCAGTCCCGCGGCCATCATGAGACCGCCTGGGACCATCCCGGCGCCGATCCGCGTTCGCTGATGGACATCTCCTACTACGCCGATCTGGCCAAGCAGGCCGAGGCGGCGCGGTTCGATTCGATCTTCTTCGCCGATGTGCTGATGATGACCAACGATGCCATGGAATCCGGGCGTTTCTGGCCGGATCCGGTGATCATGCTTGCCGCGCTGGCCATGGAGACCGAAAAGATCGGCCTGATCGCCACGGGCAGTTGCACCTATTCCGAGCCCTACAATCTGGCGCGCCAGTTCGCCTCCATTGACCACATCTCGGGCGGCCGGGCGGCGTGGAACATCGTCACCACCTGGGTCGAGGCGGTCGCGGCCAATTACGGGCGCGAGCACACCGCCCATGGAGATCGCTACGAGATGGGCGAGGAGTTCGTTGCCTCCGTGAAGGATCTCTGGGACAGCTGGGCGGACGATGCGCTGGTGGACGACCGCTCTGGCAATGGCGTCTGCGGCAATCTCGACCGGATCACGCCGATCGATTTTCAGGGCGAGTACTATCAGGTGAAGGGGCCGCTTAACGTGCCGCGCTCCCCCCAGGGCCGTCCGGTTCTGGTGCAGGCGGGCGCGTCGGACCGCGGGCGGGATTTTGCCGCGCTCCACGCCGAGGCGATTTTCACCGCGCATCTGGAAAAGGAAACCGCCCAGGAGTTCTACAAAGACATCAAGACCCGCGCGAAGGAGTTCGGCCGCAACCCGGACCAGATCGTTGTCTTGCCGGGCCTGAACCCGGTGCTCGGCGGGACTGAGGCCGAGGCGAAGCAGAACCTGCTGGACCTGAATGCCCGGATGGACCCGGAAGTCGGCCGCCGGACCCTGTCCCAGCGGTTTGCGGGGCATGATTTCGACCATATCGATCTGGATCAGCCCCTGAAGGTCTCGGACTTCCCGGACCCGGAATCCCTGGAGACCATGAAAAGCCGTGCCGCGCTGATCGTGCGGATTGTCGGCAATGAGGGACTGACGCTCCGTGAATTGCTGGCGCGGTTCGCCGGCGGGCGCGGTCACTACACCACCGCGGGCACGCCGGAACAGATCGCCGACCTGATCGCCGACTGGTGCGACCCGGATGCGCCCGGCGGCCCGGCGGCGGACGGTTTCAACTTCATGCCGCCGGTGATCCCGGCCCTGATGGACCCGTTCATCGACGAGGTGATCCCGCTGCTCCAGAAGCGCGGCCTGTTCCGCACCGAGTACGAGGGTTCGACCCTGCGCGAAAATCTCGGCCTCGACCGCCCGAAAAGCCGGTTCTTCCCGGACTGATTCGTATGACCCTCTCCTCCGGGGAGGAGAGGGTGGTGAGCGTAGCGAACCGGGTGAGGTGGCCGCCTGGCAGCGGCACGATCTTCCCGAGAAAAAGCGCGTGCTCTCCCACCTCACCCCAACCCTCTCCTCCCGGGAGGAGAGGGGGCGTGGTGCCGACCCGCCCGCCCATACGGTTGTTCCCGGGAACCTCTCCGGCCTATGCTCGGCGAAACCAGACAAAACGCCGAAATACCGAGGATCAAACCATGAAACTCAGCGACAGCTCACTCTTTCACCAGCAGGCCTACATCAACGGTGCGTGGTGCGACGCGGATGGCGGCGCGACGCTGGAGGTCACCAACCCGGCTGACGGGTCCGTCATCGGCACCGTGCCGAATATGGGCGCTGCCGAAACCCGGCGGGCGATTGAAGCCGCCGAGGTGGCCCAGAAGGAATGGCGTCAGCGCACGGGCAAGGAACGCGCGGCGATCCTGCGCAAATGGCACGATCTGATGCTGGAAAACCAGGAAGATCTGGCGATCCTGATGACCACGGAACAAGGCAAGCCCATCGCCGAATCCCGCGGCGAGGTGGCCTATGGCGCGTCCTTCATCGAGTGGTTCGCCGAGGAGGGCAAGCGAGTCTATGGCGACACCATTCCGGCCCACGCCCGCAATGCGCGGATCGTGGTGATGAAGGAGCCGGTCGGGGTGACGGCGGCGATCACGCCGTGGAATTTCCCCAACGCGATGATCACCCGCAAGGTTGGCCCGGCGCTGGCGGCGGGCTGCGCCATGGTGATCAAGCCGGCGGACTCGACACCGTATTCGGCGCTGGCCTTATGTGAACTCGCCGAGCGGGCCGGACTACCGGCCGGGCTGATCTCGATTGTCACCGGCGAACCGGGGGCCATCGGCGACGAACTCACCGGCAACCCCATTGTCCGCAAGCTGTCCTTCACCGGCTCCACCCGGATCGGCAAGATGCTGATGGAAAAATGCGCGGGCACCGTCAAAAAAGTCTCCTTAGAGCTGGGCGGCAATGCGCCGTTCCTGGTGTTCGACGATGCCGATCTCGACGCAGCCGTCGAAGGCGCGATGGCGTCCAAGTACCGCAACACCGGCCAGACCTGCGTCTGTGCCAATCGCATCCTAGTGCAGGACGGGGTCTATGACGCCTTCACCGAAAAACTTGGGGAAGCTGTGAAGAAGCTCGCGGTCGGCAACGGCATGGGCGATGTGCAGCAGGGCCCGCTGATCAACATGGCGGCCGTCGAGAAGGTTGAGCGGCATATCGCCGACGCGGTGGCCAAGGGCGCGAAAATTGCCGTCGGCGGAGAACGCCACGATCTCGGCGGCACGTTCTTTCAGCCCACCGTGCTCGTCGATGTGACCACCAGCATGGATGTCAGCCGCGAGGAAACCTTCGGCCCCGTCGCGCCGGTCTACCGGTTCGGCAGCGATGAAGAAGGTATCGCCATGGCCAACGACACGGAGTTCGGCCTGGCCGCCTATTTCTATGCCGGCGGTCTGAACCGTGTGTGGAAGGTGTCCGAGGGTCTCGAATCCGGGATCGTCGGGGTGAACACCGGCCTGATCTCCACCGAGGTCGCGCCCTTCGGCGGCTACAAGGAATCCGGCCTCGGCCGCGAAGGCTCTCATTTCGGTATGGATGAATACTTGGAGATCAAATATGTCTGCCTGGGCGGGATGGCTTAGGACGCGTTGGTCCCATACCCATCGTCATACCCGGACATGATCCGTGTATCTCCTGAACATCCTCATGCTGAGCGTGTCGAAGTATGAGGATGCCGGCCTCCTCCTTCGTCAAGCTCAGGACGAGGGCTCATGCGACGATGAGATGCCCGGGTTGAGCCCGGGCATGACTACAGCGGATAACGCGCGGGTTTGAAACCCGCCCGCCGGCGTCTTTGGCTAAAGCCCCAGCAACTCCCGCGCTTCCTTGCCCGACGCCGCCCAGGCGCCGGTCGCGTCGATGAGCTTCCTGGCCTGCTCCACCAGCTGGGCGTTGCCCGAAGCGAGCTCGCCCTTGGCGATGTAGAGATTGTCCTCCAGCCCGACGCGGACATGACCGCCGAGCACCGTGGCGGCGGCGACCATGGGGAACTCGAAGCGTGAAATGCCGAAGCTTGCCCAGTTGGCATCGGCGGGCAGCATGTCGCGCATCAGCATCATGGTTTCCGCTGTGGCCGGCGCGCCCCAGGGAATGCCGAGGCAAAGCTGATAGAGCGGCTGCTTGTCCTTGATGATGCCGTTCTCGACCATATGGTTGGCCAGACGCACATGGCCGGTGTCGAAGACTTCCAGTTCCGGCTTTACGCCCGCATCCTGGATCAGCACCGCCATCTCGTTGAGCATCTCCGGCGTGTTCACCATGGGGCGTTCGCCGAAATTCATGGTGGCGACGTCCAGCGAGCAGATATCGGGTTTGTTCTCGACCACATGGGCGACGCGCTCTTCGGCGGTCTTCATGACGCTGCCGGCGGCCACCTTCATGGGGTCGTCGCGGTCCGGCACCAGGCGTGCGCCCGGGCCGGTGGTCAGATTGATGATGACATCGGTGCCTGCATCCCGGATCCGGTCCACCACTTCCTTGTAGAGTTTGGTGTCCATGCTCGCCTTGCGGGTTTCCGGGTTGCGCACATGGATGTGGACGATGGCGGCACCGGCCTTATGGGCGGCGAGCGCCTCATTGGCGATTTCTTCGGGCGTGACGGGCACGGCCGGGTTGAGATTCGCGGTGTCTGCAGCGCCGGTCAGCGCGCAGGAAATGATTACGGGTCGAGACATGCTGGTATTCCCCCTTGGTCTGCAAATGCCTTGTTTGGCACATTGTCGAAAAACCTAGACAGCCGGACGGCTGCGAACAAGAGGAGGAGACCACATCATGAGCAATGCCGCCGAGCATGTTTCGCCAAAAGTGTCACGGGATGAGATGGAATCGACCCGCGTGGCCCGTTTCAAGGATTTGAAGAAGTTCAACCTCGCCTTTGTGGATTCGTTGCTGCCCGAGCATCGCAAGAAGAACCTGAAGGTGATCGGACGCGGTGTGGTCGAAGACCCGCGGATGAGCCCGCCAATTGCCGCGGATCACGGTTTCACCGTTGCCTTCATCACCTGCGAACCCAACACCGGCGCGGCCCTCCACAGCCATGAGACCGCCGAGGTCTTCATGCCGCTCAATGGCAGCCTGATTGTCTATTGGGGCGATGACGGAGAGGAAGAACTGACGCTGGAACCCTGGGACACGATCTCCGTGCCCGAGGGTGTGATGCGCGGCTTCCGCAACCCGAATGACGAAGAGGTCGTGATCCTGGCCATGGTCGGCCAGCAGGATGGTGGCGGGCCGGTCACCTGGCACCCGGAGGTGCTCGAGCGCGCGAAAGAAACCGGCCTGGGCGTCGAGGACGGCAAGCTTGTCCGTCTCGACAACTTTGTTTTGCCGGACGGGATGGAAGAAATCGAAACCGGCTGATTTCCTTTCCGGCCGGGAAAGACTAAATCAGCTCATGCCGCCGTTCGGCGGACATGATTTATTCCGCACGCGTATTTTCGTTACGAAAGAAAAAGGGGCCAGTGATGGTGAAAGCAATCCGTATCCATGAGTTCGGCGAAGCCGATGTTCTGAAATGGGAGGACATCGAAGTCGGTGAACCCGGGCCGGGTGAACTCCGCCTGTGCCACACGGTGATCGGCTTCAACTTCCTCGACATCATGGTCCGCAAGGGGCTCTATCCGGTTCTCCCGGAACTCCCCTCGGTGCTCGGTACCGAAGCCGCCGGGATTGTCGAAGCCGTGGGTGAGGGGGTGGACAATTTCGAGGTCGGCCAGCGGGTCGTATATGCCTCGACCTTCCCCGGTTCCTATGCCGAAGGACGGCTGATCGATGCTGCGCAGGTCATTGCGCTGCCCGACAATGTTTCCGATGAGGATGCTGCGGCCAGCCTGCTCAAGGGTATGACCGCGGAATATCTGATTCACCGCACCTTCCCGGCCCAGTCCGGGCAAACCGCGCTGGTTCATGCCGCCGCGGGCGGGGTGGGCCTGTTTCTGTGCCAGTGGCTGGCCAGCAAGGGCGTGGACGTGATCGGCACGGTCGGCTCCGACGCCAAGAAGGAGACAATCCTGGCCAACGGCGCCAAGCACGCCGTGAACTACAAGACCGAGAACTTCACCGAAGTGGCTCGCGAGGTCACCGGCGGTGTCGGCGTCGACGTCGTCTATGACTCCGTCGGCAAGGACCACTGGCAGGGTTCGATCGATTCGCTGCGACCGCGTGGCTATATGGTGAACTTCGGCAATGCGTCGGGTCCGCTGCCGCCCATCGATTCGGTGGAACTGAACGTCAAAGGCTCGCTGTTCTTCACCAAAGCCTCCATGCGCTTCTATCACCTGAACCGTCAGGAACTGGAAGACAGCGCGGCGACACTCTTTGCGGCGATCTCGTCGGGCGATGTGAAGCCGGTCATTGGCCAGTCCTATAAGCTGGAAGACGCTGCCCAGGCACAGATCGATGTCTGGGAAGGCAAGACCACCGGCTCGACGGTGCTGACGGTTTAACCCCAACCGATTGCTGAACACCCTCATGCTGAGCTTGTCGAAGTATGAGGGTGTGGCCCTCGCCCTTCGTCAGGCTCAGGGTGAGGGCTTAAGGAGAGAAGCATGGACTTCGAATACCGTCCGGTGAGTGATGCGGCGCTCGCGTTGATGCGCAAGGGCCACAATCACCCCGAGATGGTTACGACGCTGAACGAGATTGTTGCAGAGGGCGTGCCGCCCGCGCCGGAAAACCATGACGGTGAAGTGGAGGATGTGCGCGGGCTCCCGGTCACCCATCGTTTTGTGGATGCGCCGGGGGAAAGCGAGACGGTGCGCTGGCATTATGTGGAGGCCGGGCCGCCGCCGGGAAGCGCCCCGACCCTTGTGCTGATGCATGGTATTCCGCAGTCATGGTGCATGTGGCGTCCGATCCTGCCGGAGCTCGCCAAACACTTTCATTGCATCGCCATCGACCTGAAGGGCTATGGCCAGTCGGACAAGCAGCGCGGCGATTATCGCCATGAGGGGGCGGCGGCGCAGGTGGTCTCGCTGCTCGATACCATAGGTGTCGGGGAGTTCCATCTCTTCAGTCACGACCGCGGGACGGTCCAGGCAGATTTTATTGCGGCCAGCCAGGGCAAGCGTGTCCGGCGCTGGGTGCGCGGCTCCCAGCATCTGATCCATTTCCATCCCGATCTGGCACCCCAGGAAAACCTGTTCACCGATCTCGAGACCCGGGGAATCCTCCAGGACCCGGTGAAGATGTTTCAGTGGGGCTTCGGGCGACTGTGCAAGCATCCGATTCCCAAGGCCGACGTGATACGCGCGATCCAGGAATTTTCACGCCCCGGCACCGGGCTGGCGGTGGAGCGGTATTTCCAGTCCTCGACCTTCCGCAAGGACTGGATCGACCGGCGCACCCGGCTGATTCCGGCCTGGGACGCCGAGATTCTGGTGCTGCAGGGTTCGGACGAACCGCCGATGCCGGTCGAGAATTACGAAGGGCTGGACGAGTACCTGCCCAGTGTGGCCGTCGAGCTGGTCGATGGCGGGCATTTCTATGTCGAGGAAAACCCGGCGGGCACACTGGAAAAGGTGCTGCCGTTTTTGATGGCAGATTGATCACGGTACGAAGGCGGGCGGGTTTGAAACCCGCCCCTGCGTGTCTGCCTGGTGATGTCTGCCTTTGGTGAAATACACCACGGCATGCCGCACCAGGTTGTCATGCGCGGACTTGATCCGCGTATCTCCGGCGCGGTGCATGAGATGCCCGGGTCAAGCCCGGGCATGACGGGTTTAAGGGTTTAAGGGTTTAAGGGTTTAACTTATGGGTCTGTGACCCGCCCAATCAAACCGCTGTGGCGGTCCCACTCTCTGCCGATTTCGCAATCGCCTCGTGGATGGCGGCCGTGTGGGCCATCTCGTCGGGTGTGAACAAATACTCTTCTTCGCCCATGCAGGCAGCGGCGAAGTTCTCGTCATTGGCGCGCAGCTGGGTGAGGATGTCCCTGTAGGGGAGTTCAATCTCCTCGGTGTGGCCGCCGGATTCTTCGGGCTTGCCCGCACCGAAGCAGGTGGTGATCTTGTTGGTGTCCATCCAGCCATTGGCCCGCGCCCAGCCTTCTGATCCCATGACGTGCATGTGGAAAGACGCTGGCGTGGTCATCAGATTGGCGAGGTAGCCCGTGGTGCCGGAGTTGAACTTCACCAGCACCGAGCCGACATCGTTTTCGATGATGCGGGATTCCAGCTGCGCATAGACCTCGCGCATGGGCCCGCCATACCAGCACATGATGTCGATGATGTGCGCCCCGAAATGGACAATTCCGCCGGTGGGAGCTTCATCGCGGGACCGCCGCCAGCCTTCAACGCCGAGCTGGCCCTGATGGCTGAGATTGCCCTCGATGTGATGGATTTCGCCGAGCTTTCCCGATTCGATGATCTTCTTCATTTCCCAGACGGCCGCGCCGTAGCGGTAGTTGTGGCCGATCCCCAGGGTCAGTCCGGCATCGGTCATGGCGGCCGCGGCGCGCAGACCGTCGGCCTTTTTCAGGGCGAAGGGCTTTTCGGTCAGGATGTGTTTGCCTGCGGCGGCCCCGGCCACGACCTGATCGGCGTGCTGGGTGTGGGGCGTGACAAGGACAACGGCATCGATGTCGGGATCGGAAAACGCGTCGTCGAGCTTGTCGGTCAGTGTCAGTTCATTGGCGTCGCAAAAGTCGCGCACATTGTCCGGGGCGAGATCGACCGCCCGCGTGAATTTGATCTTGTCCGAACCCCTGGTGGCGGTGACGTGGTTCTGGCCCCACCATCCCAGTCCGACGATTGCTGCATTGATCATGTGTATCTCCTGTGGGGGCCTCTAGAGAACCGTTTCGCGCTTGCCGGATTTGATGGATCGGGCCATGGCGTCGAGTGCGGCCACGTCGTGAATCATCTGGGCGTTGGTGAACCGGTAGGGGGTTGTTCCGGCGACAGCGGCTGCGAATCCCTCGACATTCGCCCGCACGGGATCGGCCGGATCGACCTCCATGGTCTTCGGGTCACCGCCGCGCATGGCGATCTCCAGGCTTGCCGGGCTTGTCATCTTCACCCATCCCCTGGAGCCGAAGACATTGCCCATGCGGTTGTCCCGGGTGAGCATCACATTGCCGATATAGCCGGTCGCACCGCACTCCATGGTCAAAAGCGCGGACGCCGTGTCGCGCGGGAAGACCCGGTCCACGGCCTGGGCATAGACCTCGGCGATCGGCCCCACATAGTGCTGGAACAGGTCGAGGTGGTGGCTGCCCATATGCCACAGGCCGCCGCCCGGTGCTTCGGCGGCATCCATCCGCCAGGTCGTGGCATTCGCCAGCGTGTCGTGGCTGGTGTTGCCTTCCAGGTGCATGATGTCGCCGAGCTCGCCCGCATCGATCATCGACTTGATGACGGTTTGCGGGGCGCCATAGCGCTGGTTGTGACCGAGCCCGATCACGATACCGGCGGCTTCCGCCGCGGCGACCGAACGTTCCGCATCGGCCTTGTTCAGCGCGAAGGGTTTCTCGGTGAAAATGTGTTTGCCTGCCGCCGCTCCCGCTACGATTTGGTCGGTGTGGAGGGAATGGGGCGTGACGAGAATGACGGCGTCGATCTCCGGGTCGGCGAGGACCTCTTCGTAGGAGGCGGCAGTCTTCAGGCCGAAGTCCTTTGCCGTTTTATCGGCAAGAGCCTTGTCGAGATCGACGACTGTTGTGATTTTTACGGTTTCGCTTTTCTCATGGGTCGCGCGCAGATGGGTCTGACCCCACCATCCGAGACCGATTACGGCCATTCTGAGCATTGAATTTCCCCCGTTCTTTCCCGTTTTTCCGGATGTTTCCACCCTCTGATGGGCTTTTCTGCCAAAAACCGCTCACTTTTTGAGACTGATTTTATGGTGATCCGGAATGCCGTCTGCTGCGTGTTAAATTGCATAAGAACACAAGGAGGCAGGTTATGAAATTCGGATTGTTCGGAAGTGCCCAGGCCAAGCGCGGCGGCGGTCCCGATGTGGACAGCGCCAAAGGTTTTCGCGACTGGTTGGAGTACAACACCGAGGCCGAGGCGCTCGGCTTTCACTCAACCTTCGCTGTGGAACATCATTTCACCGGCTTTGGGCAGGTGTCAGCTACCGTCAACCTGCTGACCTATCTCGCGGCCCAGACCTCGACGATCCGCCTCGGCACGGCCGTGATGGTTCTTCCTTGGCATGACCCGGTCCTGCTGGCAGAGCAGACTGCCACCCTCGACCTGCTTTCGGGCGGACGTTTCGACTTCGGCGTCGGCAAGGGCTACCGCTACAACGAGTTCAAGGGCTTCCGCATCCCGATGGAGGATGCCCCGGCCCGCTTCGAAGAGTCCCTCGAGATCATCACCAAGGCCTGGACCGAGGACGAACCCTGGACATATGAAGGCCAGTTCTGGTCATACGAGGATGTGGTGGTCGAGCCGCCGACGGCCCAGAAGCCGCACCCGCCGTTCTGGATGGGGGCGGGCAGTCCGCAGTCGATCGAGTCGGTCGCCGAGCGGGGCTATAACCTTCTGCTCGATCAGTTCGCACCGGTCGAAACCAACATCGAGCGTATGAACATCTTCCGCACAGAAGTCGAGAAACGTGGGCGCGCCTTCAATCCCTACGAAGTGGGCGTGGCCCGCGGGCTCTACGTGGCCAAGGATGCGGCCGACCGGGATGCCGCCATCCAGCGCCGTATCGATGCGCGCCGGCGCGTCGATGCACTTGCCCAGCGCCCCGACGGCGGCAACCAGTCCTCGCTTATGTCCTATGACGATGCGTTCGAGACCACGGCCAATGCCGCGATGTTCGGCACCGTCGACGAGATCGTCGAGAAGATCGAGAAGATGCGTGATGCCGGCGTCCGCTACATGCTGTTCTCCGACGGTGGCACGGGCATTGAGGGATTGCGGACCTTCTCGAAGGAAATCATGCCGCACTTCGCCGACGATGAAGACGATTTTGCGGTGGCCCGCGCCGCGGAATAGCGCGACCACCGCTCAAGCTTGCAAGCCGGGCGCACGCACGATAAGCGTGTGCCCGGCTTTTTTATGCGGAGATGGTCCATGGCCCTCGAACTGTTTCACAACGATGCCTCCACCTGCAGCCAGAAGGTGCGGATTTGCCTGGCCGAGAAGGATGTCGAGTGGGTCAACCGCCATGTCGATCTGAGCGGCGGCGAGAACCTCTCGCCCGAATACCTTGCGATCAATCCCAACGGTGTGGTGCCGGCTTTCGTGCATGACGGGACGCCGATCATCGAGTCGACCGTGATGTGCGAATACCTCGACGAAGTCTATTCGACTGGCGAGAAACTGACCCCGGAAGACCCGAAGAAGCGTGCGGAAATGCGGGCCTGGCTGCGCTACATCGACGAAGTGCCGTCCATGGCGGTCCGGGTGCCGACTTTCCAGAACCTGCTGATCGACCGCTTCAAGGCGATGAGCGAGGAAGAGTACGAGACATTTCGTGACAGCAATACCCTGCGCCGGGATTTCTTCATGCGCCTGAACCGGACCGGGTTCAGCGATGAAGAGTACGAGAATTCGCTGCTGCAGCTCCGCGCCACGGTCGAGCGAATGGAAGATGCCATCGCGAGGCACGGACCCTGGATCGTCGGGGAGCAGTTCACGATTGCCGATATCTGCATGGCGCCGCTGTTCCAGCGCATGGAAGACCTGGGCATGAGCGAGATGTGGGAGAACGCCCCGCATGTGGCGGACTGGTTCGCGGCAGTGAAGGCGCGTCCGTCCTATGAGATCGCCTATTACCCGGGATCGCGCATGACCGATCTGTTTCCCGAGCTGCGTGAGCAGGCTCGGGGCTGAGCGGTCTGGCGTGGAACCGCGCGCGGTCCTCGACGGCATTCTGGAGCGCTCCACCGAGCGGCGGACGCCGTGCGGTGAAGGGGACATGGTCTGGCGTGTCTGGGGCGCGGGCGGACCGGACAAGAAGACAGTTGTTCTGCTGCATGGTGGCTCCGGGTCCTGGAACCACTGGGTCCGCACCATCCCGGCGCTGGAAGACGATTTCCGCCTGATCGTGGCAGACCTGCCCGGCTGCGGCAGTTCTGACAGCGCGCCGGAACCCTTCGATGCTGCGAGCCTGGCCGGAATCGTATCCGATGGGCTGTTCGATCTGATTCCCGCGGGCGAGACCTACGACATGGTCTGCTTTTCCTTCGGCGGCGTGA
>Ga0181560_10004712_pt1 | contig 12283 bp, 11 predicted proteins | sample 011ome_20_FD_133751 | JGI IMG/M metagenome (GOLD analysis project Ga0181560, IMG submission 133751) | Coastal salt marsh microbial communities from the Groves Creek Marsh, Skidaway Island, Georgia - 011509CT metaG (megahit assembly) | ecosystem: Environmental > Aquatic > Marine > Intertidal...
GACATCCCGAACTCAGTCTTCGTGCGCGAGGGCAAGGACGTCTCCCGCATCGGCGTGCTCACCACGCTCGACCGCAAGCAGGAATTCGTGACGTATACAAACGTCATGCTGCGCGAGTCGCGCGTCTTTGCACCCGAGCGCCACTTTGTCAACGTGCAGCAGAACAAGGCGCACAGCACGCTGCTCGAGCAGCTCAGCTACTTTGGGTACACGTTCTCCGCGCCAGACAACCAGTTCCAGAAAGAACGCTTCTGCATTTCCGGCAAGAGCGCCGGCGGCAAGGACGACCTGTGCATGGCGTTTCTGATCGGTCTCTATGTGTTCACCAAGCTGCGCCTCGACAGCACCTTTGTCATCCGCTCTTGACGCACCAGCACACCAGTCTGGGACGCATGCCCATGCCTCCGTCGGCGAGCGTCTGTGCCCGAAATATCGATTTCCGCACGGGTGCCACGTGTTCGCGCCGAAAAGCCCGTCGCGGTTTTGGACTCGTCGCCTTGGAAGCAGCGGATGTGTGCCCGAAATATCGATTTCCGCACGGGTGCCACGTGTTCGCGCCGAAAAGCCCGTCGCGGTTTTGGACTCGTCGCCTTGGAAGCAGCGGATGTGTGCCCGAAATATCGATTTCCGCGCGGGTGCCACGTATTCGCGCCGAAAAGCCCGTCGCGTTCTTCGGAAATACAACATGACTTCCGAAGACTGAGATTCGCGCCCACGGGCCCGTGGGCGCATGGAGGCTATGGCTGCGGCGAGCGCGCGCGCGTTCGAGCAGGCGATCGCGCTGCCGACCGGCGACGACGAGCTGCCGGCACTGCTCAGGCAGCTGCGCGAGCTCACGGCGGAGTACCGCGTTCTGCTGCGCGAGTACGACTCGCGCGAGCGCATCAAGCGCCACAAGCGCTTGCACGCGCTGCTGTGATCTGGCCGCGCGCATTGTGTCGGAGCCTGGACCCACGGCGTCGCGGGCGTGGGTTCAGCACACGCTATTCAGGTGCGAGCACACGAAAAACAGCGGGGAGAGTGTGAGTGCGGTGATCAGTGCGTACAGGCAAATGCCCGCCACCAATAAACATTCGTGCAGCATAAAGAAACTGTGTTGTACATCCGGCTGTGCCGAGGACATACCGACCAGCGCTGTGATGCAGCTCGCGCACACAAAACCGCCCGTGCACACAAAGCCCCACAGACGACCACGAGCAACGAGCATGTCTGCGTCCTTGTCTCCGAGCACGAGGGTCTGCGAGAGGCAGCAAAGCACGAGCGCGACGCTGAACACGAAGACCACCGTGGCCGGCGACGTGATTTTGGTCGCGAGGCAGCGGTGCTGCACGGAGACAACAAGCATGAACACGGCTACCGTGTGCAAGAAAAGCGGCATGGCCTTTGCCCGTCCGTGCAGAATCCACTTGCAGAACACATCCACGCACAAGCACGGGAAGGTAACAAAGAGCGAGAGGAACGAGAGGTTGCAGTCGAACGGGACCCGCGGGCGCGTGTGCACACCATCTCTGGCGTCGTCGGCGGCACTGATCGCAAACACGTGCGGGATGGTCGCGCAGAGAAACCAGGCGGCCCAGCCGACGTAGATGACGATGCGCACGCGCTGGCTATTCGCAGTATCCGGCGCTTGCGCTGGTGCTGCCGCGGCGTTCTCGAGCAAACCGGGCACATCGGCGACCAGTTTCTGGTTGAAAACGGGCGGGGGCGGCTCCCCGAGCGCAAACGCCTTGGCTTTGCGCTGTGTCACATTCAGGTCCACAACGTCAAAGATGCTCATTTTGCTCGCCGTTGCGCTTGATTTATATACACAACGAGCAGAAAGTACGCCGGTACGCCCCTAACGTCGCAAAGCAGACGCTTTGCGCTTGCGCGGCGGCGGGGCCACTGCGGTGCACGCCGTGCACCGCCCGCACGCCGCCGCCTCGTGCGCGCGCGAGTCCGGCGCGGGCGCCCACTGCCGGACGTGCGCGTTGTCGGCGTCCGGCGGGAGCACCCACGAGCGTGCTGCCGCGTCCCAGCGCGCGCGGTCGGCGCGCGCGGCGCGCCTGTTGCACGCTTTGAACGTCTCGAGCTCGGCAAAGGGCACGCGCAGCGGCGTGGACGCCAGCTCGCCCGAGCGCGCCAGCAGCGCAGCCATGCACGCGCGCTCGCCGCGCGGCGCGCTTGCGAGCCGCACCAAGCGCTCCGCGAGCGCAAAGCTGTCCAGACGGTACCGCGCAAACGCTGGCGACGTCGTGTTTTTGAGCTCGTGCTCGAGCATGGCGCGCGCCTTGGCAATCTGCGCCTCGCACACGAGCAGGTCGACGCGATACGCCCGGCCGTTCCGCCCGCCGCGCCCGATGCTCTGCACGAGCGTGTGCACGGAGTTGGGCACGCCGCTGATGACGACGCGCGAGACGCGCTGCATGTCGACGCCCGTGCCGAAACTTGCAGTCGTCGCCACGAGCACGTCGATGTCGCCGGCCACAAACCGCGCCTGCGTTTGCAGGCGCGCGTCGTCGGGCATGCCGCCGTGGTACGCGGCGACCGTCCGCGTCGGCATGCGCGCGGCCAGCGCGCTGCTGGTTGCGTCGACCTCGCGGTGCGTCGCCACGAGCACGAGGACCTCGCCGCCCGCGTAGCCGCGCACGAGCCCCGCGACGGCAGTGCTCGGCTCTGTGTGTGCGTACAGCGGCCAAGTGCACTCGGACAGCCCGCACGTGCACGCGCGCTCGTTTTTACACACGTGGTGCACGTGCAGTACCATGTTCTCGCGCGCGTCCGAAATCGCAAACGTGCGCGTGTTGCGCAGGCGCAGGACCTCCGTGAGGTGTGCGCGCACGTACTGCGTGCACGTGGCGCTGAAGCAGTAGGCTGGCGTGTGCGGAAACGCGTCGCGCAGGCTCGAGATCTTGAGGTAGTCGGGGCGGAACGAGTGCCCGTGCTCGGTGACGAGGTGTGCCTCGTCGATGACCAGGTACAGAAACGGGCGGCGCGCGTGCAGGTCCTGCAGCTCGGCCATGCACTGGGGCGTCTGCAGACGCTCGGGCGTCGCAAACACGACCAGCGCGCCCTCGGCGTGCGCACGCAGCGCCGCGGCGTCCTCGTGCGTGCCCATGCCCGAGAAATTGACGGCGACGCGCGCGCCCACCCGCGCGTTCACACTTTGCGTCTGGTCGTGGATGAGGCTGCACAGCGGGGACACGACGAGCACGGTGCGCTCCAGGTGCAGTGCCGGGAGCAGGTAGCACACACTCTTGCCGTACCCTGTCGGAAATGAGCAGATCATGTCCTCGCGCGCGTCCGTGTTGCCCAGGATGAAGCGCACCACATCCTCCTGCCCGCTCTTGAGTGTGCTGAAGCCCCACACCCGCGCAAGGGTGTCCGCGTGCCCGGTGGCCATGCCGCGCCGCCCTCAGCGCAAGGGTGTCCGCGCGCCCTCTGTGTGCGTTTTCTCGTGTGCCACGTATGACACGCAAGCGGCACTCTCGACAGAACGGCGCCTCGACGCCACGACGACCGCCGCGCCAGGCGCGTGTTCGCAGCTGGAATCGCGCCGCACAGCTCAATGGCATATATATCAGCCCAGCGCGGAGAGACACACATGGACGTCGACGAATGCGCAGCGCGTGCACTTTCAGACAGCGACGTGCAGGCAGTGGTCGCCGAGCTCCAAGCCTTTGATATTGCACGTGCGCTCAAAGAACAATACCCCACCGTGTTTGAGCACCACATCAGCTTCAACATAATGGACGAGTTTGTCGAGGTGCTGCAGCGCGCCTGCCACGAGTTGACCGAGTCGCAGCCGCAGGCTGCCCGCGTCTTTTGCGAGCACATTGCGCCCGTGCTCGAGAACTACCATGCGTACACAAACTCAGACAAAATGAACTTGGAGACGACAAACGACATTGTCAATCTATACACACACCTGACGTCCGTGCAAGCACAAAGCAGGGAACTTGCGCGCAAACACGAGGAGATGCAGCGCGAGCATGCGTCCCTGTGCACCCAAGTGGCCAACGCCCAGGCAGCACTCGCTGCAGCGCAGCGCGACACCAAGGCCGGAAACTCGGAGCTCGAGAGCTTGTCCAAGAAGCTCAAAGCCACGGCAAAATCGCTCAAGACAAAGGAAGCGGCGCTCGAAGAGGTCACTGCCAAGCTCGCGCATGAAAACAAGGAGCTCGTCGAGCGCGATCGCAGGCTGCGGGATGTCAAGGACAGGCACGCCCTGCTCAAGAAAAAAATGGACGGGCTGCGCGAGGACCAGGCCGAGATCCTCGAAAAGCACATTTCGCGCAGCCACTTTGACGCGGTCGTGGCCGAGATCGAAAGAACGGTCAACCAGCTCCAGCAGGTCGTGGACTCGGTGCCCATCGACATGCAGGCCGATTGACGCCAGGGTCTTTGATCTCGGGACCCTTGCGTGTCGGCGCGCACGCGCGCGGCAGTCGGCAGCGGCGCGCCGCATTTCTCGACTCTGCCACAAATGATGCCTGATTACCCTACACGTCACAGCACTGCAAAGCGCGAGGCAAGTAAGCTGGAAGTGCAAAGGTAAATGGGTCCTCGCACTATGGACGTGACTATAGCATTGCAAAGCGTGTGTACGAGCACCATAGAGGATCTCCACCACGACTTGTTTTATTTCCGCCGGCAACACGCGCAAGCACAGCTTGCCAGAGCCAATTGCATCAACTAGTGTCAGCAGCTCTCTGATGATCTTGCTCGAGCCGGGGGTAGGTCTGAGGGACCAAATTGTGGCCCGCCAAAGATCACCTCGGTAAGGTCAATGACCCCAAAGTCGAATACCAACGGCACTGGGTTGATAATGTTTTGCAAAGAAACTTGTAGTTTTGCTATTTCACCGTCATCCCCCGCCCCTGGTACCAACAGACACTGCTCATCGGCGCAAATGTCGCGAAAGAGTTCTTGCAGCTCGCTACACATGCCATTCCAGTTCGACGGTAGCTCAAAGTCTGAGAACCTGTATGCAGTATGCATTGAGTTGATGATCTGGTACTGTTGTTTGGCCTCGCTCTTTCTCAGTCCCAGAGCTAGCTCTATGACAGGGCGCTGCAGTTCGGGCTGCAGCAAGTCCCAAAGACTCGAGTTGCAGCCCGGCGCCCCCGGGGTCGCACGAGCCACCGGACATGTGCAACGCCTGACGCGATTGCGGTCGCGTTGGCACTTAAATACACCGCACAAACGATCAAGCTGACGTGGCACGAGCTTATACAACGTCAGTAAAATCGAGCCCGCGCAACACGCCCAAATGCTGCGGCTGTATGCGCACGACACGGCGGCGTGGCGCGCGCTGCCGCACAGCGACGGCCTACACGCGCTCGAGAACAAGGTGCAGGAGACAGCGAAGCTGCACAATGCGTGCGTGTGCGTCGACGAGAGCCTCGTGGTCTGCGAGCCGTACAGCATCGTGTGTGTATACGTCAGCAGCACGGTGGGCAGCCAGCGCGAACACGTCATGTGCGAGGAGCACGACGTGTATTTCGCGCCGGTGCAGGGCGGGCTGCTCGTGCGCACGGCAAACGCGCTGTACGAGCACCGCGGCGCGCACGAGCAGCCGGTGACGAGCGTGTACGCGAAGCCGGGCCTGCGGCGGTGCGAGCAGGCTCGGGCACGGCAGTTCAAGGCGGTCGCCAAGCCGTTCCGCGTGCGCATCTTCCGGTCGGTCTTTCAATGCACGTGCTCTTGACTGCCGTGCACGCACGCCGACTTGTGTGTCTCATGTGTGCAGTTTCGTCGTGTTTGTGCGCGGCAACGTCTCGCGCGTCGCCTTGAGCTGTAGGCCCAAGAAACGCCTGGTGCAGCGCGTGGCGCGCCCGGTGTGCGTAAACGTGTGCTACACGACGACGGTGCACGGCTCGATCCCGCACGTTGACAACCTCGCGCTGCTGACCGAGTCTACCAAGCACGGCGCGTGCGGCAGCGTGCACACAACGTCGACGATTTTCGGCGTGCTCGAGATCTTTCCCAAGCAACACGGCATGCGCAAGGTCATTGGCAAGGGCTACCAGTGTGCGACCGACATGCAGCACGACGTGCGCTGGCTGTGCCGCGTCATCGGCACGAGCGAGGTCGGCACCATGCAGATGCACATGTGCATTCTCAAGGCCAGCACGGGCACGCGCCTCGACATCGCCGTCGACGGGTTCCTGCACCGGTACCTCTCGCGGCGCCTGTGCGACGCCGCGGGCTGCGTCTGTCGCTTCCGCGCCGCGGTGCCCGAGCTTGACGTGCACTGCATGGTCGAGGTCGAGGACATGTCGAGGCTGCTCGCGTGCGGCGTCGTACCGGATGTGCGCGCCGACGAGCACGAGTCGCGCGCGCTCGGCAACCTCAGCCTGTTTCTGAGCTGCACCGGGCTGGGCGTGTGCATCTACCGCGTGGCCCGCCGGCAGTACCACGCGGACGCGTGCCCGATTGCACTGGAACGCCGCGTCATGCAGCAGGCGCAGGCACTGCACGCGCTCATCTGCACGTTTCCCGAGGCTTGACGCGGGTTGTGCCGGGGGCGAGTCTTGTTGCGTTGCGCTGTGCGCTTGTATATAAGCAAAGACGAACAGAACAGGTGCAATGGGTAAGCCACAACCAAAGTCAAACAAAAAGCCACCACAACCGCTGCAACCTTTCTGTGGCACTTCTAAGAAACTTCAAATACATGAAGCACCAAAAAATCCGGCAGCCTTGGAAGTACCAGTAAAATCAGTAATTAAGTCAAAACGTAAATGACATGCATCGCTATGATCTTTAATAAACTCTCAAACTACACCACACTCAGACGCCCGTATGTAAGACCCCAAGAGTGGTGCGTGTACCACCGGTTTGTCTTGATGTCCATTTCCGTGCACCGGATTTACATGTGCAACACGCGCCGCATGTTCTGCACAGGTGTGCTAGTTTACCTACACTCATGCAACATGGTAACCCCTGCGCGGTGTCACAGGACGACAATGTATGAGAAATGATTCACCTAATGACATACATATGCCTTGGGTTTGAAAACGACACCTTGGTTCTCAACTTGAGGTATAAAAGAGTCATGAATAAAACAACGTCGAAGCGACTGAAAGCATGGGTTGGTGGGAGTCAATTAAGTCTCTGTTGTTTAACTCAGTAGCGTGGTTTCTTTTGTGGAATGTTCTCGGATTGTTTTTCATCATACTTCCATATTCCCTGACACAACCATCCAACGTGAATATTAACGTCGCGGAAATGAAAAAAACGTTCCCGGCCATCGGTTTTGCGATCAGAAATGCCGACTATCAGGCGTGTTTGAATAATCACAAAGACACAAAAACGCATTCTATCGAGCTCAAGAAAAAGGACGCTTGTAGGAAAGAGCATATGGAGAAAAAGGACACGGACGCAAAGATCAGTCTCGCTGATTTTTACGAACGCGATTTTTCGGTGTTTGAAGACGAAGTGGAAGTCAAAAATCAAATGCTTTTTGCGAGCGTGTGGCACTACTACACTACCCTGCACGAGTATCGCGTCAAGTACCAGGGCTATAGGCGGTATGAACAGGATCTGTGCGATGCAAAAAACTGCCTGACATCAGCTCCCTTCCATGTCACCGTGAAGGAGGACACGCTTAAGAATTTGCAGACAAGTTATCCGGACGCAACCAGAAACGACGAGCTGGGCATTTTTGTCGAGACGTACAACGATTTGCTGTATGAAGCTGATCTGCCCGCATTCGGACTCGAGCAGCCAAGTGCAGGGACGCCATACGATGTCATCTACAAGGGTTCGGATGAAAAATACAAAGTCTTCAAAGTGGACGTCGGGTACTATGAGCTTAGTGTGAGCAATGCTGCGAAAGATGCGCAGGTCACGAATACATCATTGTCCAAACTGCTCATATCGCGCATGAACAAATTCCACAATGTAACATACCTGAGCCAGTGGGAATATGACGTCTCTGGCCTAAAAGCCGGAAATACGGTCGTGTTTGCAACATTTGAGGGGGTCAAAAAATCTATCACGTTTTCTACAGTGAAAACCTATAACGCCCCGCACACGTGCATGACGTGCAAGAAAATCCGGAACCCGTCGACTCCTTTCTTACCTATCGATTTCAAGACGAACAAGCTACACAAAGACGGTGCTGAGTACCTCGCGTCGCCGGATGTATGCCTGAAAGCTTCCAGCGACTCTTTGATCACGGGTGTCATCAACACAGTTTGGCATGTTGTTCTGCTGTTGTTGTTGTCATGGGCATTCTCTTTGGTGAAAACAGGCACCGACAACATCAGCACGAAAGCCAGCGCAAGATTTACCCTGATTGCACTGTTCTTGAATGCGGGCTTGATTCGACTATGGACGTATTCATCCGTATGGAATTGCAAGTATGTTACTGGCGTTGCAGGAATAAACCAAGGTTTTGGAGCAGCATTGTTTGTATGGGGCTTGGTTGTGTTAGTGGTCGAATTGTACAAAACTTTTATAAAGAAACGCTACAGCAGATTGCCTTCAGAGACGCCAGCGCAAACCACACAGGTAACCGCTACTATAGGCACAACAGCGCAAGGGCAAACCCCGACTTCGCAAGGTGTCTCTGCTTACATGTTTCGGGTATGAAAATAAAAATGCGCCGTGCCTCGAGCCCGAGCTGGCGTCTTGTTGTGCGTGTCACGCGGGACTCTGCCCGCAAGCCTACACAAATGCGCGTTTTTGTATATAAAACACGCGTTTCACGTGTGTCGTGATGCGCGACTTGCACGCCGCGGTCCTGCTCGTAGCACAAGGGCTGTGGGTGTGCACGGGGGCGACGTACCTGAGCGGGGCGCTGTACGTGCTGACGTGGGGCTGGCTGGTGGCGGCGGCGCTGCAGCGGCGGCTCGGCCGCCGGCACGCCGTGTCCGAGACCGCGCGCGGGGTGCGGCACTCGCTCGAGTACGCGTGCCTCGTCGCGCTGGTGGTGCACATGTACACCAACGAGATGCTGACGCACGCGTCCGTGTTTGTGCGCACGACGACGGGGCAGCACGGCGCGCGCTGCACGCTCGACACGCTCGAGAGCACCGAGACAGCGCTGGCGCGCCCTGCGGGCTCGGCGTGCAGCCTCGGGGACTACGAGCTGATCCCGGTGCAGAAGCTGTACGCGTTGCAGCCGGACGACGAGCGGCTGTTCCTCACGCGCAACGCGTCGGGCGCGGGCGAGCAGCTGCTCGCGTGCCGCGCGCTCGGCGTGTCGTGCTTCCGCTGGGCGCTGCAGACGTACAACGGACTCAACGGGCGCACGCCGGCGCTTGGCATGCTCGAGCGCATCGTGGTGCACGATGCCGCGCGCGTGTTCCTCGCGGCGTCGTACACGGCGCGCAAGCCGCGCACGCTGTACCCGCTGCAGCTGAGCACGGAGCGCCTGCGCGGCGGGCACTTTACCGTGCACTCGCTGCTGCCCGGGGCGGTGCGCCTCGCGGCGACCGGCGTGCGCGGCGTGTCCGAGGTCGCGTCGCTCGACGTCGACATCAGCAACGGCGACGTGCTGGTGGTGCAGCGCATCGCGGAGCCGTACCGCGCGCCCTTTGTCGGGGTCTCGCTCTCGCGCTTCTGCACGCCGGACAGCGAGATGTGCGACGTTAGCATGTACGCCAACACGTACCAGTTTTTCCGCATCGCGCGCGTCGCGGAGGTGCACCGGTGGTCGCTGTTCGCGCTCGCCACGGCGTGCCACGACCCGCTGCAGAGCGCGTGCACGCCGTCATTCCTTGCCAACGCCGGCGTGCTTGCGGGCAACCAGCTGCTCATCGTGTCGCTGCTGCTTGTGTTGTACACGCAGCGCCGGGGCGCGCGCGGGCACTCGCTCGCGCTCGCGTTTGTGAACATTGTGAGCATCTTCTGCGTCAACTGGGCGTGCCTCCTCGCGCTCGCGCTGCCGCTGCAGTTTTCCGCGCGGCACCTGCGCGTGTACTCGACGGCGATGCTGCTCGTGCTTGTCGGGCAGGCCGCGTACAGCGTGTACCTGCTCTGGGTCGTTGGCTTTGGCGTCGACGCGCGGTACGTGACTACGCGCGCGCCGCAGCCCAACTGGTTCGCTCTGCTGCTGCAGCCCGCGGTGTACTACACCGGCAGCGTGTACGTGCAGAGCCTCGCGTTTTCGGTGTTGGCCGTGCTGTACACGCTCGGGCGCAGCTTGGTTGTGCGGCGAGGCGTGCACGCGTATCAGCCGGTGCACACGGCGGCGTCCGCGCAGGTGTGGTACTCGCTGCAGTAACGCATGTGCGGCCAAGACCACGCACAACAAAACTCGCACGAGCACGCTCACTGCCCGTGTTATGCTTAGGAATTCTGGGCGTGGCGAGCGCTGCAGCGCTGCAGCGCAGCTCGAAATTCGACGAAAATAGAACGATCCCGTTTCGAGCTCGAGCACGAGTGCTGACGTGCGCGTATGCAGTGTACAACGAAGGCTACAGCGCAGCTTGAAATTCGACGAAAATAGATCGCTGCCGTTTCGAGCTTGAGCACAAGCCCTGACGTGCGCGTATGCAAAGCGTGGCAGAGGCTGCAGCTGAGTTGAAATTCGACGAAAATAGATCGCTGCCGTTTCGAGCTTGAGCACAAGCCCTGACGTGCGCGTATGCAAAGCGTGGCAGAGGCTGCCACTGAGTTCGAAATTCGACGAAAATAGATCAATGTTTATGTAAGCATGCAAAGGCTCGAAACAGCGCAAAATGCCAGCGGCGCAAACGTTTCGGGAGTGGGAGCGTCGCGAGCTCGAGAGTGCGCCGCAGCCGCCGTACGCGAAGTACAAGAACATGGACATGCCGTCGAAGCCGCCCAAGCACGCGGCACGGGGCGATCTCGTGCAGCGCCTGAAGCCCCCGGGCGACGGGTGGGTGCTCGTGTGGACGTTTGTACGCCCGCGCGGCTACGGCGCGCCCCGATGTCCGAACTACCGCTCGCCAGTATGGGAGTTGGATCCTGATAAGTACGCGGCGAAGCTCGGGGCGTACCAGACGTCGGTGGCGGAGGCCGGCACTGATAACGTTGGATCGACGTAGGTCTGCTCGGGTTTGGGGTCTGCTCTGGTTTTGAGGTCTGCTTTGGTTTTGAGGTCTGCTCGGGTTTGGGGTCTGCTCGGGTTTGGGGTCTGCTCTGGTTTTGGTCTACTCGGGTTTTAGGGTGTGTGAAATAGCGTTTTCATGTGCGGGAGTTCGAGCCTGATAAGCACGCGGCGAATCTCGAGGCGTACCAGACGTCGGTGGCGAGCACGAAAGAGAGGAAAGAGTTGTTGTAATACAAATCACACGTAACTTGTACCGAGCATATATGCTTGCACGGCTTGCGCCAGAGCGATGCCCGACGACGACGGAGGTGCTGAATTTCTGAACGCGGACCCAGACACCGTCGCGAGAGGCAGGCGGCTGGCCAAATGCGGGGCGGGGCTGCTGTGCGCCGGCATAGCGAGCGCCGGCGGCGTGTTTGCGTACGTTGGGGGCGGTCTCGGAGAGGTTGTCATCGGGGCATCCTTGAGCGTGTTGTTGCTGGCAGCCTGCTGCGCAGCGGGGTATTCCATGTATAGCCGGGGAGTATACCTCGTGCACGGGCACGTCTCGCCGCTGGTAGGAGACAATGCAAAAAAATAAAACACGGGACAGCACAAATCCTCAAAACAAATGCATTGTGTGTAAGGCGTCGTAGTTGAATTGGTGTGGAATACCGCTTACCATAGCACCGGGTGTGTGTTTGTAAAAGCAAAAATTTCATGCCGGCCACGTCAGCGCATTGCCGAAATTCTGTTGGTCGATAAAGGCTTCTGGTCCAGGCACCGCCTTCACAAGCCACGGCATGCCTCCGTCGCTCTCGCAGTGGGGGCATCACGACATCAAGGTGTTGTATGCGCTGCTGCATGACAGAGTCGAATGGCCGCTGCTTACCGACAAGGAGATGCAGACAGTGCCGAAGGATGAGCGCAGTGGACAGCAGTGGCGACGTGCGAAACTGCAGGAGCTACTGCCGAAGCGCACGTGGTGGGCAATTCTGAGCAAGCTGTACCGCATGGGCGTCACGCACGAGCGGCTGCACGCGATTCTTGGGCCGCACTATAACGCTGTGGAGTGCGAGGCTCCGACATACAAGGACAAGCCAAAGCAGTCCGTGAAAACGTGGAAGCCGTGGACGCCGGAGCAGGCCGAGGCTCTGAAGACAGCGCTGCTCCGCATGGATGACATGCAGCGCGAAACAAACAACCACGAGGTCTACAAGCGGCAGACGCTGCTGCGAGAGAGCGTGCCAAGGAGGTCGTGGGAGGCAGTGTACCAAAAGGTCGTGCGTGAGAGCCCAA
>Ga0181560_10004717_pt1 | contig 12279 bp, 8 predicted proteins | sample 011ome_20_FD_133751 | JGI IMG/M metagenome (GOLD analysis project Ga0181560, IMG submission 133751) | Coastal salt marsh microbial communities from the Groves Creek Marsh, Skidaway Island, Georgia - 011509CT metaG (megahit assembly) | ecosystem: Environmental > Aquatic > Marine > Intertidal zone...
AGCGGCGGCGAGGCGAGGAAGAGGGCGTGAGAAGAGACCACGTGCGTAGAGACGAAAATCGACAAGGCCGACTCGAAGTTCAAAGAGACTCGGGAACGAAGCCGTTCGCGTACGGGTTGAGTACCGTATGAGCTATCCTACACGCGTCGCGCGAAAAAACGACGCGACTTAGTCTCGCCGCAAACGACGCCGAACATCAAAAGGCAGAGACTCTCGGTGGTTGGTTCCGCCGCTCCGCCTCCGCTGCCTCGTCCAGCACCTTCTGTTCCTTGTTGAGCTTGACGAGCGGCTTCCACCACTTCTGCTCGGCGCGCGCGCCGTCCAGCAACTCCGCGTGCGCCCGCCGGACGCGCGCGGGGTCGGCGCCGGCGGGATCGGGGAAGTTCGCCGCCGTCGCGTCCGCGGGGAGCTCAGCCAGCGAGCCGTGCGCGGCGGCCCTGTTTTTCTGGTACGACGCCTGCGCCAGCCGGCGCTTCTCGGTGCGGAGCGCCTCCGCCTTGGCCGCTCGCGCCGAGAACTCCCTGTACTCGCGCATCACCTCATCCGCGTTCCGGCGGCCGCGCAAGTACTCATCCATCGTCAGCGCGCCAAGCCCGAGCTCGTTCTGGCCGTGCCTCATCTTCAGCCCGGCGACCACCTGCGCGACAGGCGGTGGCTGGCGGTACGGCCGCGCGGTTATCGTCCGCTCCTGGAACGCGCCGTTGTCCAGTTCCGGCACGTAAGACGCCGCGAGCGCGTCCGCAGCGTCCGGGTCCGCGGCGAGGACGCGAGGCTCGGACCTCGACTCGAGTCGCTTCCTCGCCACGTCCTGCTTCGCCTTGTGCATGCGGAACGTGCTCTGCACCACCACCGCGGCGTCGTGTTCCTGCCGCGCGTGCCACTCCTCCACCTCGCTCGCGGGCAGGTCTTTGATCATGGCCTTCCGCTCCTCGCGCTCTTGCATGCGCCGCGAGCGCTCGAGGGTCGCCTGGTCGTACGCCGCGAACTCGGACGCGTGCGCCTTCTTCTCCTCGAAAGCGACGCGCTGCTTGCGGCCTTTGAACGTCGCCTGCAGCCGGGTCGCCGCCGCGTGCTCCTCGGGCGTCGCGCCCGACGCGCCCGTGTGCGACATCTCGCGTCGACTGGACCCGGCAGACGCTGGGAGCGCGAGCGCGGGGGGTGTGGCACGCGGACGGAGAAGGCGGAACTTGACATCCAAACGGTTGCTTCGAACTTTTTCTCCAAACTCGTTTTTGGTGAAGATGTACAGCGCGTTTCCAGTCATGCGATAATGGAAAATCGTTCGTCTCACTGATGCCCATACGATTCGAGCTTTTTTTCGGTCGATGCGCATCGACCGGAAAGCCACGTCTCAAGGTTGAAAAAGCGTCGCGTACCACTCCCGCCGTCCTATTCTTTTGAGCGCCGCCGTCGTTCTAAGACGCGAAACCATGGCCGCTCTCTCCATGTCCGCCGCTTCCATTAGCTTCGGCCGCAACGTCGCGGACGCCCGCGCTCTTCGCGTGTCGGTGCGTCTCCCAGCCTCGAATCGCCGGCGAATCCGTCGAATGCGTTTTATCCACTTGGTGCCGGAACGCGGCGAACCGTCCTCGACCCCCGCTTGATGGCTGACCCTCGACCCTCCCGACTCCCCACAGGCCCCCACTGTCAACGCGGTGGTCCCCCGCCAGTCCCTGAAAACCGAGGCGATGGTCAAGGTTCGTGAAAGAACCCGAGCGATGCGCGACGCCGCGCGTTTCCGACGCGCGCGTCACCGGAAACAAATAAACCCTAAGACCTGTGCACACCAGTGCCCTAAGACCTTTCGCCTGACAGTCGATCCCCCACCCTCCCTCCGCAGATTCGCTTCACGCGCCTCGGCCGCATTCGCTCGCCTTTCTACCGCATCATCGCTATCGACTCCCGCAAGCGTCGCGACGGTGCCCCCCTGGAGGTACGTGCCGCGCCCGCCCGCGACGGAAAAGCCCCCCATTTCGCCCTTTCTCGTGGCACACTGCTGGGACGGATCAAAACGTGGAACGCCGCGGAGCTCGAGCTCAGTCGCCGGGGAACGCGTCGCTCACCTCGCTCTCCTTCTCTTCTTTTCACCAACAGGAGCTTGGATGGTACGACCCTATCAAAAAGCAGTCGAACCTGAACGCCCCCGCCATCAAGGCGTGGCTGGCGAAGGGCGCGCAGCCCTCGGACACTGTGGGCGCGCTTCTCAGGAAGTCCCTCATCATCGAGAAGTAAACCGCGTCGGCGGTTGCTTCGGGGGGGACGGCCGGCGAGGCACGGGCACGACGTACCGTCGTGAGGTCTCGCGCGGTCTGCGTTCAGGGTGGATATCCCGAACGCGAGGAGTGTGAAATAGTTTCGCATAGCTGAGCCTGGGATGCAGTTTTTATATAGCAAAGCGTCTCCGGCGAGAATCTCGGCGCGAAAGGAACAACCTTCTCCGCACATACGTGTACGAAAATGTCAAAAAAGGGACGCCCTGGCGAGCACGCGTCAGTCTCGGCGACGGTGGTACGGCTGGACCATGATGGAGCGGTTCACCAGACTCGACCCCGCGCCGGAGGTGAAGATCGACAAGGAGAAGTATGTCAAGACGTTGAAGCTCCTGGCTCTGCGCGTTCCCAAGGTGCGTCATCCGACGAAGCGCGCTGCGCTTTTTCTCGAGCGTCGTACCGCCGCCGCCGCCGCGCGCTTCCCTCTCGTACCACGCTCGCGACTGACGCGCTCGAACGTCGCCGCTCCGCAGGCTAAGTGCAACGTAGTCATGAAGGCTCTACGGTCGGTGGCGCTCGATCTCCCGAGGCAGCGGTGCATCATGCCGGACCCCGACGACTCCGACACGCGACTCTTTTTGCTCCGGGAGAGCGTGAAGGATCGCGAACTCCCCACCGTCACCCCCGAGCAGCGCGAGACCGCCGGCCTGAGCGAGCTGGCGTGGACGACGCACGAGCTACGTCTGGAGTACGACTACTTCAACGCGGACGAGATCCTGCGACAGATTTTGCCTGAGGGGTGCGAGGTCCCCGGGTCGTTCGAGACCGTGGGGCACATCGCGCACCTCAACCTTCGCGACGAGCTTCGCGAGTTCCGTCACGTCATCGGGCGCGTGCTTCTGGACAAGAACCCGAGACTGCGCACGGTGGTGAACAAAATCGGCACCATCGAGAGCGAGTTCCGGGTGCCCACGTGGGAGCTCCTCGCGGGGGACACGAGCCTTGAGACGGAGGTGAGACAACACGGCGTGACGTTCAAGGTTGACTTCGGCGAGGTGTATTGGAACAGCCGCCTAGAGGCTGAGCACAAACGCGTCATCGACTCGATCAAGCCCGGGGAGATTCTGTGCGATGTCATGGCGGGCATCGGCCCGTTCGCTGTTCCCGCAGCCAAGGCGGGAAGGCGCGTGTACGCCAGCGACTTGAATCCGCAGTGCACGCGGTACTTACGGCTGAACGCGCGCGCCAACAAAGTGAAAAACCTGGTGAAGTGTTACAACCTCGACGCGCGCGCGTTCATTCGCGCGCTGCTGCGTCCCGGTCCGGGGCCGAAGGACGTGGACGACGAGCCGGTACCCTCGAAGGTTTCGCCGAAGCTGGACGATAAGGGCAAGCCCGTGCCGAGACCTCCGGTGCGGTGGGCGGCCGCGGGCGCGGATGAGGACGACGGCGAGCCACCCGCGGGCGCGACGTTCGACCACGTGATGATGAACTTGCCGGCGTCGGCGATCGAGTTCCTGGACGCCTTCAAGGGCGCGTTCGACCGGGGCGTCTGGGGCGACCGCGCGCTCCCCACCGTGCACTGCTACACGTTCAAGAAGGCTGCGGAGACGTTCGATGACGTCGTGAGAAGGGGAGAGGGGTACCTCGGCGGGAAAATCGTGGACCCGAAGATCCGCGAAGTGCGCGACGTCGCGCCGAACAAAATCATGCTCTGCCTTTCCTTCGCCGTCACGCCCGAGGTGGCGTTCGCGGAGACGGGCCGCGAGGGCAAACGCGCGAGGACGGGAGCGTAGGCGAAGCGCGCGACCGCGCGTTCGAATCGTTCACGACGGTGTTTCATCTACGTGTGTGCTATTTCGTCGCGTCTACGAACGGGTCGCGTTCACGAACGGTCGTCTCGCCGGCTAATTCGGGTTTAAGCGCGTGTGCGCATCCGGCGCGGGAAGCCGGTGGAACGCGGCGCGCGCGTGCTCGTCGATGCGAGGCACCATCTTCCCCGTGACCGCCATGAACCCGGGCACGCCCAGCGCCGCGATCATCGCCGTGTGGTGCTCCAGCGCGTGCAGCGCGCACGCGCGGCTGACGCTCGCCGCGTCCAGGCTCTCGGCGAGCTTGAACCGCTCAACCACCTCCGCGGCGTCGAGCTCGGCGCCCCGGCTCCTGACGTGCTCCGCCAGCGCGACTTCGCACCGGCGCTTCAGCTCGTGCATGTTGTACATCACCGCCACGCGCATCAGGTCCGAGACGACGTCGGGGCGCTCGGCGTCCAGCTCGCTGACGTACGTGAAGCGCATCAGCGCGCGGAACGTCTCCGCGGGGAGGTGCGAGAAGTCCACGACGTCGGCGTCGCCGCGCCGCGCCGCGCGCCGCGCGGCGACGTCGTCGTGGAACTCGGGGGGGCAGCGCGCAAACGCCATCTTGTGCGCGTGGAACTCCTCGCCGTGCGTCAGGAACGTGATGTCGCTCACCTCGGGGTTGTTGAAGTGCTGCTCCAGGTGCGCCTCCGGAGTCGGCGGCAAGGGCGCTTCCTCCGTCGGCACCTTCAGCGAAAGCTTCTGCATCAGCACGTGCAGCGCGTGGCACGCCTCGGCAAGCCTCTGCTCGTACGCCTCCGGGTGCGGCTGTTTGGCGGGCGTCCCCGGCATGAGCGCGCGCAGCAGGATGGGCAGCCCCAGCTTCTTGATGAACACCTCGCGGAGTTCCTCGCCGTGCACGTCGTCCACGAGGTGCGCGAGCGCGACGGCGATGCGCGCCGCGTCCGGCGCGTCCGGGTCGGTGGTCATCAGGTAGATGAGGTACCGCAGCACCCTCGCGCTCGACGCGACTTTGCCCTTGAGCCGATCGAGCGTCTTCTTCACGCAATCCTTGCTCGCCTGCACGATGAGCTCGCGCCCCATCAGCCGCTGCACGGTGCCCTCGCGAACGATGTCCGGTACGTTGTCCTCGTTGTCCGCGAGGCCATACAGCGCGAACGCGGCGTTGTGCTGCAGGTTGCCCTTGTCGCAGTCCAGCAAATCAAGCAGCGGCCGCAGCCCGGCGGCGTGCAGGATGCCAACCTGGTTGTCCGCGTCCTGCGCCAGCCGCCCGAGCGCGAACGCCGCCATCTCGCGGAGCTGCTCGTCCGAGTTGCCCAGCATCTGGATCAGCGGGCGCACGGCGCCGCGCTGGACCATCTTCACCTTGAACGAGTCCGTGGTGGCGAACTGCCCGAGTAGCAGCGCCGCCTCGCGCTGCGACTCCGGGCACGCCGAGCTCAGGAGCCCGATGACGGGCTGCAGCGCGCCCTCGTCCAGCACGCGCCGCTTGATGTGCGTCGAGGAGTGCACGAGGTTGCCGATCACGCCAACCGCCTCGTAGTGGATCAGCTGGTCCTCCGACTTGACCATAAAGATGAGCATCGGTAACGCCCCGCATTCGACGATCTGGTTTTTGTTGTCGTCGTTTTTGAACGCCAGCGTGCGCAGCGCGCTCGCGGCGGCGCGCTTCACCTTCGGGTCCTTCGTCTCCAGGAGCGATACGAGCGGCGGGATGCCCCCCTCCACGCGAACCTGGTTCTTGATGCCGTTGTTCTCGTGCGCGAGGTTGGTCACCGCGTCCGCCGCGCGCCGCGCGACGCTCGTCGGGACCGAGCCCGTGGTCTGCGGCGGGTACCGCTGCAGCAGCGCGACGAGCCCGGGGAGCGCGCCAGCCTTGGCGATGCGGTTCTGGTTCGCGTCGCGGCTCGCCATGAGGCTGATGGCGTAGCTCGCCTCCTTCTCGATGTCGCCGAAGCTCACGTCAAACTCCTCCCCGACGCGCTGGCTCAGGGAGAGCAGCGGCACGATCGCCTCGACCGCGCCTGAGCGCACCACCGCATCCACCATGTCGCCCTCCGCGGTCGCGTTCGCGCCCTCCTTGGCCAGCTCGGCGAGCGTGCGCACCGCGGATTTCAGCGCGTCGCGCGCGCGGTCCGCGTCCGGCCGCGCCACCAGCGTCTCCGTGTTGCGCTCAATCTCCTTCACCAGGCGCTCGTGCTCGCCCATCGCGAGGAGCGCAGCCGCCGCCGCGCGCTGCACCTTCGGGTCCCTGCGGTCAAGCAGCGCGCGCAGCGTGCTCACTCCGTCCTCGTCGCGCACCTTCATCTGGTACGCGTCGCGGTCCTGCACGAGCTTCGCCAGCGCGTCGGCGGCGCGGCGCGCGAGGTCGTGCGACGCCGCGGCTTGCGCCTCCGCGTACCGCCGGGAGTCGGCGCTGATCCCCGAGGAGGCCGGCGGCGGGGGTCTGTTCATGATGCGCACGAGCACTTTGATCGCACCCGCGTCCGCGACGGCCGTCTGGTGCGTCGCGCGGTCCTCCGCGTGCGACAGCATCACCGTGAGCGCGTGGCACGCCTCCTTCTCGGCGGCGAACACGCCGGCGGCGAGCCCCAAGACGGGCCTGACGTCGTCGAAGACGCGCGAGACGCCGGCCATCTTATCCGGCAGCAAGAGCATGTGCACGAGCGTGTCCGCGGCGGAGGCGAGCATGAGCGTTCCGACGTGGTCGGGGTCCTGCTTGGAGATGTCCACCAGCGTTCGCGCGTCGCGCTTGAGCGCGGCGAGCGTCTCGTCCGCGACGCGGCGGAACTCCGCGCGGCGCGCCCCCTCAAACGCCTTCGCGTGCTCCGGAATGCGCCTGATCTCGTCCAGGAGCTTCTCGACGTTCGCGGTGATGTTCCCCAGAACCTGTTCGTGCACGTCCAGCGCGATGAGCGCGTTGGCCACCGCGCGCCGCGCCTTACTGTCGCCCGGAAGCTCCATGGCGCGCCGCAAGCCGTCCACAACCCCGGGCTCGGCGCGCACCTTTCGCTTCGCCGCGTCGTCGCGCAGGGCCAGCCGCGCGAGCGCGTCGGCGACGCGCCGGGGGATCTCAGGGGCCCACTCGTGGATGCGCGGGGCGCAGCGGGCGCTCCGCACGTCGTCCGTCTGCCACGGGTGCTGCAGCGCGCGCGCCAGCCTCGAGAGGTGGCTCAGGCCGTCCGACGACACCTCGGTCTTCACGGCTTTGCCGAAGATCTCGCGCGCGCGCTCGGCGAGCTCGGCGAGCTCGTCGACGCGCTCTTTCGGAAGTGGGTGGAAGTCGTGGCTGAAGATGAGCATCGACTGCACGAGCTCGGCCACCAGCGCGACCGCCGCGACGTGCGGGTGGGGTTGCTTCATGATGTCCTCCAGCTCGCTCATCATGGCGCCGAAGCGCAGTCCACGCTCCTTCTGCTTCGCAGCCGCGCGCTCGGCAGATCCAGGCGCGGGGCTCTCCTGGTTCGTGGTCTGGATACCGGCGGCGTTCGCCTTGCGCTTGCGTCGCGTGTCGCCACCCGCGGAGGCACCCCGCTGCTTCTCCGTGCTTTCCATCTCGTCCGCTCGGCCCTCGGCGTCGAGGCGCGCACGGTCGGTCAGCGAGTCGCGAGCCTTGTCGTTTCGTATGAGCGTCAAACGAAGCGGGTCGTCTCTCGGCTCGCCCCGCAGCGAAACCACGCGCGCGCGTCCACGCCGCGCGCGGGACCGAACCGAGACGCGACCGCCGGGACGGACGCGATTCGTCGGCCGCGAGGCTCGAGGCTGCTTCCCCTCGGAAAGAACCCCCTCGCGCTCGCAAGAGTGACGCCGAACGTGTCGCCAGATCTTCCCATTTCTCGAATGTGAGAGACTTTCAAACGCAGCGAGTGCCGAGTGCGAGTCGAGAAAAAGGCTCGATCGGTGGATTTTGGGGGTTCGCAGACCGAGAAGCGGATAAATCGCGCGCGTAATCGAAGCCCAATGATTGGCGCTCGAATTTTCGCTGACGTCGAATGAGGGCGCTTTTTCGGAGGCCGCCGCCAAGGCTGACGACCACAACGAAGCCGCGCCCGCTCGCGCCCGCGCTTTTCGACGTCTCGCACGTTCGTTCACTCGAGCGCACGCGCCGTTCGCGAGGAGTAGGAGTCATGGCCGCGAGCGCGTGCGCGCCCGTCGCGCCCCTCCTCGGGGCGAGGATAACCGCCAACCGCCATTGCGGCGGCCGAACGTCGCGTTGCGCGGCCCGAACCGCCGCCGCGCGCGTGCCTCGCGCCATCGCGGTCCGCGCGGGCGAGAGCGACGGGGATGTCGCGGTCGATCGCCCGGACGGCCCCGGCCTGCCAAAGAAGTGGACGCGCGTCATGCTCAAGGTGAGCGGCGAGGCCCTCGCCGGCGAGGGCGGCTTCGGAATCGACCACGAGGTTGTTCGGAACATCGCGCGCGAGGTCGCGGAGGCGGCGCTCGGGGGCGTGCAGGTGGCGGTCGTGGTGGGCGGGGGGAACTTCTTCCGCGGCGCAGCACACGAGGGCAAGGGCCTGGACCGCGCCTCCGCGGACTACATGGGCATGCTCGCGACGGTGATGAACGCCATCAGCATGCAAGCGGCGGTGGAGTCGCACGGCGTCCCGACGCGCGTGATGACGGCGTTCGCTATGCCCGAAGTGGCGGAGCCGTACGTGCGGCGGCGCGCGATCCGCCACCTGGAAAAGGGGCGGGTCGTCATCTTCGGCGCGGGCACGGGCAACCCGTTCTTCACCACGGACACCGGCGCGGCGCTGCGCGCCGCCGAGATCAACGCGCAGTGCGTGCTCAAAGCGACGATGGTGGACGGCGTGTACGACTCCGATCCGAAGCGCGACCCGGCCGCGAAGCTGTACGAGAGCCTGACGTACGAGACCGTGCAGCGGCTCGGGCTGGGGGTGATGGACCTCACGGCGATCACGCTGTGCCAGGAGAACGACATCCCGGTGGTGGTGTTCAACCTGAACAAGCAGGGGAACATCGCGAGCGCGCTGCGGGGGAACAAGGTCGGCACGTGCGTGAGCTCGGACGTGGAGAAGTTCGAGCGCGCGGACGAGGAGCTCCCGCAGAAGGAAGGGGTGTGAGCGTATATAGGCTCGAGCGTATTTAGGCTCGAGCGTCGAGGCTTTCGCGGTAGGCGCGCGCTCTGAAACCGAAGGATCGCGTATTTAACTTTCACGCGCGCGACGCGCCGCGCCGCCACGTTCTTTTTCGGGCTTACTCATCCGCGCGCCGCGCTCCCTTGAGCCTTCGAGACGTTCCGGGGCGAGCGGTGGGGGTTCGGGGTCGGGGCGACGCGAGACATGAGAGACTGTGTGCTGGTGCGTGCGAACGAGCTTGCGTCGTCACAACATGCTTTTATGGGCGCCGGCGGCGTCGAGGCGGCCCTCCGGGAAAGCGGGGGCCCCGCGCCGTCGCGCTCGCGTCGATTCGGACGCGGAACGAGGCGTGACGTTTAATCGAAGAGATCGAAGTCGCCGGCCTCCTCCTCCTCCTCCTCTTCGGGCTCGGGCTCGGCAGCCGCGGCACCGCCGCCGCCGCCGCCGCCACCGCCGCCGCCGCCGCCGCCGCCGCCGCCGCCACCGCCGGCGCCAACGTTGGCGATGAGTTCGTCCACGGGCTTGGTGGCGAGGAACTTGCTGAAGAGCATGGTCCAGTAGGGCTCGATTTCGACACCCGCCGCCTTGATGACGGTGTCCATCTTGTCAGCGGTCACCTCCTGACCATCGTCGGAGAGGATGAGCGCGGCGTAGGTGCACGCGAGATCGCCGGACATCTGCGGGTTTTTTTAGACGCGGTATTAGGGTTTGAGGGTCAGCGACGCGCGTTCACCGGCGACACCGCGCACGATGAGGGACGCGGTGACGGGAAAGGCGAGGACGGTCGCGAATGGGCGCGTCGAGACCCGAACGAGCGCGCGTCGCGCCCGGATCTGGAGCGCGTCGAGCGCCGAGCGCGGGGGGCGGTCCGGCGGACCCGCGGGTTCGCGATGGCGCTCCGGCGCGAGCGCAAACCCCGCCGGGTTACCGCACGGAAGACGCGCGTCGCGAAGCCGACGGCGGTCGTGCGCGCACCTTTGAAGTATGTAGAGGGTGTTAGACACGCAAGCTGCAGACGATGCTGCTTTAACCCGTCGGGGGCTAGCGGTGCTTCGAGTTGAGGGCCTCTTCCGGCTCGGGTCCTGCGTACTTGTACATTTTTGGAGCGGGCGAAAAACAGAAAACTTCGCCCAGAAAACCCGAACGACGCGTCTTCCGAGCTGTTGGTTTAGATTTTTCGTTGCAAGACGAGTCTCCCCCGTCCAAGTCGGCGGGCTCTTGAGGTCATCACTTCGCACGGCGCGAACAAACCAGATATGGCCAAGCGTCTGATTCCCCTGCTCGACCGCGTGTTGGTCGAGAAGATCGTCGCCCCAACCAAGAGCGTCGGCGGTATTCTGTTGCCCGAGTCCGCGGTGTCCAAGGTACGCGACGATTCCGACGCTTCGACGCCGTTTCCAACACCGAAGTGCGCCCCCGAGACCCACAACTGACCCATACTCCCTTCCTCATGAAACCAACAGATCAACGAGGCGAAGGTGGTGGCCGTGGGTCCGGGCAGGCGCAAGGGCGCGGACGGCGAGCTCATCCCCATGGGTACGTAAAGCGACCGCCACGACCGTCGATCGCCGCGCTTTTTTCTCGCCTTCCGAACCCTTCCATCTCTTCTCAGATCCTGACTTCCGTCCCCCTTCCCCACACATCGCAGGCGTCAAGGTTGGCGACACTGTGCTCCTCCCGGACTACGGAGGTCAGACCGTGGACCTCGGGACGTACGGCGCGAGCAAGGACAAGGAGACGTTCCTGTACAGCGACCAGGAGATCCTGGGCATCATCGAATCGAATTAGTTGGTCGAGTCGATGAGCCACGTGACGCGAGTTGACTCGTATTAGACTCAGTTGTGACACGATCACCGTTCACGTCGACCGCGCTGTGGTTCAATGGTACAGGCACACAGCCGTGTACACGCGTGCCGTTCCCCTTCGCGTCGCGACGCGTCCACCCTGTCGTGCACTGAGACGACTTCGCGCGACGCCTCCGCCGCGTTTTCGCGCTCCCGAAGTGTGCCACGTTTCAGCTTCCTTCGTTTTGTCTCGAGACGAAAAGTCTCGGCCGTCGTTTCGGCGGCACACTCTGCCGCACGCGATGGCATCTGCGGTCCTCCCGCACGCGCTCCCCGTCCCCGCCAGGACGTTCGCGGTCCCCTCGCACCGCTTCAGAAGTCGGCCGAACGCGCCGCGCGGCGAAGTGCGCCGCGCGTCCGCCGGGGAGGATGGGCAAACGTCGTCCGAGAAAGACGACGACGTTCCCGAGTGGGCGAAGGACCTGGCACTTGACGAGAACGGCGATTTGATCGACACGAAAACCGGCAAGGCCCTTAACGAGTTCGGCGCGACGCGTTTCGACGTCGCCGTGCGCGCCATGCGCGGCGAGTACGACCCCCCGGGGGTGTCAACCGAGAAGGAGGAGGGTCAGATTTTTGACATGCTCACGCAGTTCCCGTCCAAGTACACGTTCCAGGCGAGCGGGAGGGCGGCGGACCTGGACGACGACGGCGTCGCGCACGTCGCCGGGCTGCTTATGGACGTGTGTGGCAGCCCCGTGGCCGAGACCGAGATCGAAATCAAGCCCAGAGGCAAGAAGTTCGTGTCGCTGTGGGTGACGTGCACGGTGCACTCGGGCGAGATGGTCACCGAGGCACTGCGAGTCGCCAAGGCGGATGCACGGGTCATGACGTGCTGGTGAGAGGTGGCACGCGGGGCAGGTGATGAGGGTGAGAATAATCGACGTTTGTGTCTATCCCCGATGCGGCGTAGAAAATGAGCGTCGCTCGTAGCGAACGGGAGACGACGCGGAGGGCCGCCTTGTGTACGCATATGTGCGAGAAACCTCGCTGAAACTTCGACGCGCTTCGCGTATAGGCAAGTTATGTTCACCGCATTCGGCGCTTGCGTTCGCAGAACCGAACGCCGCAAGCGTTGCACAGCGTCTTCGGCCCCGTGGGGCCCATGCGCCACTGCGGGGTCTTCTGGCACCCGCAGTTCAGGCACCGCTTGAGCGCCTCCGCCGCGCGCTCGGCCTCGGCGCGCGCCGCTTTCAGCGCCGCCTTCTCCGCCGCCGCCGCGCGCTCGGACTCGGCGCGCGCCGCCGCCTTCTCCGCCGCCGCCGCGCGCCTGGCCTCGGCGCGCGACGCCTTCAGCGCCGCCTTCTCC
>Ga0181560_10004718_pt1 | contig 12279 bp, 9 predicted proteins | sample 011ome_20_FD_133751 | JGI IMG/M metagenome (GOLD analysis project Ga0181560, IMG submission 133751) | Coastal salt marsh microbial communities from the Groves Creek Marsh, Skidaway Island, Georgia - 011509CT metaG (megahit assembly) | ecosystem: Environmental > Aquatic > Marine > Intertidal zone...
ATTTCCGAAAGACGGGCGTTGTCCTATAAGTCGGCCATGGATGCAAACACCGAAACCAGCAAACCCTCGCGTCTGGCACAATTTCGTCTGGCGACCGCGTTTCTGACCCGCCTCCCGGCGGAGAAAATTCTCACCGACGAGGACGCGTTTGACGCAGACACATCCCCCGATCCGATTGCGGCGCACGGGCATCTCGCATCGGCGATGTGGCTCTTCCCGCTCGTGGGTTTTGGGATCGGCGGCACCGGGGCAATTGTCCTCGGTCTACTGACATGGATCGGCACCCCCACAGCCGTTGCCGCGACATTGGCGGTGGGCGCGATGATTCTGCTGACCGGCGCCCTGCACGAAGACGGGCTGGCCGATATCGCCGACGGGTTTGGCGGCGGCAAGGACAAGGCCAGCAAACTGCGGATCATGCGCGACAGCCGCATCGGGACCTATGGCGTTGTTGCCGTGGCGATCGTGCTGATTGCCAAGATCACCGCTCTGTCGACCATCGCTGAATGGGACGTCGGTGACGCTGCCGCGGCCCTGATCGCGGCCACCACCTGGAGCCGTGCGCTTTTTGCCCCCACCATGCGCTGGCTGTCTCCCGCCCGCAGTGACGGGCTGGGCGCAGACGCCGGGACGCCGGGAGAAGGCACAAGCTGGCTGGGTCTTGGCCTCGCCATCGCGCTTTCCGTTCTGGTCCTACTCACCCCCGCCGGGTTCGGGGTTGTGCCCATTCTGGCGGCTGGTGGTCTGGCCGCCTTTGTGGTCGGCTGGATCGCGCTAAAGCAAATCGGTGGCTATACCGGGGACGTTCTCGGAGCCGGACAACAACTCGCAGAGGCCGCAACCCTTGTCGCGGCCAGCGCCATTATTTTGGGACAACTCGCATGACGTCACGTACACGCTGGTGGTGGGTTCGCCACGCTCCTGTTCGCTCCACCGGGGGTCGCATCTATGGAAATTCCGACCCGCTGGCTGACGTCAACGACCCACCGACCTATGAAGCCCTGGCGCGGTTCCTGCCGACCGACGCGCTTCTGGTGACCTCCCACCTGCAACGCACCCACCAAACCGCCAATGCGATCCGCGAGGCCGGCCTCGTGATGCCCGAGCCCCATATCGAGGAAGATTTCGCCGAGCAGAATTTCGGGGACTGGCAGGGTCAGAAACGTGAAGAGGTCTACGCCAAGCTCGACGCCAAACACACCTTCTGGCTGACCCCGGCCCATAGCCGGGCTCCGGGTGGCGAAAGCTTTGTCGACCTGACGAACCGTGTCACCAGCGTGATCGACCGCCTGACCGCCGAACATGAGGGTCGCGACATTATTGCCGTGACCCATGGCGGCACGATCCGCGCGGCCATCGGACATGCACTGGGACTTGATGCCGAAGCCTCCCTGACCTGCCAGATCGACAATTGCTCGGTCACACGGATTGATCGGTTCGGCCCCACCGAAAGCCACCCCGACGGCGCGTGGGCCATGTTCCACATGAACCAGATTCCGACCCTGGATTCGGTTCTCGCACCCGACCCGACCGCGATGCTGGCGCAAGTACAGCGCTAGTTATCCGGCCATGGAAAACCTGACCCCAACCTGCTAGCTTGCCCCTGCGCTGAAACAGGGAAGTCCGGTGCGGAACCACCTCGACACATGGGGTGTTCCAAGGCCGGTGCTGCCCCCGCAACTGTAACGGAGAGGCCGCGCACAAAGTCCCACTGGCAATGTCTGCCGGGAAGGGTGTGCAAGGCTAAAGACCCGGAGCCAGGAAACCTCTTCAGCGTGCGAAATTTGCGCCCATGACCCTCGGGAGGAGGACAAGCGCCATGAACGACAAGAGTCCCAGCTCGAACGACAACGCACGCCCGGATGCGCGCTTGCCTGACCTTACCCTCGTCCTCGGCGGCGCACGGTCGGGCAAAAGCGTCCATGCTGAAACCCTGATCGCCACTCATCTGGACGCCGACACCGCGACCCATCGCGCCACCTATATCGCCACGGCGGCATCCGGTGACGGCGAAATGGCGCAACGGATCGCTGATCATCGTGCGCGTCGCGGCGACCAATGGCGCACGACAGAGACCCTGCTCGCGCTTGGTGACGCCATCGTGGACGGCACCAAACGCGGCGAACCGGTTCTGGTCGATTGCCTGACCTTGTGGCTGTCAAACGTGATGCATGCCGGGCTCGACGTGAACGCGGAAACAGCCTCTTTGCGAGACGCGCTGGACCGGGCACAAGGCCCGGTGGTCTGCGTCTCCAACGAAGTCGGTCTTGGCATCGTGCCCGCAACCAAACTGGGCCGCGATTTCCGCGATGCCGCCGGACGATTGAATCAACACATCGCCGCCCAGGCCGACCGGGTCGACTTCGTCGCCGCCGGGCTCCCTCTCACTCTGAAAAACGAGACATCATGAACCGCATTCCTGCAACCGTGATCACCGGCTTTCTGGGTGCCGGAAAAACCAGCCTGATCCGTCATCTGCTGGAAAACGCAGACGGGCGGCGCATCGCGCTGATCATCAATGAATTTGGCGATCTCGGTGTGGATCGCGGCATTGTCGATGGATGTGCCATCCCCGGTTGCGCGGAAGACGACGTGGTCGAGCTGGCCAATGGCTGCATTTGTTGCACCGTCGCAGATGACTTCCTGCCAACGATCACAGATTTGCTCGATCGCGAAAACCCGCCCGAACATATCGTTATCGAAACATCCGGTCTGGCCTTGCCCAAACCGCTGGTCAAAGCTTTCGCCTGGCCCGAAGTGCGCGCCCGGGTCACCGTAGACGGCGTGGTCACCGTCATCGATGCCGCCGCCGTTACGGATGGCCGCTTTGCCGATGATCCCGAAGCGATCGCCGCGGCACAGGCCGCCGACCCCTCGCTTGATCATGACAATCCGCTCGAGGAATTGTTTGTCGATCAGGTGAGCTGCGCCGATCTCATCATCGTCAACAAAGCTGACCTCGTGACCGGCGACGGCGCTGATATAGACGCCGCCCTCGCACCCCATCGTCGCCCGGGTGTGAAAGCCGTGCGCGCGACCCATGGCCGGATCGACCCGGCAATTCTTCTGGGGCTGGACGCTGGTGCCGAAGATGATCTCGAGACACGCCCCAGCGTTCATGATGGCGAAGACGAACACGACCATGATGATTTCGACAGCTTCGTCGTGGCGCTGGGTGACGTCGCGGACCCCGACGCGCTCGAAGCCCGTTTGGTGGGCGCAGTCAACGCCCACGATATCTATCGCATCAAGGGTTTCGTGAACGTCCCCGGCAAGGCGCGCCGTCTTGTGTTGCAGGGTGTCGGGACGCGCTTCGAGCGCTACTTCGACCGCGACTGGGCCACGACCGAAACCCCGCGCACGGAGCTCGTTGTCATCGGCAAATCCGGCATGGACCGCGCCGCGATCGAGGCGATGATCGCCTGATGCATCTTCTCGCCGCAGCGCCCGGGGCGGTAGATGACGGATCGGAGGCCGTAGACCTCGGCCAAACTCCGGGCGACATCATTGTCCTGACCGCCGCCGACACGGAGATCCGCGCTGGCGACCGCCAACCGGCATCGTCTCGCCGACGATCCCACAGGCCCCAGCCTGCGTCTGGCAAACTACCTGCGCCTCGGACACAACATGTCCGTTGATCTTTATATCGACGAGGTCGTCCAACACGCGAAACTGGTGATCTGTCGCCTGCTCGGTGGTCGCGGCTACTGGTCCTATGGGGTCGACGAAATCGCGGCCGCCTGCCGACGATCCGATATCCCGGTCGCCTTTCTGCCCGGTGATGATCAACCCGATGCGGAGCTGGCCAGCATGACCACGCTGGATGCGGGCGCTGCCCACCGGCTCTGGCAGTATCTTGTGCATGGTGGCGTTGCCAACGCCGCCGGCTTCCTCGGTTTCGCCGGATCTTTGGTCGGACATGCCACCGACTGGCACGAACCCGCACCGCTTCTGCGTGCCGGCCTCTACTGGCCTGGCGCAGGTGACGTTACCCTCGAAGATCTGCGTGCCGCATGGATCGACGGCGCGCCCACCGCAGCACTGGTCTTCTATCGGGCGCTGATGCAGGCCGCCAACCTCGCGCCCGTGGATGCCCTGATCGCCGCGCTTCAAGAACGTGGAATCAATCCGCTTCCCGTCCATGCCGCCAGCCTCAAGGACCCGGTCGCCGCCGCAATCATATCCGAGACATTCGATGCAGCGCCCCCGGATGTGATCCTGAACGCGACAGGTTTTGCATTGTCCGCGCCAGGTGCAACAACCCAACGTGGCCCGTTCGCCCAAACCGATGCCCCGATGCTTCAGGTCGTTTTCGCCGGTTCAGATTTCGAAACATGGAAGACCGGTGCGAACGGGCTGTCCGCCCGGGACATCGCAATGAATGTCGCACTGCCCGAAGTCGACGGTCGAATTCTCGCGCGCGCGGTCTCCTTCAAAGGCGCCGCCCAGCGCGATGCGGCCACTGAAACCGACGTGGTTGCATATGAACCCGTCCCGGACCGGATTGATTTCACAGCCGGTCTCGCAAAATCATGGGCCCACCTCAGACAAACCGCCATTGCAGATCAACGCGTTGCGATCATTCTGGCGAACTATCCCAATCGGGACGGACGGATCGGCAACGGCGTTGGACTGGATACCCCCGCCGGGGTCGTCACCGCACTCACGGCGATGGCACAAGCGGGCTATCGTATCGACGGTGCGCCCGAAGATGGCGACGCTCTGGTGCGACGCCTGCAGGACGGGCCGACCAATGCCGGAGCCGTCGCGCGCAAGATCGAAGAGAGCCTGCCGCTGCCCAGCTACGAGATTTTCTTCGCAGCCCTTCCACGTAGTGTCCGGGACGCCGTCATCGAACGCTGGGGCGCCCCCGAACAGGACCCGTTGTTTCTGGCCGGTCACACCGATTGTGGGGCCTTCGCGATTCCGGCCTTCCGCTGCGGCCATGTCGCAATCGGGCTGCAGCCCGCGCGCGGATACAACATCGACCCCAGCGCCACCTATCACGATCCTGATCTGGTGCCACCCCACAACTACCTCGCCTTCTACGCGTGGGTTCGTGAGAGTTTCGGCGCGCAGGCCGTGGTGCATTTTGGCAAACATGGAAACCTTGAATGGCTGCCGGGCAAATCCGTCGCGCTTTCCAGCGAATGCTTTCCCGAAGCCGCGCTTGGCGCGATCCCCCATATCTATCCCTTTATCGTCAACGACCCCGGCGAAGGTACCCAGGCCAAGCGCCGTGCCAGCGCGGTCATCATCGATCACCTCACCCCGCCACTCGCGCGCGCGGAAACCTATGGCCCGCTCCGCGATCTCGAGGCGCTCGTGGATGAATATTATGAAGCCGCCAATGTCGATCCGCGGCGGCTTGCCGTGCTGGGCAAACAGATCGTCGAGCTGGTGCGCGAAACAGGCCTCGACCGTGATCTGGGCTTTGGCGCTGACGCCGATCTGACTGATGTCGATGCATTAAACCGGCTCGACGGCTATCTCTGTGAACTCAAGGAGATGCAAATACGTGACGGCCTGCATGTGTTTGGCCAATCCCCGAAAGACAGCCTCAGAACCGGTTTGCTCGCCGCGCTCGCGCGAATGCCGCGCGGTGATGGTGAAGGCGCGAATGCCTCGCTGCACCGCGCCTTGGCTGCAGACCTGGGACTAGACTTCGATCCCCTCGACTGCGACTTCGCAGCACCGTGGAGCGGGTTGCGTCCCGATGTTTTGCGCGGCGGCGAACCCCTGCGCTCCACCGGCGACATGGTGGAACAGCTCGAAGAACTCTCCACACGGCTGATCGCAGACAAACAACCGGTATATCCGAACTGGTCCCGAACACAGGCTGTGCTCGACGAAATCCGAACAAGCCTCGCCCCGAATGTGGATGCCTGTGGCACAGCAGAACTCAAAGGCCTGCTCACCGGGCTTGCAGGACGTTTCGTTGCTCCGGGTCCCTCAGGGGCCCCCACACGCGGGCGTCCCGATGTGCTGCCAACCGGGCGAAACTTCTATTCGGTCGACACACGCACGGTCCCAACCCCTGCAGCATGGCATCTGGGCTGGAAGTCAGCGCAACTGCTTCTGGAAACCCACGCACAGGAACACGGTGACTGGCCCAAAACCGTGGCCCTTTCGGCCTGGGGCACCAGCAATATGCGCACCGGCGGGGATGACATCGCGCAGGCTTTGGCGCTTATCGGGGCCAAACCGACTTGGGATTCGGCCTCAAGACGGGTCACCGGGTTCGAAATAATGCCCGTTTCTGTCCTCGACAGACCCCGGGTGGATGTCACCCTGCGTGTCTCGGGGTTCTTCCGGGATGCTTTTCCGGGTCTGATCGACCTGTTCGACAGCGCTGTTTGCGCAATTTCAGCCCTAAATGACGAAAATGAGCGTGAAAACCCGCTTTCTGCTCATGTTTTGGCTGAAACTGAAAAAATGATGGCCGAAGGTATCAATCAAGACACGGCACGCCGACGTGCGAGCTACCGCATTTTTGGGTCCCAGCCGGGTGCCTATGGCGCGGGTCTGCAGGCACTGATCGACGAGAAAGGTTGGGACACAGCCGACGATCTCGCCCGGGCCTATATCGCCTGGGGCGGCTGGGCCTATGGGTCGGGAACAGGGACCGGTGCGGCACACGCGTACGGCGTACCTGCCCATGAAACTTTTGCAGAGCGCCTCTCGGCCGTGGAAGCCGTGCTGCACAATCAGGACAATCGTGAGCATGACCTGCTCGACAGCGATGACTACTACCAGTTTGAGGGCGGTCTGAGCGCGGCCGTTCAGGCCGAATCCGGAAAACGGCCAGTCGTCTATCACAACGACCACTCGCGTCCCTTTGCCCCACAAATACGTACACTCGAAGACGAGATTTCCCGCGTCGTACGTGCGCGCGTGACCAATCCAAAATGGATTTCCGGGGTGATGCGCCACGGCTACAAAGGTGCCTTCGAGATGGCCGCGACTGTGGACTACCTGTTTGCCTTCTCTGCCACCACGGGCGCGGTACGGGACGACCAGTTTGATGCCGTCCACCGGGCTTTTTTGGAAGATGACGCCGTTCGTGCATTTCTCGCCGAACACAATCCCGCTGCCCTCAAGGAGATGGCAGATAAGTTTCTTGAAGCGATTGACCGTGGCCTGTGGCAGGCACGCTCCAACTCGGCCTATGCTCGCCTGAGCGAACTGGCCGACAGAAAAACCGCCCTCAGGCCCACGGAGAACCCCGCATGAGTGACAGTCCGGAAAACCAAGCGACGGAGACCCAGGACGCAGACGATGCGCGCTGGGCCGATAAAAAGCGCAAGCAGAAGGCCGCGCGCGACCGGATGCTCGCCAAGAAAACCCGGGAGAAAGGCCTGCTTATGGTCCACACCGGCAAGGGCAAAGGCAAGACGACCGCCGCCATGGGGTTGGCCATGCGGGCGATCGGCAACGGCATGAAGGTCGGCATCGTGCAATTCGTCAAAGGAAAATGGGAGACCGGCGAACGTCAGGTCCTTGAAGCCTTTCCCGAACAGATCGAGATCAAGGTCATGGGGGAAGGCTTCTCCTGGGATTCTCAGGATCGCCAACGGGACATCGCGGCCGCCAGCGCGGCCTGGGAGATGGCCAAAGAGATGATCGCCGATCCAGATTTCGGCCTGGTGGTCCTCGACGAACTGAATATCCCGCTGCGTTACGACCACCTCGACATCAACGAGGTGGTGGCTGGACTGCTGGCCAAACGCGAAGATCTGCACGTGGTTGTCACCGGACGTAACGCCAAGGATGAGCTGATTGAAGCCGCCGACATGGTGACCGATATGACCATGGTGAAGCACCATTTCCGCGACGACGTGAAAGCCCAGAAAGGGATCGAGTTCTGAGGCTTCGATCATGACCGCCGCCATCATGTTTCAGGGCACCGGATCGGATGTCGGCAAGTCGCTGATCGTGACCGGGCTTGCCCGGTTGTTTGCGCGACAGGGTTTGGTTGTCCGGCCCTTCAAACCACAAAACATGTCCAACAACGCCGCACCGGCCATCGCGCCGGACGGGTTCTATGGTGAGATCGGTCGCGCCCAGGCCCTGCAGGCGCGCGCTGCGGGGCTCGATCCGACAACGGACATGAACCCGGTTCTGCTGAAGCCCCAAACTGATATCGGCGCACAGGTCATCGTCGACGGCCGTGTGATCGGCAACGCCGAAGCGCGCGCCTACCACGCGATGAAGCCCGACCTTCTGCCACCCGTGATTGCAGCCTTCGATCGCCTGTCCGAGGGCGCTGATCTCATCCTTGTGGAAGGTGCGGGCAGCCCGGCCGAGGTCAATCTGCGGGCCGGTGATATCGCCAATATGGGTTTCGCCGAAGCCGCCGATATACCCGTTGTTCTGATCGGCGATATCGAGCGCGGTGGCGTGATCGCCTCTCTTGTGGGAACCCATGCCCTGCTCACACCAGGCGAACAGGTTCGGCTCTCGGGTTACATCATCAACCGGTTTCGCGGGGACGTCTCCCTGTTCGATGACGCGCTTCCGATCATTGCGGCACGCACCGGGCTCGATTCGCTGGGCATTGTTCCATGGTTCGAAAGTGCCCGTGCACTGCCAGCCGAAGACACAGCCTCGCTGGATGATCGCTACAGGGGGCAGGACTGGTCGACAGCGACAATCCGCATCGCCGTGCCGCGGCTTCCCCGAATTGCGAACTTTGACGACCTTGATCCCCTCGCAGCGGAACCTGGCGTGGCGGTCCGGCTCGTCCACCCGGGCGAGAACCTGCCGGAGGACGCCGATCTCATATTGCTGGCCGGGTCCAAGTCCACACGCGGCGACCTCGAAGATTTGCGGCAAAACCGCTGGGCAGAGGATATTCAGGCGGCCTGCGCCCGTGGCGCCCACATCATGGGCATCTGCGGGGGCTACCAGATGCTCGGGCGATCCGTCGCCGACCCGGACGGGATTGAAGGCGCACCCGGCGCGACCGAAGGTCTGGGGTTGCTCAACATCGAAACCACCATCACGGAAGAGAAGCGACTTTCTCCAACAACCGGTCATGCCGTGACCGACGGATCGGATATTACGGGCTTCGAAATGCATATGGGACGCACCACAGGCATGGACACCGCATCCCCTGTCATCCATCTGTCGGACGGACACACAGACGGCGCGACATCACATGGCGGGCGTGTCAGCGGCACTTACATCCATGGCCTGTTCGCTTCTGACGACTTCCGTCACGGCTTCCTCAAGCGCATCGATCACCGTCATTCGAACACATTCTCATGGAATAAAAGTCTGGATGAAGCGTTGGACCGTTTGGCGGACCACATACAATCCTGCCTCAACACCAAGAAAATTATTGAGATAGCGCGTGGTTCTTAGCCACAGAAACGGGACCCTATGATGATCCGTGTTTTACAAAGCCTCATACTCTCAGCAGCCCTCGCCGTGTCCCTGTCGGGCATGGCACAGGCGGGGACCGTCCACAGCGACGTCCCGGAAAGTGTAAACCCTGAAGCGCGCTACATGATCTATCTACACGGAGGCTGGCCCGAAATACGGTCCTTGTCGGACCCTCACCCCAAACACGGGCTTTTCGAATATGAGAAGATCGTGAATGCCCTCGCCGCGCGCGGGTTTGAGGTGATCTCTGAACACCGCCGGGAGAAGGCCAATCCTCGTCGCTATGCGCGGACCCGGATTCTGCCGCAGATCAATGCCCTTATCGAAAAGGGCGTTCCGGCAAACCGGATCACGGTGGCCGGATTTTCCAAAGGCGGGGCGATGAGCCTGCTGGTGGCATCAATGGCCAAACAACCCGGTCTAAACCTGGTCAACATGGCAGGTTGCGGCCGGGGCCAGTTCCGAAAGTCCTACGACAACTTCCTGACCGACGATGCCAGCAAGATGCAGGGCCGGATGCTTTCGCTTTACGATTCAAAGGATCAGATCGGCGGAACCTGCAAGGACGCAAAGGCGAAATCAGCTCAACTGGTGTTCAAAGAAGAGGTTCTCAACGTCGGTGCGGGACACGGCACGTTCTATTCGCCGCGCAAGATCTGGATCGACAAGGTTGCAGCCTGGGCCACGGCCCCAAATCAATAACATCAGCCGAAACTGAAACCACCAGCCAGAGTCATGCTCGCCAACAGCGCCACGATTACAGCTTCGAGCAGACACGCCACAACAAATAGATAGAGCCCGCGTCGAATCTCGCCGGTGCCGATCTGGGCGGAAAACTCGCCACCCACCCAAGGTTGGGCGGTCATTTTTCCCTGATAGCTTCGCGGGCCCGACAGGGCGACGCCCAGTGCGCCTGCCATGGCGGCTTCCGGCCAGCCCGCATTCGGGGAGCGATGCTGACCGCCGTCGCGCGCCATCACCCGAAACGCAGATGCCGGCCGCCCACGGGGCACAAATACACTGGCCAGGACAATCAATGCCGCAGCAATACGTGCGGGAACATAATTCATCACATCATCAAGCCGCGCCGCAGTTCGTCCGAAGGCATCATGGCGTGGAGTTCGATAACCGATCATCGAATCCATCGTGTTAACGGCCTTGTAGACAAGCAAACCCGGCAACCCGAAGAGCAGATACCAAAACACCGGCGCCACCACACCGTCCGAAAAGCTTTCCGCAAGGCTCTCGATGGCCGCCCGCGACACACCGTGATCATCGAGAGTTTCCGGGTCCCGCCCCACAATCATGGCGACCGCCGCACGGCCGCCTGCGAGGCCATGTTTATCAAGACCACGTGCCACGGCACGGACATGATCAAACAGGCTACGCTGGGCAATCAGCAGCGAGACAGCAATCACCTCGATGATCCAGCCCTGAGGAACCCGGCGGGCGACCTCCAGCACGAACCACCCAGAGACCGCGGCCAGTCCAACCATCAGCAGAGTGACCATAGACCCGCGGAAGACCCGCGTGCGCGCGCTTCGCTGTTCGCGATTGAGCCGACGGTCAAACCAGCCAATGAGGCCACCCATAAGCGCAACAGGGTGCGGCAAGATACGAAAAAGCGGCCCAAACTCACCCACAAGGGCATCCAGCAGCAATGCCAGAAAGAGGATGGCGGGAGGTGCAAGACCCGCGGTTTCAGGGGACCAGAGCATGCACACATCCTGCGAGCCGACAGCGCGTCGGGTCAATTGAGACCCGAAGCCCCGGCTCTCGTTTTATTCGCCGTCCTCCCCTTGGCCCGGCGTGAACAGCATGGTCTATTGCCTGCAACAGGAGACAAGCATGTCTGAAGATTTTGGCATCATGGTGTGTGGCCATGGCAGTCGTGACGAAGGTGCAGTGCGTGAATTCGGTATCGTGGCCGAAGCCTTGCGCGAAAAATTCGCAGACAAGGAAGTCGAGCATGGCTTTCTGGAGTTCGCGACCCCGATCATCCGCGACGGCCTCGACAAACTGGTCGCGCGCGGTGTGAAACGCATCTATGCCGTGCCCGGCATGTTGTTTGCTGCCGGACACGCCAAAAACGATATCCCCTCGGTGCTGAACACCTACGCCGCTCAAAACCCCGACGTGGAAATCATCTACGGCCGCGAGCTCGGCATCGATCTCAAGATGATCCGCGCCGCCGGTGACCGGGTGCTTCAGGGTCTCGAAGCTGCGGATGCCGAACACGGCGAAGTCCCACGCCATGAAACCATGCTGGTCACGGTCGGGCGCGGTGCGTCAGACCCGGATGCCAATTCCAACGTCTCCAAGGTTTCCCGCATGCTGTGGGAGGGTCTTGGCTTTGGCTGGGGAGAAACCGCCTATTCGGGCGTGACCTTCCCGCTCGTCCAGCCCGCACTGGAACACGCCGTCAAGCTTGGCTACCGGCGAATTGTTGTGTTTCCGTATTTTCTGTTCACCGGCATTCTGATCAAGCGCATCTATGATCACACTGACATGGTTGCCGCCAATCATCCCGATATTCAGTTCGTCAAAGCACCCTATCTCAACGACCACCCGCAGGTTCTCGAAACCTTCGCAGACCGTGTGATCGAGATCGGTGAAGGCACAAACCTGATGAACTGCCAGATGTGCAAATACCGTGAACAGGTCCTGGGCTTCGAAACCGAAGTGGGGCTCGCGCAGGAAAGCCATCACCACCATGTCGAGGGCATCGGCACCGGCGAAGGCAATACGCCCGATCATGATCACGCACATGAGCATGAGCATGACCATGACCACGCACATGGCCATGACCACGATCACAGCCATGATCATAGTCATCACCCCTACCCGCACGCTGATCACCCGCTCGGGCCCCGGACGCTGCCCAGCGAAGGC
>Ga0181560_10004723_pt1 | contig 12275 bp, 11 predicted proteins | sample 011ome_20_FD_133751 | JGI IMG/M metagenome (GOLD analysis project Ga0181560, IMG submission 133751) | Coastal salt marsh microbial communities from the Groves Creek Marsh, Skidaway Island, Georgia - 011509CT metaG (megahit assembly) | ecosystem: Environmental > Aquatic > Marine > Intertidal...
ACCGCGCGGTCATATGAAACAGAGGAATCGGTAGACCCAGCAATCAACTGGTCCAATACGGAGAGGGTGTCTCGCACAGATCCTCCACCCGCTCGCACCACCAAGGGAAGCACCCCCTCTTCAACCGTGACCCCTTCGCTCGAACAGACCGACTCGATATAGGCAAGAAGATCCGAAGGAGGAACGAGTCTGAACGGGTAATGGTGAGTTCTCGAACGAATGGTTCCGATCACTTTATCGGGCTCTGTTGTCGCAAAAATGAATTTCACATGCTCCGGTGGCTCCTCGACGATTTTCAGGAGAGCGTTGAAGCCCTGCTGGGTCACCATATGGGCCTCATCAAGGATGAAAATCTTGTAGCGATCGCGCGCGGGCGCATACACAGCGCGCTCACGAAGGTCTCGCGCGTCATCCACTCCGTTGTGGCTTGCAGCATCAATTTCTACAACATCAAGTGATCCGCCACCATTACGGGATAACTCCACACAACTGGGGCACGTTCCACACGGTGTGTCCGTTGGTCCCTGATGACAGTTCAAGCAGCGGGCCAAAATTCTCGCCGAGGTTGTCTTGCCGCAGCCTCTGGGCCCGCTGAACAAATAGGCGTGGTTGACCCGGTCGGCAGTCAAGGCCTGGATTAGCGGAACGGTAACCTGAGACTGACCGATGAGCTCAGCAAATGACTCTGGTCGATAACGTCGATACAGGGCAGCCACCACGTCTTGAGCCTACCTCGCCCCTCCCGAGCGCTTCGTCACCCTAATCCTACGGCCTAAGTGATTACAATACTGGAGGCCATTTCCGCAGACTTGAACTCCCTGCTGAACGAACGTAAGACTCCCCGCGCACCCACCAGAGCCCGGTTACCCTTGCTACGTTTCCGTCCTAGGGGAGTTAGCCAAGTTAGTGCCACGCGAGGAGCCAACATGAGTTTATCGCTAGGATACTAATCGTGTTGTTTACCTAAAGCTTCACACCGTAACGGAGGATTCGCCTAGTGGCCTATGGCGCACGCTTGGAAAGCGTGTTGGGTGAAAGCCCTCGGGGGTTCGAATCCCCCATCCTCCGCGAATTTCGTATTTCCCTTCCCTAAATCCATGCTTACGGGATCCTTTCCAGGAACCTCTATCTGGTGGCGATTGCGTCGATGTCAGACACTGACAGGTGGGTATGGAGCAAAAAAGAATGAGATCCCGACATTTCCCCCTTTTTTTGCCTGAACTGTATTTTCGAACACCTACACCGGCGGACCCTAGCGTCGGGAATTCGCAACAAATCGGGTGGTTGTGGGCACCCACAAGGTGGCATTAGTGAAGGATTGTGAGGGAGTTTCCTCTCCCAAGAGCCCGACGCACTCAATTGGGCTCAAGGAATAGGGACATTGACGATAGCAAATAAGGCGCGAGCGACTATCCGAGGAGCGCCTCAGGAGCCACGAGATCGGTTAAGTCACCATTCGATCACGTCATCTGAATTTCTAGTTACTCGCGCCGAGCGAAGATGGTCTAGCTGACCAACGATTGGTCGGAAAGTCCGCAATAAATCTCTCCGCATCTCGCTGCTTGAGCCAGTCGCTCGCCGTCAATTCGAGCGACTGAAGAGCGACCTCTTGGCCGGCCTTGACAATCGTTCGATCATTCCGAGGCATGCGGATATAACCGTGATGACTGTGCATCCTTAGGACCAGATGGTTTGTCGAAAAAACTTCTACATGAATTTTGCTAATTCCAACAAAGCGAAATAACCAGTTATACAGATACGGGGGAATCATTGCACCAAGCCCGAAGAATGAATACTCTCCAACGTAATAACCCCAAGAAGTCACCCCCTGGGTGGGATCAAAATCCGAGACATTCAGAATTCCTGCATCCACTCCATTTAGCTGGAAAATCCAGTGGTAGTAGCCGGGCTTGGCATACGAAGCCCTTACCCAATTCTTCTGAGCGCTCAGGTTGTCGCCGACATCAGTCGTCAGAAATTCCGTCACCCGTGACTGACGCCGCCATTTCAAAATCTTTTCCGCGTCGGACACATCTATTTCGCGAAACAGGACGAGCGCAGTCATCTCTTCCTCTTGAAGCGATGTCCAACTGAGACTTCAGCCTCTTCGATCCTCCTTGGGACCATGTGAGACGGTAGGTTTGCGCGCAGATAATCCTGCATCGCCGCCAAATCCAGCTGGCTTCCCGAAACAGGCTCAATGGTAATTTCCACGTGCTGACCCGTCACCGGATTGGACTTTGCATTTACGGTCACAAATTGAACGCCAGGGTATCCCAAAACAACTCGTTCAACCTCAGAGGCCATGAACTTGAGCCCACCAACATTTATGACATCTGACGTTCGACCAACGACCCGGATGAAATCTCCATCAGTCTCGACAATATCGTTTGTGTTGAACCAACCAGCCTCGTCGAACGGGGAGTCAGCGTTGAGATAACCCATCATCCGTGTGGGTGAATAAATATGCAAATTTCCGCTATCGACTCTTGTCTGAACACCCTCCCCACCAATCCTCATGTAGAGGCTATTCCTAGCTTTGCTCTTCACTCGAAGAATTCCTAGCTCAGACATCCCAAAAGTCTGCCGAAAATCAACGCCGGGAAGAACTCGGCAAAGTGCATCAAGCGTCGGCTGGTCCATGAGCTCGGTTCCATACGTGACGATTTTCACCGACTCCGGGAAAGCGTCTGGAACTAGACCGGACATAAGCATCATCCGCAGAAAGGTTGGCGTAACGGGCAGGACCTCGACATCGTACTGTTTACAAGTTCCGAGAACGCTCGGGACCGCACGGTCAGGAGTGGTTACGACTAACCCACGATTGAACATAGTGTGAAAAAGGGTGTTGAGCCCTCCGATATGGTCAAACATTAAGAAAGCTAGAGTGCGCAGGGTCGGCCTAGGGGTTTCAAACCTCTTCAAGAAGGCGGTCATGTCATGCAAAATCGCCTTCGGACGACCCGTTGTTCCAGTTGAAAACAGCACCAAGCCTGGGCAATCGCGCAGCCTTAGCTCATCCAATAACGAGCTTTTAGAGTCATGGGACCTCTTAGTAGCGGACCGGGATTCAATCACCCAATCGACTTGAGCCGCATCAAAGAAGTAATCGTGGTCATTTCTGGTGGAGGCATTCAAAGGTACGACCACAGCCCTGCGGTCAATGAGTCTCAGCAGATCGGCAATTGATTGCTGGTCAAAGTCTCCAATCAGAGCAACCACGTCCCCTGGTTGGACATCATCGAGGTGAGATGAGCTCTGGCTTAACACCTCTCCAATTGTCAAGGGGTGACCGTCTGAGATCAGGAAGGGTGAATCGCTTGGGCCTTGAACGTTGGCCAAAGTTTGAATCAAGCTCACTAGACACCGCCAACGTGGAAAACTTGGCCAGTCAAACTTCGGCTCTTGGAGTCGAAAAGGAGCTCAACGACATCGCAGACATCTGACGCGGTGAACTGCCGCCTAATGATTTGCTGCTCGACGATTCTGTTAATTTGGCTCGGACTAACTCCTCGCAATAAGTCAGTCGCGATTGGGCCCGGAGCTACGCAATTGACAACAATTCCGTGTGCGCTGAGCTCTCGAGCAAGTGTTCGACTGAACGTCTCAACCCCCGCTTTGGAAGCGGAATACGCAGACTCTCCTGACAGGGCTAGCGAAACAGCAATAGTAGAAAAATTCACGATTGAACCAATCCCAGCCCGAATCATCAATGGAGCAATGGACTGGCACATAAAGATAGTGCCGAGAAGATTGGTTTCCACGACTCTGCGAATGGAACCAGGCGGAGCCATCAAGGCGAGATTCATCGAAGCTATCCCTGCCGCGTTTACAAGAAATGCAGGTGGCTGGTCATAGTTTCGCAAACGCTTGACAACCTCTTTTACGGAATTCTCCGCGGAGACATCGACTTGAACGGTTTCAAAAGGTAAATCACTTTCAGTCTGCCTCGAGAGGCCAACAACGTGGTGGCCTTTCTCCACGAATCTCTCAGCGATTGCACGCCCCAGTCCTCGGCTTGCGCCGGTGACGATAATCACGTGGCTCGCTTTTGCTGACTGTCGAACTCATCCTGGAGAGAGCCAATCGTCCGGAACATGCTTCGGCCTTGCGACATCGCCGTCTCGGAGGTCCAATCGAACTCAAACCCCAGAACAACAGCTCTGTCTTCCAAGCGCAAGCAGAGCTCTACAAGGGACATAGAGTCCATCACGCCGTGCTCGCCAATCAGAGCGGTGTCCCGGTTGACGGCCACGGAGTCGTCTTCTAGAAGAAGCCTCACTTGTTCCAGCACATCCTCAGCCTCAGACTCCAAAAAACGGCTCCTCTCCCTTACGACATCTCGGCTAGCACGAGAATCTTGTTCGGACTCCCGCTTCCTGTTGTTCAAAATAGCGGATACAGTGGCGCCTTCAATTCTCAACCAAACTTCGCGGATTCTCCACTTAGAGCGATTGGATTGCAACGAATGGTGCGCAAGCTTTAATCCTAAGGTTCTTCAAAAAATACCACAGACCATGTGAAAGCCCGCAGATAATTCGGGGCGGAACACCGAAGATCCGCGAACGTCTTTCGGTTAATGCATACGTTGGCTATTTATTGTCTTTAGGAGTCTTTAGAAATTTGACGGGCACGAAAAGGGAAAAGCGGGATGTGGAGTGTGAAGCATTTGTATGCGGTTGTCCCTTTGGTAACTCAACTCCCCATCCTCTTCGATTGTCAAATCGCCAGAGGCCACAATCACATCCCTAATTGTTCGAGGCTGAGGAAGAAAATGAGAGAAGTCTCAGGGAGAAGCTGTTTTGGCGCACCGCCTCTTATCCTCGACCTGCGAGTATTTGGCGATCGCTGCCATTTGTTTCGATCGGGGTGAAAAAGTTGCAACTCCCCAAAAAGGACCAGAATTAACAGAAGCTACTTCGGTCGACTCTCACTAAAAAAGGAATCGAGCACACGTTTTCTCCAATAGGACAGAAATTCGGTTTTTTCCAGTGCTCTCTTTGGAACGCTAGGAAGGTCGCCTCGAGAGGCTGACAGGATATCTTCGACCCTTATGCCTCTATTTCCATACATCGCTTCGAAAGGCTCCGGATAAACCCCAACAGGCGAAGCACCCATCACGAGGCTCTCCCAGTGACGGTATGTGTCCGGGCGGTCTCCTGCGGGAGCGATCACATAGCGTGCCTTTCCAAGACGCCTCAAATACGCGCCGAGAGGAAGCGGTGCTTCCATCAGGGATTTGAGCAATTCGCGCGTAGTTTTTTGCTCTAGGTCAAGATGCTCATGAACTCGAGCAAACGGTACAAGCACGCGAATTGATTTCCGTGTAAACGTTGTCATTTTGACACCCAACAACACGGGAATTGTAAAAAAATCGACTCCATATGGAAATACTGAAAATTTCTCGTCTAGTAATTGAAGGTTTTGGCAAAAAACTTGCTTGAGGAAACGATTCTGCGAAATGCGACGAAGAGCAAGCGATTCCGTTGTCTTACTGAGCTTCCATTGTCCAACTATCAGTATGAAATCGTCTTGAAGTTTGTGGAGGTGGAGACTTTCAAATTCATCCAAGAGTGAGAGTTGCACGTAGACAACCGTCTTCGTCGTCACACGATGAACTCTCCTAAGGTCCCTCGACCGTGTATTTAGGTACCGGAGTTTCAGGCTGTAAATTTCATCTGAAACAAAATATTCGGACAGTATGTATGGCGCAAAAGGAGTCATCCATATGTGAGATCCCGTCCACCTCAGACAGTCGCGAATGTAGTCTGAGAAAGCCCTAGCCGGTGAATTTCGCGGCAAGGAAATCCTCCAATTCGGGCTTGTGTCTTGCGAGCCGGAGTTCACTGCGCTCTGACGCGTCGAAACTGTTCAATGAGCCTTCGAGGAACATGCCTTCTCCATCTCCAGACCAGGAGATACGTCGCCCAATCGCGAGCCACCACACTCCACCCGACGACCCTCGAGAAAATGGTTGGCCCTTCCCAAAGCAGGTGCATAGGCTTCTTCATTGGGACGTTGGCAAAAATGTCTTGGGGATGGGGCACGAGCGGACTCCGAAATAGCCGACCTTCCTTGTCGAGTTTGAAGAGCCATTCTTTTGACACGAGTGTTAGCTCAAGTGTGCTCGGAACGCGCCTGCGAGATGAACCGGCAGGTGCACTCCACCCACAGCAATTGTTCGGATGCGCATGAATGACAACGAAATGCCTGATGAGCCTTCTGAATGTGGGCTCGAAACGCGAATTCAATTTTCCGTCTATCGCAATATTTCGCAGGCCATGAAGCTCCAGCACTACAAGGCTAAAGCGCTGGAGTGCAGATTGCGAAACTGCTGGAATAACGCCGTACTCTCCACCTTCAATGTCCATTTGGAGAATGAGATTTGCGTCGCCGTTTGGTTCGCACTCTTGAATCCAATCGTCAAGAGTGATGGATTCTTGGTCGGTCTTGGCCGCAATCCAGAGTTTACGGAACGTCTGATGAGGCTCGATGAGAGGCGTATCGAAATTCTGAGGTTCCGACGAAAAATCAGCCATGTGGGACCGCAAACCATGCATGTAAAATAGGTCATCTTCGAAGGATTTTTTATTTCGAACACCTGGGGAAAAGCACGCATCAAGAGCTTCAACTTCACTTGGCACGAGGTAAGCCCCGTCACTACGACCTCCGACCCGAATCAGGGTAAAGGGGTGAGGTTTTGGTTCAAGGAACTCCAAGACCTGATCGAGTGTGGCCTTCGGAAGACTGTCCATTGTCATGTGAGGGATTCCTATCGATGGTGCTCCCATAGCCTAGCTGCATCGGATAAAGGGAGCTCTTGCTCTAAGGAAAACAAAAGTTTTTCTATCAATTCCTATAGGCTATCGAACGGTCCAATCGATCCAGACCGCAGAATTTTCTCCTCCCACCGCCCAGCCACACGTAGCATCCGACGCCGACCCTTCAGGTCATTATTGGCGATTTCGGAAAGCCCGGAGAAACGTTATTCAGCACCAAATCATGTATCGAAACTTCATGCACACCGGCGAGAAGATATGGAAAGAACCCAGAGGTCCAAATTAATCGCTAAAACTCGGCAAAATACTGGAACGTGGTGGAGCCAAATTCTCTTTCTTCCAGGAGAACTGAATAGCCTGCAGTGAATCTCAAGAGAACATCAGCTAAACCCTTGAGATCCAGCGAAGTCGATGGGGTAAAACTCCAAATCTCACCCGCACCCAGAGATGACTTTGCTCGTACCGTTTCCGTGGGCCTTAACCAACGATCAGACGGGCGAAGCTCTTGACTGCAAGAGATTATCGACTTTTTCAAGCTCCTCACGCAATCTTCGCGGGCTTAGGAAGTAATCCTCTCCTCGGGGATCGGCTGTGCCAGGGCCTGTTGGTATCTCAATTTTCCGAAGCTCAACTCCAGAAATGAAGGCGATATTTTCGTACCAATTATCGACTGTCTCACCTGCCCAGGTCCAATATGTTACGGGAGTTCCCTCCCGGCAGAAAATGATGTTGGCCAACCCCGCGGAGTGCGGGGACACTATGGCCTGTGCATTCTCGAAGAGCCGAACAGACTCGTCAAACGACAAAGACGGAAGCTCAACAAATTCGAAACCAAATTTAGAGCATACGGCGAAGATTTCATCCTGATTGTAATTTCGCGAATCTCCTGTCCCCCGAGCGAGAAAGATTCTGCGCCTCCCCTGAATCGAGGAGATGGGATTCGCTGAAAGCTTGATTTCCTCAGAGAAACTTCTGACTAAAGACGGTGCAATCGATAGCCGAAAATTCTCAGTCCTGAGTGGTCGTGGGTGAACACGCGTTACCGGCTCAACAACTAGTAACTTCCTAAGTTTCCAGAGCTCAGACCCGCCAACCTCTAGCATTTGCCTCCCGGACAGTGAAAGACTCAGCGCCCGCCGCCAGTTTTCTTTCTGCAAACCTTCCCGGGGCACCAAAACCGGGTAATCGCTATATTGCTCTGGAAGTTCACGAAGGAAATAGATTGACGGAAGAAAGTCGATCAACCAGTGGTACCAATTGTGAGGGGCCATCGAACCAATAAAAATAGCTTCTCCCGCGCTTCGCTTCTTTAGGGAAGACCAGTTCGCCACAACAAGGGGACCGTACTGTGCTTCAATCCCACCCACGGAGGTGTTCGCAAAGTAGTACTTTGGAATAGACCCGAGAAGATTGTCATTACTCAAGATTCTTGACCCTCGAGTTATAAATCCTCCGCGCCTATTGGGTGAAACCTTTACATTCCTAAATTCTCGAAAGCCAATATCCCGATGGGCCCGGGAGTGAACCACCATTCTCCCATCAAGAAACTTCACCCTCACAAATTCCTCACGCGTTCGTAAGGTAGTTCCGTGGTCCATTCGCCGGGACCGGACGATTTTCACGAGAAAAAACCTGTACGAAAAAGTCCTTTGAAAGAACGAAATCACCGAACGAAATCTCGAGAACAAACCACGGAACGACGGAGCAGTCGAAGTCACTTTGTGGAGACTATCCAAGTGTTTTCCAAGGGGCCATCCCAGTCGCCCAAATTTGTTCAAGGCTTTCACGGTCTCTCATGGTGTCCATCGCATGCCAAAAACCTTGATGCCTGAGCGCACCCAACCGACCGTCTTCAGCAATTCGAGCCATTGGCCCCGCTTCAAGAACTGTCTCGTCCCCATCAAGATAGTCGAAGACAGCCGGCTCGGCCACCATAAAACCACCATTAACCCATTCATTCAAAATCTCCGGCTTCTCCCGAAATCCTTCCACTCGCCCAGCGGCATCGAGGACAAGTTGGCCGTATCGTGAATCAGGGTTGACGGCGGTTAACGTAAGTACATTGGAATTCGCCTTGTGACATTCCAGTAGCTCAGATAGGTCAACGTCAGAAAGTCCGTCTCCGTAGGTCATAAAAAATGTGTCCGGCAAGTATTCGCGGAGTCTCAGAAGCCGACCACCTGTCATTGTCGCAGCACCAGTATCAACGAGAGTCACATTCCACCCCTCGCTTTTCGACGTGAGGTAAGCGGTTTCTCCCGTGCTCAGCGATATTTGGATATCTTCTATCCGAGACCGTAGATTCAGAAAATAAGACTTGACCACTTGAGATCGATGACCAAGTGCGAGCACAAAATCTGAGTGGCCGCGACTCGCGTAAAAGCTCATAATATGGTGGATTATTGGCATCCCTCCGATTTCTACCATCGGCTTCGGAACGTTCTGGCCTGGCTCCGCAATTCGAGTACCCAGTCCACCGGCAAGAATTACTGTCTTCAACGCTGCCCCTCCTCGCGTTCCAATTCGTCCAACTCATAATCAATAAGTTGCTCGATTGCAGCTTCTAACCGCAAAAAGCCTTCCCCCTCCAACAAATATTTGAAATACTCCGGGTTGAAAGTTTCGACTTCTTTTCGGGGCTCGCTAAACCCAATCCCAGACAGGTTCGGGCCTAACACGGGAACCTCTCGTCCAGTCTTTCTATTTGCAACGTTCGACACGAGTTGGGCAGCGTCTGCCACTGAAACCGAAGTGCCCGACGCAAAATCCACCAAACCCGATTTTTCTGAGTTCGCGGCATGGGCGACAAGACCCCTCGCAACGTCGCGAACCCAGACAAAATCTCTTAGGGCCATTCCGTCTGAATTTAGAGAAATTTGGTGCTTTCGAATTGCTGATCGACAGAAATCATTCAATACAAGCCATTCACTGCTAGCCGATGGAAAAACTGGAAAGCCAAAAGAATTCGTAATGCGAACGTTCAAGAAATCAGCGTCTGCTAAACGACCGTACATTTCAACTGCCTGCTCACAAAACAAGTGGGTGAGCGCATAGAGGTTTGTCGGAGCCACAGAAGATTCTGGCGACATCAGCTTTCCATCCACGATTGTCCCGTAAATCTGAGCCGTAGAAAGGTATAAGAAAGAGGTGTTCGTCTCCGAGCGGGCCAGGTGCCTTAGGAGCAAAACCAAGGGAGACAAATTCACGGCGAGCGTTCTAGCCACATCCACTTCGGACTCGCGATGGTCTAGCGAAATACAGTAAACGACCACGTCAGGCGAAATTCTAGACACACTCTCTGGAAAACCAGGTTCACGACAATCAGAAATTTCAACGCCTGCGAACTGGTCAACTAACCCCTTGGGATCGGCCGGAGCAGTTCTGAAAAACCCATAAACGTCATGCCCGCGTGCCAATGCTTCCTCGCAAACATGACCACCAATAAAACCTCCAGCTCCAATAACAGCAATCTTTGCCATCAGGACATCACAATGTCCCAATGATACGGAACCATTTCGCCAAAAGGATCGTGACGGAGCATCTCCCCGGGAAGGTGCGGAAGTGTAGAACAGTTCGCAACAAGCGCTTTGGTAGACCCAATCACTTTGTAGCCATTAATAACCCCGGGGGGTATCTTGACAAGGCTGTAATTCTGATCTCCAATAAACAACTCGAGCAAGCCTCCAAATGAGGGCGAATCCTTTCTCGAATCAAAGAGAACGAGCTTAATCATGCCCATAACGACGGCATAATTCTGAGTCTGTCTTGTGTGCTCATGCCAACCCTTGATAACACCTGGGTAAGCTTCTGAGAAATAGACTTCGCCAAATCTTTCAAAAAAATCGTCGGACTCTTTCAGCATATGCATGATGGTCCCGCGTTCGTCGGGAATCTTTTTTAGCGGCGCTACCACAACACCATCTATCATCTCGTCCCTCACTTCCTGTCATCCAAAGTCAACCAAACAGCCGGCTGCTTCACAACCATCGCAGATTTTCATCGAGTTCCCGAGCGTGAATTAGGCCGAGCAGATGTTCTAAACGTCGCGGAGCTGGCGCGAAGAAAGATTCCGAGTCGAGATACTCTCTTAAATCCGAAATGGATTGCTGTACGGAGATTCGAGGCTGATGCGCTGGGGCTAGATTTCGGAACTTGGCGAAATCAACTGTGTATGACCTTGCGTCCACTGTTGCTTGATTCCGCACATGAATCTCTACCCCAGGGAAAGCCGAGGCCACCTCATTAGCTAAATCAATCACCCTCAACGTCGACTGTTCCGAACCAACATTAATTACCTCAAACGGACTCATCCCAGACGGTGCGCAGGTGAGAGCCCAAATGATTGCGCGTGCCATATCCCGGACATCAATTAGGGGCCTCCATGACTGGCCATCACTGTTCAGCCCTATAACACCTGAAGAGAGCGCCGAGGCTACAAGATCATTCAGGACAACATCCAGCCGCTGGCTCGGACTGGGGCCACACGCTGTCGCAAACCGAAGCGCGATAACCCGAAAACTAGAATCAGCCAAAGGCCTTAGCGAGTCTTCTAGGAGCACTTTTGATTTTGCGTATGTTGTTAGCGGCATCGTCCGATCGGTCTCCGACCTTGCGTCTTTTCCGCTATCTCCGTAAACACTGCAACTCGAGGCAACTATAAAGCGAGAAACCCCGAGAGACTTAGCCTGGACTGCAATTCGCTCCGCCGCGTGAGCGTTAATTTCTAAAGTTGGAACAGAAAAACTCTCTCCAATCGGATCATTTGACACTGCCGACAGATAAACAATCGCGCTTGGCGTAAATCCGAGCTCTTGTAGGTCAAAATCTCTCACATCGGTAGCTATGCCCTCCCTGTCATCGGGCGAGGGTGAAAACCACTTTGAATCAAGGCCAACAAACTGTATCTGGGATTCCTGAAGTTGCATTGAGAGCACTGCGCCTACATATCCGTCTGAGCCGAAAACAACAACCCTTTCCATGCTTAGCAACTTCCTCTCGCAGTAAGCCCCGGTCAAATTAGCCAGGAAATCGTCTGTATATAAGGCGATAAATCGGGTCAAAGAGCTTCCTCCGAAACCCCTCCACCAAGCGAATGGTTATTCTTCGCTTCCTTCCTCCAAATCCAAACTCAAAATCGTATCGATCGGCATCAGCATGCCGTTCGACGATTTCGGGGTGCGTCAACGGCAAGATTGACTTAGTTTCTTGAAAGGCAAAGGGGCTATCCAAGTCTCTCGTGTTCGCAGCTGTGACACCAAAACCTTCGTTCGAAACTAGGTTAACGGACGGCACGATTGAGAGCATATCCATCCTCCAAGCAGCCAAGAGCATTTGATAGTCCCAGGTGTTGATCTCTCCGGAGTACACCCCGTCAAATTTTTGCTCCCAATATTTCCTCTCAATGCCCCGCGAAAACCTCGTTCTCCAATCTCGCGATCTCTTCCAGTCTTGCCAAAAAGGAATATCAACGGAATAGTGCTCCCACGTGCGCCGCCA
>Ga0181560_10004725_pt1 | contig 12273 bp, 6 predicted proteins | sample 011ome_20_FD_133751 | JGI IMG/M metagenome (GOLD analysis project Ga0181560, IMG submission 133751) | Coastal salt marsh microbial communities from the Groves Creek Marsh, Skidaway Island, Georgia - 011509CT metaG (megahit assembly) | ecosystem: Environmental > Aquatic > Marine > Intertidal zone...
AGGGCGACTCAATGTTCTTGCCAATATCATGGGTAAAACCTATGAGCAGATTTTTTCTGAATTTGAAGGTACAGCGAAACCTGATCTCACCATGGGCGATGGGGACGTGAAGTACCACATGGGTTATTCTTCAGATATTATTACCCCAGGGCAAAAAAAGGTTCACCTTAAGCTTGCTCCCAATCCTTCTCACCTAGAGGCCGTTAACCCTGTGGTTGAAGGGTTTATACGTGCTAAAATTGATCATGCTCACAAAGGGGATGCTAGAAAAGCTCTTCCTATTCTTATTCATGGGGATGCTGCCGTAGCAGGACAAGGAATTGTGTACGAGGTAACCCAAATGGCAGGCCTGAAAGGCTACAATACGGGAGGCACCATCCATTTTGTAATCAATAACCAAGTAGGCTTCACTACCGATTTTGACGATGCACGTACGTCTATCTATTGCACTGATGTGGCAAAGATTATCGACGCACCTGTGATTCATGTCAATGGAGACAATGCCGAAGCGGTAGTATTCGCTGCAAAATTGGCTGCTGAGTTTCGTCAAAAATTCAGTAAAGATATTTTCGTCGATATGGTTTGCTACCGTCGTCATGGGCACAACGAGTCCGACGAACCCAAGTTTACACAACCAGAGCTTTACAACATTATTTCTAAGCATCCGAATCCACGGGAAATTTATATCAAGCATTTGACAGAGCGAGGGGATTTTGATGCACAGATTGCTTCGCAAATGGATGCCGAGTTTCGACAGCTCCTGCAGGATCGATTGAATATGGTGAAGGAGAAACCGCTTCCTTACCAGGCAACTAAGTTTGAAACGGAATGGGCCAATCTACGTCGCTCTAATCCAAAGGATTTTGAACAATCTCCTGAAACAGGTATTTCCCAAGACCAAATTGAAAAAGTAGCTGAGGCAATCACCTTTATTCCAAAAGGCTTCAAAGCAATCAAACAGATTGAATCGCAGATGAAGCAGCGCAAAGAGATGTTTTTTGAATCCAAGGAACTTAACTGGGCGTCTGCGGAGTTATTGGCTTATGGATCCTTACTCTTGGAGGGAAAAACCGTTCGCCTGACCGGTCAAGACGTGCAGCGAGGAACTTTCTCACACCGTCATGCGGTCATCCATGATGCAAACACCAACCAGCCCTTCAATTCTTTGCTTGAAATGAAGGATAGAAAGGGCCAATTTTACATTTACAATTCCCTACTTTCAGAATACGCTGTACTAGGCTTTGAATACGGCTATGCCATGGCCAATCCACATGCACTAACCCTATGGGAAGGACAGTTTGGAGATTTTGCTAATGGTGCGCAAACCATGATCGATCAGTTTATCTCTTCAGGCGAAACGAAATGGCAGAAAATGAATGGCCTTGTGATGCTCCTTCCGCATGGATACGAAGGTCAAGGCCCAGAGCACTCCAATGCTAGACCTGAGCGTTTCTTGCAACTATCCGCGGAATACAACATGGTGGTAGCAAATATTACGGAACCATCCAACTTCTTCCATTTGCTTCGAAGGCAGCAAGCTTGGGAATTTAGAAAACCTTGTGTGGTCATGTCTCCAAAGTCCTTACTTCGTCATCCGAAAGTAGTTTCCCCATTGGATGAGTTTACATCAGGTCGATTTAGAGAAGTATTGCCAGATACTACGGTGAAGGCAAAAGAGGTGAAACGAGTGGTGTTGTGTACGGGGAAAGTTTATTTTGACTTGGAAGAAGCTCGAGAAAAAGAAAAAAACACCCAGGTAGCCCTGGTGAGATTGGAGCAGTTGCATCCACTTCCTAAAAAGCAAATCTTCGATGTCCTCAATTCCTACAAAGGAGCAGAGGTAGTTTGGGTACAAGAAGAACCAGAGAATATGGGGTATTGGAACTACTTGCTTCGCTTGTTGTACCAGGAGCTCCCCATGCGAGTGATTGCAAGAAAATCAAGCGCTTCTCCAGCCACTGGATACAATAAAGTTCACGTAGAGGAGCAGCGCAATCTAATAGCCCAAGCACTTACCCTTTAGGAAGGGGTAGAAGTAATTCAAATCTGTAAAACACCAAAGAAGCTATTCTTAGGAAAAAATAAAAGACCATGAGCAAAGAAATGAGAGTACCTACCGTCGGAGAATCTATCTCAGAAGTTACCGTAGGACAATGGTTTAAAAAAGACGGGGACCTGGTTCAACTTGACGAAGTGCTCTGTGAATTGGAATCTGACAAGGCTACGTTTGAATTTCCAGCAGAAGGAAATGGTATCCTTCGTATTCATGCGAAAGAAGGAGATACGGTGGAGATAGGCGGGTTAATCTGTACCCTTGAGGAAGCTTCTTCTGCATCCACCTCTGCTTCTGTGTCCGCTCCTGTAGCAGCCCCCCTTGCTCCCGAGACAGCCTCTTCCGAAATCAAGGAGATGATCGTACCTACTGTGGGTGAATCCATCACGGAAGTGACTCTAGCCAATTGGCTCAAAAAGGATGGAGACTTGGTGACCTTGGATGAAATCATTGCAGAGGTAGATTCTGATAAGGCTACTTTTGAACTTCCAGCAGAAGCCACTGGGATTTTGCGACAGGTGGCCAAGGAAGGTGATGTATTGGAAATAGGTGGATTGATTTGCCGAATTGAAGTAGGGGGATCCCTCGCTACTCCGAGTACAGCCACTCCAACTGCTCCAGTAGCCACTCCAACATCTGCCACTGAAAACTATGCCACCGGACATGCTTCTCCAGCAGCTGCAAAGATATTGGCTGAAAAAGGGATTCTTACTACCACTGTAGCCGGCACGGGCAAAGATGGGCGTGTGACCAAAGAGGATGCGATGGGGGCTTCAATCCCCTCAAAAGCTCAGGCCACTTCTACTCCTTCATCCATAGCATCGACAAACCCAGCAGTAGCAAATAGTAGCGCTGATGCTAGAGGTATTCGACGTGAGAAAATGTCTTCGTTGCGAAAGACCGTATCTCGTCGCTTGGTGGCAGTAAAGAATGAAACAGCCATGTTGACTACCTTCAATGAGGTCAACATGAAACCTATTATGGACCTAAGATCCAAGTTTAAAGATCAGTTCAAGGAAAAGCATGGAGTAGGTCTAGGCTTTATGTCCTTCTTTACCAAGGCCGTGTGTGTGGCCTTGAAGGAATGGCCTGCTGTCAATGCACAAATTGATGGAAATGAGATGGTGTTTCACGACTTTTGTGACATTTCAGTAGCGGTGTCTGCACCGAAAGGTTTAGTGGTACCTGTAATCCGAAATGCAGAGAACCTTTCCTTTGATCAAATTGAAAAAGAGATTGTACGCCTAGCTGGGAAGGCTCGTGACAACAAGCTTTCTATCGAAGAGATGACTGGCGGTACCTTTACCATCACGAATGGTGGGGTATTCGGATCCATGATGTCCACACCAATTATCAATGCGCCCCAGTCAGCAATTTTGGGCATGCACAACATTGTGGAGCGTCCTATTGCCGAAAATGGGCAAGTTGTCATCCGACCAATGATGTATTTGGCCTTGTCTTACGATCACCGGATCATCGATGGCCGTGAGTCTGTTAGCTTCTTAGTTCGCGTGAAGCAACTGCTCGAAGACCCAACGAGATTGATGTTTGGCGTCTAAGGTCCCCAGTTCAAAGTGAATGGACCAAAGATTTAATTTCAATTCTGAACGAGGAATATTTTTTAAACTAAATGGATAAAAATGCACTGCTACTAGGATTTGACCGGATGGCAAAAGGCCATGGAAGTAGTTGAAAAATTAGAACTCGAGTTGTCTCACAACCAAAACAGGGTTGTGAGACTCAAAAAAAGTTTGAATAGCTAACCAATGTGTACCTAGTATTTGGTACATAGTACAACGACAAAAAAAATGTACGACGTCATCGTTATCGGATCAGGACCAGGAGGCTATGTAGCCGCTATCCGTGCTGCCCAATTGGGCATGAAAACAGCCCTCGTTGAGAAATATGCTACACTTGGGGGTACCTGCTTGAATGTGGGCTGTATCCCTTCCAAAGCATTACTTGATTCTTCGGAGCATTACCACAATGCGGCCCATACTTTCACTACCCACGGCATCGACATGAAGGGTCTTGCGGTAAACTTGCCACAAATGATAGCCCGAAAAGACGAGGTGGTCACCCAAAATGTGGATGGAATTCAGTTTTTAATGAAGAAAAACAAAGTTGATGTTCACCATGGACTTGGATCTTTTGTGGATGCACATACCGTAAAAGTGACGAAAGAAGATGGCTCCGCAACCGATATTCAAGGGAAAAATATCATCATTGCCACGGGATCGAAGCCCGCTAGTCTTCCATTTATTTCGGTCGATAAAAAGCGCATCATCACTTCGACAGAGGCCCTCAAGATGAAGGAAATTCCAAAACATTTGATTGTCATCGGTGGTGGAGTGATCGGCATGGAGCTGGGTTCCGTCTATGGACGATTGGGAGCCAAGGTTTCGGTGGTGGAGTACATGGATTCTATTATTCCTACCATGGATAAGAGTTTGGGTAAGGAACTGCAGAAATCCTTGAAAAAAATTGGCTTTGAGTTTTACCTCCAACACAAGGTGACTGGGGTAGAAAATCGTGGAAAAGAAGTGGTGGTCAAAACAGAAAATACAAAGGGCGAGACTATAGAAATCAAAGGAGACTATGTACTCGTGTCCATTGGAAGAAAACCGTATACCGAAGGTCTCAATGCGGCAGCTGCAGGAGTGTTGCTCAGCGACCGAGGTCAAATTCAGGTAAATGAGCATTTACAAACTGCTGTACCGCATATCTATGCCATTGGAGATGTGGTCAAGGGGGCTATGCTGGCACACAAGGCAGAGGAGGAAGGAGTTTTTGTAGCGGAGACCATTGCTGGGCAAAAGCCGCACATCAACTACCTCTTGATTCCAGGGGTAGTGTACACCTGGCCTGAAGTAGCAGCCGTAGGCTATACCGAAGAGCAACTAAAGGAGCAGGGTAGAGGGTATAAGGTGGGTAAGTTTCCTTTTCTCGCCTCTGGTAGAGCCCGGGCTTCCATGGATACAGATGGGATGGTCAAGGTCCTTGCTGATGCGACAACTGACGAGATCCTTGGGGTACATATGATCGGTCCACGTACGGCCGATATGATTGCAGAGGCAGTGGTGGCAATGGAGTTTCGTGCTTCAGCAGAGGACATCGCGAGAATGTCCCACGCACACCCAACCTATACCGAAGTATTTAAGGAAGCATGTTTGGCAGCAACTGCCAATCGGGCCTTACATATCTAAGTGATTGATATTCTTTGTAAAAAGCCATTTTCCCTCAAGAAGATGGCTTTTTCTTTTCCTAAAAATTGACTTAATTTCTTTATGAAGTTGAAAATAGCAATCCTGGGAGCTGGGAATTTGGCTTGGAATTTGGCACCTGCATTGGAAGATGCGGGACATGAACTGACGGAAGTGTATGCTCGAGATATTCAAAAGGCCAAAGAGATTACCGAGCGGGTTTACCATGCAGTCCCAAAAGATGAGTTGGATTTTTCGGAAAGTAAGGCAGAACTATTTATTCTCGCGATCAAGGACGATGCCCTCTCGGCGGTGGCTGATCAGGTAATCCTACCTGAGGGAAGTATTCTGGTACATACCTCTGGAGCAATGCCCATGGAGGTATTGGAGCAGAGTTCTGCTTCCTATGTAGGTGTATTTTACCCCTTGCAATCTTTTACCAAAGGAAAGAAAGTAGATTTTGAGGAGGTTCCATTTTTGCTAGAGTCCGAGGATGAAGGGGCTTTGCAGCTTCTCAAAAAAGTAGCGAAAAGTCTTTCACCTCTAGTGCATATCCTCCGTCACAAAGATAGGGAGGCCGTTCATGTGGCAGCCGTATTTGCAAGCAATTTTACCAACCACATGCTGCGAATTGCAGAGGAGATCCTCCATAGAAAGGGGCTTGATCGGGAAATAATGAAACCGTTGATTATCGAGTCGATTTCTAAAAGTTTGCAACTCGGTGCAAAGAAGGCTCAAACGGGCCCTGCTATTCGTGAAGATTACGAAACACTGGAAGCCCATCATCAATTTTTAAGCTACAACGAGCAGCTAGCAGAAATTTACCGGCTCATTTCTCAGGATATCATTGATAGTTGATTACTCCTTGGTAAGTCGTTTATCGAGTTCCAGTAGCGTGTGTAGCAGTACATTGGCTCCTTTTGCGATGGCTTCTGGGCTGGAGTATTCTTCAGGAGCATGACTAATGCCATCTTTGCTTGGAATAAATATCATGCCCATGGGTGCAATCCGAGCCATTTCTTGCGCGTCATGCCCTGCTCCACTGGGAAGGCTTTTGGTGCTGTATCCCAATTTTTTGGATTGTGCATTTATCACTTCTCGGATCAAAGAATCTGCTAGTGCTGGTTTGCTAGCGACTTCAATGTGTTTGATCGTCAAGGTAGTCCCACTTTCTTCGGCGAGCTGCTTGGCAATAGCTTCCAATTCTGCATAAAGTTTCCAGATCTTTTCAGAAGATAGATCTCGGATCTCTAGGTTGAGTTTTACCTCACCCGGGATTACATTACCTGCCCCTGGAAAGGCTTGAATTTTCCCTACGGTTCCCACTTGACGACCCTCTACTCTTGTGATGACTTCATTTACAGCTAGCGTAAATTTTGCTGCGGGGAGCATGGGATCTTTGCGTACATTCATTGGGGTCGTGCCTGCATGGTTTGCCTTGCCTTTGAAGCTAAATTCCCACCATTCGATGGCCACGATTCCCTCGACTACACCTATGTCTAATTTTTCTGCATCCAAGTTGCCCCCTTGTTCGATGTGTAGTTCAAGAAAGGCTGCGATTGCACCCTTTGGGCGTGCTAAACTTGCAATTTGGCTGGGATCTCCACCCAGCAGGCGTATTCCGTCGGCATGCATGATGCCTGCATTGCTTTGGTCTTGGAGTGCTTGAGCACTTAATCCACCCACTAGGGCTCGGCTTCCAATGACTCCTCCCTCCTCATTGGTGAAGATGATTACCTCCAGGGGATGCTCTGTTTGAATACCGGCGTCTTTCAATGTCCGGACTACTTCTATGGCTCCCATTGCCCCTACGGGACCATCGTAATCTCCTCCATTAGGCACCTCGTCAATATGCGATCCAAGGCTTATCGGTTTTAAGGAAGGGTTTTTACCGGCTTTTCGACCGATGATATTTCCTGCAAAATCTACGCTTACTTCCAAGCCTGCAGCAGTAAGTTGTTCCTTGACAAAAGGCCGGGCAGCAAGGTCATGGACCGAGTAGGCCACCCGGTCTGAACCCCCTTTTTCATTTTTACCATAGGTAGCTAGGGTACTGAGCGATTGAGAGAGGCGCTTGGAATTCACCTGTAGGCTTTGAGAAAAGGAAGTGCCAAGGCTTACGAAGGCCAATATGAAAGCCAGGAAGAAGTATTTCATAGAATAGGGAGTATAGAGATCGGAAATATCCAAAAAAAAGTCCTTCAAGCGAAGGACTTTCAATTTATTTGAGCCAAGCAAGGCTGACTTCTTCGGGAGCTTTGATTCGGTCTGCCAAGCGCATGTATCGATCTGCAAGGCTAGCCAAATACTCCTGTGCTTTGGCAGCAGCAGTATCTAGTCCAGTAAGGGATTCTACCTTCCAAAAATCCACCAAGTGTTCGATGATTCGTGCATAATCCCAGCCGGTGTAAACGCCTATTTTTTGGGTAATTTCTGAAAAGTCTTTATAAATGCTTGGACGGCTACTTCCTTCGCCCATAAGGACAGCAGGCATGACGATGTTTTTTCGCATCATTTTTTCAAAAGCTGTGATTGCTCCACTTGGATCGATCTCGAAAATTTTGGACATAAAACTTTTGTAAGCCTTTTCATGTCTCGCTTCGTCTCCAGCAATTGTTTTACAGATTTTTGACAGCACATGGTCTCCCGCTTTGTCTGCAAGTTTGCCAGTATTCACGTGTGAAATCTTAGTGGCACGCTCTTGAAAGGAGGTGTAAATCATGGCTTGGTAGGGGTCAGCGTCTGATTTAGCGTCAAAGCCATTGGTAATCAAGCGGTGAATAGTTTGCTCCACAGCACGCATGTCTATACGACCAGTGAGGTACAAGTACTTGTTTAAGAGGTCACCATGACGATTTTCTTCAGCAGTCCAAGCTTTGGACCAACGTACCCAGCCGGATGGGGAGAGCAGGCTTCGCTCTACATTGATTCCTTCCAACAGGTTGAAATAGGTTTGGTAGGAAGGCAAGGCTTCTTCTGTAACAAGGTTGCCCACCAAAGAAGTTAGCACCGTATCTGGTATGCCTGCTGCGCGTTGCTGAAGTAATTTAACATCTTCCATCGCCTCAGGATTGGAAAAATCTGGTAAAAAATCGGTTGGCTGCCAGCAATCTTCTGGATCTACAAGCACCGTTTCTACTGCATGGCCCACAAAGTCATCCAATTGGGAGATGACTTCCATGTTTTTTTCTAATTCGTAGTTAATTTCTTTAGCGTTCATAGGGTAGGCTTGATTATAGGTAGGGAGGTAACCCATTCCAAAGGTAAAGGAATAAAGTCGAATACTCACCTAGTGATTCCATAGGCGGCGAATTGGATGCAGGGAAGCAAATATGCCTCCCTCATTTCTAACGCATAGAGTGGATGTAGGTAAAAGCTAGTTCAGTACCGAATAGTTCATTAGTAAAGAAAAAGAATAAGTTCTTTTTTAGAATTAATGAAAGAATACAAGCCTATAAATCAACTTTATTGGACTTTCAGCTGTCCGCCAAACTAATCGCTAGCAACTATTTGATTCCTTTTTCAAAGCGCTTATCTTTCCTGTTCTACTACTTCTTATTTATGAACTACCATCTACTTATTGGAATCGCACTACTCGTAGTAAGTTCCGCGACAGCGCAAGAAGCACCCCTCGATTACAAAAAGCTGTCCGATGCAGAACGGCTGCAGGCCGCTCAAAAAATAGCACAAACTACGATTATGGTTGATGGGCATGTAGACCTACCTTACCGAATGAAAGTGGGGGGATTTACCTTGCAAAGGGAGATTTTGGACGTATCCGTGCGTACTCCAGATGGTAATTTTGACTACCCTCGTGCCAAAGAGGGGGGACTCGATGCCCCCTTTATGTCAATTTACATTCCTGCAGGCAACCAGGCTATTCCAGGTGCTTCCAAAGCACTTGCAGATTCCTTGATTTTAATGACAGAAAGATTGGCGGCTACATTTCCAGAAAAGTTTGCCATGGCCTACAGTCCAAAAGATATCGAGGAAAACTTTGCTAAGGGCTTGATTTCATTGCCAATGGGAATGGAAAATGGGGCTGGGATTGAGGATGATTTAAACAATGTGTCCTACTTCTACAAGCGTGGTATTCGCTACATCACCCTTACTCATGGCAAGGACAATCGCATCGGTGACGCGAGTTACGATACCACCGCCACTTATGGCGGCCTCAGTGAGTTTGGGGAAAAGGTAGTAGCCGAAATGAATCGGGTAGGTATACTCGTTGATTTAAGTCATGTCTCTGATCATACTTTTCGAGATGCCCTTGCTATCAGCAAAGTGCCGGTCATTGCCTCACATTCCTCAGTTCGAAAATTTACGCCTGGCTTTGAACGTAACATGAGTGACGAACTTATTCAGGCCCTTGCCAAAAATGGAGGGGTGATGCTTATTAATTTTGGAGGAACCTTTATTGATTCTGCCTATGCTTCGGGTGCAAACAAAGTTCGAGAACATGTAGTCAACTGGCTTGCAGAAAATAACCTTTCACGAAGAGATCCTGAGGCTCAAAAGTATATTCAAGACTATACGGATTTACATAATCCTTTTCCAACCGTATCGCGCGTAGCAGATCATTTCGATCACGTCGTTGAACTGGTTGGAATAGACCATGTGGGCTTGGGATCTGATTTTGATGGCGTGGGGGACTCCCTTCCTACAGGATTAAAGGATGTGTCCATGTTTCCCAATCTTTTCGCAGAGCTATTAAAAAGAGGATATTCAAAAGAAGACATCGAGAAAATTTGTTACAAAAATATCTTTCGGGTATGGCAAGCTGCTTCGGTTTATGCGGATAGTCAGCGCTAGGAATTTTTACTAGGTTTTATAGAAGCACAAGGATGGTTCAAAGAGCTTAGGGCTAAATGTACCCTTCCAGTCAAGAATTTAGTCACTAGTCTATTTAGTTAGTTCGTTTTATTCTAGGTTTTCTGCCAAAATTTCATGTTTAAAGTCAATTTTTAGTCTTTTTAGGACAGAATGGCTGAAATGCTAGTTTGGAGGCCAATTTGTTGCTTGGGTTACAGCTAGCGCAAGGAAAACTAACCCAAACCAAACAATGGATTTTAAGCAGTTTACCACCAAATCTCAGGAGGCAATTCAAAAAGCAGCAGAACTAGCTGTTTCTTCTGGTAGTCCAGCCATTGAGACGGCTCACTTGTTGAAAGGAATCTTGTTGGAGGACGAAAATGTCTCTCCATTCCTTTTGAAAAAGTTGGGTGCTAACCAGCAACTTTTAAATCAAAAACTGGAAGAGCAGCTCCAGAAATTTCCTAAGGTAAGTGGAGGAACTACCCAACCTTATTTGTCTGGGGCTACAAATCAGGCCTTGACTAAGGCGAAGGAGTATTTGAAAACTTTTGGGGATGCCTATGTGGCCCTAGAGCATTTGCTTTTGGCAGTTTTGTCTGGGAACGATGCCGTGGCTCAGCTGTTGAAGAATCAAGGAATTACTGAAAAAGCGCTTATTGAAGCGATAAATCAACTCAGAAAAGGAACTAAAGTGACCGATCCAAACGCAGAGAGTACCTACAGAGCCTTGGAAAAATATTCCAAGAACCTCAATGAAATGGCCAAGAAAGGAAAAATTGATCCGGTGATTGGTCGTGACGAAGAGATCAGACGGGTGTTACAGATTCTGGCTCGCCGAACCAAGAATAACCCGATTCTGTTGGGTGAACCGGGAGTGGGGAAGACGGCAATTGTAGAAGGATTGGCGCAACGCATCGTCTCTGGGGATGTGCCAGAAAATTTGAAGTCCAAAACACTTATATCTCTAGACATGGGCCTACTCGTAGCAGGAGCCAAATACAAGGGGGAATTTGAGGAGCGACTCAAGTCGGTGATCAAAGAAGTGACAGATGCAGATGGGGAAATCATCTTGTTTATTGATGAGATTCATACGCTAATTGGTGCGGGAGGTGGAGGCGAGGGAGCCATGGATGCAGCCAACCTTCTTAAGCCTGCACTGGCACGTGGGGAATTGCATGCTATCGGAGCTACTACGTTGAAAGAATATCAAAAGTACATCGAAAAGGACAAAGCGTTAGAACGTCGCTTCCAGTCCGTAATCGTGGACGAACCTGATGCAGCCGATGCAATTTCCATTCTGAGAGGAATCAAGGATAAGTACGAGTTACACCATGGAGTTAGGATCAAGGACGATGCAGTGATTGCAGCAGTGGAACTTTCGCAGCGCTACATTAGCGACCGTTTTTTGCCAGACAAGGCCATCGACCTGATGGATGAGGCTGCAGCCAAGTTGCGCATGGAAATTGACTCTTTACCACAAGAGCTAGACGAATTGAACCGTCGGATTATGCAACTTGAGATTGAACGCGAGGCCATTCGACGTGAAAATAACAAGGATAAAGAGGTAGTATTGAGTAAAGAACTAGCCGAACTTGGTGAGAAAAGGCAATCCGTGAAGGCCAAGTGGGAGAGTGAAAAAGGGGTGATTACCGGTATTCAACGAGAAAAAGAGGATATTGAAAAACTCAAACTAGAGGCAGAACAAGCGGAGCGAGCAGGAGACTTTGGGAAAGTAGCAGAGATCCGGTATGGAAAGATGGTGGAAGCAGAGAAAAAATTGGAGTCCTTCAAATCCCAACTGGCACACATGCAGGCAGGCTCTCCCTTACTCAAGGAAGAGGTAGATCAAGAGGACATTGCTTCGGTGGTGTCCAAATGGACAGGAATTCCATTGAGTAAAATGATTCAATCTGAGCGGGAAAAATTACTCTACTTGGAGAAAGAGTTGGGTCGACGTGTTGCCGGACAGCAGGAAGCCATTGTGGCTCTCTCCGATGCCGTGCGTAGAAGTCGGGCTGGGTTGCAGGACCCAAGACGACCAATTGGAAGCTTTATCTTTATGGGGACCACTGGGGTAGGTAAAACCGAGCTTGCCAAAGCCCTGGCCGAGTACCTGTTTAACGATGAAAATTCCATGGTTCGGATTGACATGTCGGAGTACCAAGAGCGGCATGCAGTAAGTAGGTTGGTGGGGGCGCCTCC
>Ga0181560_10004730_pt1 | contig 12267 bp, 5 predicted proteins | sample 011ome_20_FD_133751 | JGI IMG/M metagenome (GOLD analysis project Ga0181560, IMG submission 133751) | Coastal salt marsh microbial communities from the Groves Creek Marsh, Skidaway Island, Georgia - 011509CT metaG (megahit assembly) | ecosystem: Environmental > Aquatic > Marine > Intertidal zone...
AGGCGGGAGCCCGAAATCCGTGCTCTCCAGGGTCTGGTACGTCAGCGCCCGGAGGAACCCGTTCACGGGCGCGAGCGTCAGCGTCGACTCATGAGCGGATGCGTTTCCCAGCCAGAGCCCGACGTCCTCCTTGAGCTGATTCACGAAATCGACGTCCCGCTCGTTGGAGGGGACGATCGGCGGTCTCTGCTCGTCCCGGGCGCGCCGCGCCTCCGCCCGGCGCGCCGCGGAGGGGGACGTGAACGGCACGCCCTCGCGGACGCACTTGTTGAAGTCGAAGTCGCAGCTCGACAGAAACCCCAGGGAGGAGGCCTGGCACGAAAACGTCTCCGTCGACCCCCGGGACGCGTCGGGGAAGAGCCAGAAGTTGAACGGCCTGACCGTCCACCTCCTGGACCTCGGGTCGAACGCGAAGCAGCACACGCCGTACTGGAGCACGGTGAACTGCGAGACGCACGCGTGCACCTTGCGCCACCGCTCGGGAATGGTATCGAACAGGTCGAACTTGGTCGACCGGTCCGCCGAGAGCCCCGTGAACTCGAGGTCGAAGCTCCAAAACGCGAAATGTGGATCCTCGATCGCGGCGTCCAACGCCTCGAGGCTCGCCGCGAACGTCTCTCGGGTCACGTCCATGTTTAGGGAGAGAAGCCGCGCGACGTCGCCGCGGGAAGTGCACGGCACGTGTTGGCGCGGGGCGATCTGGCGGGTCTCAGGGGGTCTGATGTTAAATGTATCTCTGATCAGACTCACATGTCATCAGTCGACGCTTTTTTCCGTCCAAACTCTTGCCCGAATCTTCAGGGCGAGTCGTGCCTTCGAGCACGACGTGTCGCCACTCCGCCAGACGCGAGGCGGTCGAGGACGGCGGGAGGAGGCGTCACCGCGTCTTCCGTGGGTGTCGGAAAAGCTCGACGAGGTGATTTCGTGGTCCGCACCGTAACTCGGGGTTCCAGGGTGGGTCTTCGCCGTCATGACGTTCGAAGGCGACCGCGAGGCGCGCTTCGAGGATCCCGATTTCGACCCGGACGCCTACCTCGCCTCCGTCGTGGACCTTGGCTCGAAGCCGCCCCCGGAATCCGCCCCCTTCGCGTTCGCCGCCTCGGCGCGCGACGCGTTCGCGGCCGCGCGCGACCGGCTCGGGTCGCACGCCGCTGCCGCCGCGCGCCGCGCGGCCGATCTCGCGGCGGTCGCGTCGGCCGAGAACGACGTTTTCCTGTCGCGCGTCGGCGACGTCGCGACGGACGCCGTGACCCTCGAGGCGACCCTGGACGCGCTCCACGAGCGCGTGGACCGCGTCGCCGTGGTGGCTCGCGACGCGGGGGAGGCGCTCCGGCGCGCGGAGAGCAGGCGCGTCGCCGCGGACGACGCCGTGCGCCTCGCGCGCCACCTCGTCGCTTTCGACGCGTGCCGCAACCGCGAGCGCCTGCGCTTCGCGGTGGACCCCGTGTTTTTCGACGAGGCGCGCGCCGCGGAAGCCGCGCCGCTCGCGCGGCGGCTGCTGGCGCTCGCGACGGACACGCGAGAGGCGGTCGTCGGGGCGGTCGCGAACCGTTCGCGCGTGCGTCGGCGAAACCCAGCGCACGAACCACCGGACGCGACCGCCGGACGCGTCTCTCGAGACGGCGTTTTTGACAAAAACAAAAACAAAAACGCGTTTTTGGCAAACGCGCGCGACGCGCTCGAGTGGTACTGCGACGCGCTCGAGGCGCGGCTGTTGCGGACGTTCGAGGATGCCGAGCGCGGCGGCGACGACGCCGCGGCGACGGACGCGGCGGCGGCGCTGGAGACGTTCGGGCGCGGCGGCTCGCTGGCGCGCAGGTTCGTCGCGACCAGGCCGATGTTCACGCGCGCCGCGAGTTTGGCGCCGACGGATTCGCCCGTCGCGGCGGACGGGGAGGATCCATCCTCCGGGCGCGAGAGTTACGCGTTCGCCGCCGTCGTCGGCGCGCGCGGCGCGCGCGACGCGGCGGCGCGCGCCGTGAGCGCGCTTCGCGACGCATTCGAGTCCATCAAGGACGACACCGTCGCCGAGACGCGACGCGCGCGCGCGCTGTTCCCGGAAGGGCCCGCGTTTGAGCGGGCCGTCGCGGCGCTGACGCACCGCGTCGTCGAGCAGAGCGTCGGCGACGCGCTGGACGCCGCGCTGGGCGCCGCGCCGCCGCCGGCGCCCGCGTTTGAACCTGGAAAAGATGAAACGACGTCTAAAGAAAAAGAAAGAAAAGAACGCGCTGTCGGGTCGCAGGAGGCGCCGCTCCGGAACGCGGGCGCTCAGTCCGCGCCGGTGTCCCCGCTGAAACCGAGCGCGCCGCGGACGCGGCACAGACGCGCGGCGAGCGTCTCGGTGGCGACGATGTCCCGGATGGGCGCCGCCGCCGACGCGCGGACGAACGGTCTCGTGTCGTTCGCGACGACAGACGACACGGAAGACACAGAAGACACGGAACGTGTCACCGACACCGACGCGCTTCACAGCTCGCTCTCCCGCGATCATGTTCGCTCGGAGTCGGACGGCGAAACGTCCGACGAGACTCGGTCCGACGAGGACGCGTCTCGTCCGCGTCTCGTCCGCGACGCGCCTCGCGCGTTTGCGCTCGCGGCGTACCTCGCCGCGCTCGCCGAGGCGCACGCGCTCGCGCGGCGCCTGGCGTCCGACCTGCGCGCGGGGACGCGCGGGGCCGTGCGCGTCGCGGACGCGCTGGACGCGCTCCTCGCGGCCAGGCGCGCGGGGTACGACGAGATGGAGACGGCGTGTCTCCGCGGGCTCGTCGCCGCTCGCGCGGATTCCGCGGCGACGGATGGCGACGACGGGTTTTTGTTTTTCGGGGAGGAGGAGACGGAAACCGCGGACCGAAAACGAGACCATTCGCCGGACGAGAAACACGTCGTCGCGGAGGCGCGGCTGGCGGCTCGGGAGCGCGCCGTGCTTCTGGACATCGCGAGATGGTTCGACGCCGCCGCGAAGCGCGTGGACGCGGTGTTCGCGCCGCCGATCGCGTCGCGCGACGAGGAAAGCCTTTCGCGCGAAGGAACAGACGCCATCGTCTGTTCAACAGACGCGTCAGACGCGTCTTCGGAGGAGGGAAAGAAGGCCATTTCGGCGCGCGCCATCGCGACGGCGACGTCCTTAGCCTCCGCCGCCGCCGCCGAACACCGCATCGCGGAAATCGCGTTCACGGAGATGGCGCGCGTCGCGTCGGCGACGACGAAACGCGCCTCCGCGCTCTGCGCGCTTCGCGCGCGACGTCTGCCGCCCGCGACGACTCATCCGTCGGAGGCGGCGGACGACGCGACCCGGCGAGCCGCCGCCGCCGCGGACGCGTGCCTCGGCGCGGCGTGCGCCGCCGCGGACGCCGTCGCCGAGGCGGCGTCCGCAGCTCGCGACGTGGCGCAGTCCCGCGCGGCGGCGGCGGCGGATCGCGTGGCATCCGCGTCGGGGGCGATGGTCGGCGGCGGGGACGTCGCCGCCTCCGCCGCCGCCGCCGCGCGCGCCACGGCGGACGCGGCGGCGCGCGCGACAGCCTCTGCGTTAGCCAAGTTCGAGTCGCGCGCCGGCGCGGCGGCGTCTCGGTGCGTGAGCGCCGCGCTTGACGTGTTTTTCGGCGTCTTCGGCGCCGAGATAAAGGCGAAGATGTGCGGCAAGAAGATCCGGGAGCGGTACGCGTTCGATTTCGCCGACGCCGCGGCGGCCGCCGCGGATCCCTCGTTTTTCCCGGGGCAGCACGCCTCAGACGCGTGCGCGTCCGCGCTGGCGCGCTTGCGCCGCGCCGCGGAGGCGCTGGACAGCCTCGCGTGGTCTCGAGGCGCGGGTCGAGGCGCGGAAGAGACGCGCGCGGCGCTGATGCGCGAGCTCTCGTCGCGCGCGCTGGTCGCGATAAAGGGTCACTTCTTCGAGCTCGGCCGGTTCGCGTACAGCGCGGCGGGCGCGCTGCAGCTCAAGCGCGACCTCGGCGAGTTCGAAGCCTGGGCCGTCTCCGTCTCTTCGACTGTTTCCGACGCACGCGGAAGAGACGCGCGAGAATCGGAGAAGCTTCAAGACGCGAATGACGGTTCCGCCGTCGCCGCGGCGCTCAGAGACGAGATACAAAAGCAGTGGCGCGACACGTTGGAGGCGTGCGACGTGTTGCTCGTCTCCCCGGACGCGCTTCCCGGTCTCCTGAAGCAGAGAACCGCCGAGTCCGCGAAGGCGTTTTCGGGCGGCGACGAAAACGCCGCCGAAAACGTCGCGCTCTCGCCGCGAAGAATCGTCTCGCTTCGCGTGGATTTCCACCCCTCCATGGTGGATGGCCTGGGACCTGCCCTCGCCGAGAAGCACGACTCGGGCGCGGCGCGGCACGCGCGCTCCGGGAGCCTGTCCAGCGCGTTCTTCGCCTCCTTCGGACGGACGCATTCGCCGCCGCCGACGCGGTAATCGCGCGACTTCGGGGCGGGTCGTTTCTTTTACTTTTAGTACTTTTACGAAAGTAATACGGTAGTACGCGTACGCGCGAAAGTATTACTTTCGTAGTTAGCAACCTCTTTGTCTACTCTCGTCGGTCGTCCACGCTCGCGAGTCGCTTCAGGAACTCGTACGCGGTGACCATCGTGGTGCCCCAGATGGAGACGCTGGTCATCCTCGGCCGGACGCCGCGCAGAAAGCCGGCGGCGCCGTGCTCGGCGTACAGCGCGCGCGCCGTGCCTCCGAAGGTGTGCGCCTCGCCGCCCGGCTGCCCGCTCAGCACCTGCAGCCGCGTCTTGACGATGTCCAGCGGCGTGGTCAGGAACCCAGAGGTCATGCCCGCGCACACCCCGGACGCGATCTGCACGCCGATCACCGTCGACTCCGCCGGTACGCGTACGTTTTCGCGTACCGGATGAACGTTTTCGCTTTCGCTTTCGCTTTCGCCGGACGTCGCGTACTCCCCCCCCATGTGACTCGGCACGGCGGCCCATATGGCGCGCTGGTACGTCCCGTACGCGCCCCACCACAGCGCGCTGCTGGGCACGAGCGTCATCACGGACGCGCCGAAGCCGCGGTACAAACCGCGCACGCCCTCTTTTCGCAACGTCTCGCGTAGCGCGTGCGCGCCGTTCCGGTACCCAATCAACTCGCGCGTCCCGCCGGTGCCGTCCCCGGCGCGCACCGAGACGCCCTGCACCATCTGCCGCTGCGAGAGGACGTCCACCGGGACCCCCAGTATTTGCGAGCAGCTCGACGCCACCGCGCCCCCCGCGGCGTCCGCGAGGCCGTGCGCCATAGGCGGCAGGTCCAGCGCGACGCACGCGTCGCGTGCGCGCGCCTTGGTGATCTCCAACGTGGAGAGGTACACGGCGCGGATGGGCACGGTGCCGACGACGACGGTGCCGAACCCGCGGTACAGACCCGCGACGCCCTTGGTTTTAATCACGTCCTTCGCTATCGCGAAAACCCCGTTCGCTTTTACACCCGCGACGGTTCCGTCGCCCACCATCTGCCGCGTCTTGATCACGGTGAGCGGGTACAAACACGTCGTCACGCCGGAGAAGAGCGCGGCGCCGCCGAAAAAGAATTTGGTTTTATCCAGGTTGTCGAAGTCCACGTCGCCGGGCGGGCGCGGATGCGAGCCCCCGCCTCGCGCGCCGCCGCTCGTCGAGGGCGCCTCCACCGCGGACGCGGCGAACGCGAATCGGCTCGGCGCGTTGAGCGGCCTTCGCGGCCACGCGACGCGCGGGGGCCACGACGCCGGCGGCGCGTCTCCGGACGACGCCGCGAAGCGCGCAGAGGGCGTTCCCGACGTCGACATCGAACGACGCGGCGTGCCTTTCCGCGCGGGGCGGTTCCGTTCCAAACGCGAGGGTTCGACCGCACGCCGCGCGCGCCTCCGCGGTCTCCGCGCGCGCCCCGCCGGCTCGTGTACGAAACGCTGTCACCGACTACCGCGAGCGCATGTTCAGACCTCGCGCCGGGGGTTGTGCGTTGCGCAGACGCGTCACGCGGTTCGCTCGTGGCTCAGGTTTCAGCTGCAGGATGACGCGATCGACGCGCGGAGTCTGATCGCGGGACACAGATGGAGGTCCTTTCGGGCATTCGGGGTTTCGGCACCGAAGCGACGAACCCGGGACGAGGAAAACGGCCCCAATCAGTCAACGCGGTGTGGGCACACTCGAATCTCGCTTCACTACGAGGTGGCGCGTGTGTCGTCCGCGGCGTCGCTCAGCGAGCGAACGCGGGACGTCTGCGCGGGAAACGGTTTTCGCGACCAGGGTCGCGAAGCGCGTCCCGTCTCGCGGCCGAGGCGGACGACCGGCGCGATGCGCCTCGAGGTGAAGCGCTGCGGAAACGTCCACTCGGAACTCGTCGCCGCGGTGGGATGGAACGCGGAGAACGAGCTGTACTCGTGCGGCGACGACAAGCAGATCGCGCGATGGAACGCCAACGGAGACGCGGGAGGGAAGGTACGCCGACACGCGGCGTCTGGTCTCGCGCGAGCGCGCGTCGTTCAGCCCCTCGACCCCCGCATCCGCCCGCCCCCGATCTGACGCGCGGTCGTCGGCGTTTCCCGAAACTCGGCGCCTCCAACGGTCGCGGACGACGTCCGTCGGTCCGTCACCCCGCGGGCTCGAAGCGCGCGCGCGCTTGCCGCGCGACGCGCGACGCCGACGCGCCATCCCCGCCCGCCCGCGCCGACCCGACGCGCGCTGACTCCTCTCCTCCCTCCCCTTCCCCAACCCCGCGCGCGCGTCCGTCCGTCCTGCGCTTCTCCCGCAGGTGTGCGACCTGGACGCGTTCGTCACGGCGATGCACTTCTCCCCCGCGCCCGCCGACGGGCCGGCGGGCGCGGCGGCGGCGTGCGCGTTCGCGGCGGCGTGCTCCGACGGCACCCTGCGCTTCTTCCTGCGCAACGGCCGCGTCGAGCGGACCGTCGAGGCGCACGCGGGCGCGGTGACGAGCGTCCGCTGGACGAAGGATGGCGCGTGCGCGCTCACCGCCGGCGAGGACGGCGCGGTGAAGTCGTGGTCGCCGAGCGGGCGACTGCGCGGCGTCGTCGCCGCCGGCGAAACCGCAGTGTACGCCGCGGCGTGGTCGCCGGAGGCACACGCGAGCGGCGGCGAGGCTGGCTGCGTGGTGGTCGCGCGGGGCAAGAACCTGCGCATGCACGCGTCGAACGCCTTCGCGCGTGAGGGCGACGCCCGCGCGGGGGCGGGACCCGCCGAGACCCAAAAGCTAACGGAACGCCCCGGCGAAGGCGACGCGGGCCGACTCCCGGCGTGGCGCGCGCACGACGGCGTCGTGCTCGCGGTGGACTGGTGCGCGGTCTCCGGCCGGCTCGTCTCCGGGGGCGAGGACCGCAAGTACAAGGTGTGGGACGCGCACGGGCGCGCGCTGTTTTCGTGCGCCGAGCGGGACCACGCCATCACCAGCGTCGCCTGGTCGCCCTCGGGCGAGCACTTCGCCGCCGGCGCCTACGACGCCGTCTGGCTGTGCGACGGCGCGGGGTGGTCGCGCGCGACCACCTCCAACACCGCGCTTGGCTCGACGCTGGGCTTGTCGTGGTCGGGCGACGGGCGAACCGTCGCCGGCGCGTGCGCGAAGGCGCCCGGCGTGTTCGTGGGGACGGTGGTTGACGTCGAGCGCGCGTGCGACGAGTGCGTCGCGCGCCTCGCGAAACCGCGCGCGATTACGATTCGCGACGCGAAAGCGAAGAGCGCGTCGCGCGACGCGACGATCGAGACGCGCGACCGCGTCGGGGCGTTCTCGTTCGAGCACGGGCACTTGTTGCTCGGTATGGGGACGAAAGTGCTGGTGTACGAGCGCGGGAAGTGGGGCGCCCCGAAAGCCTCCGCGGAGCTCGGCGGCGTCGCGACGTTCCTCGCGCAGAGCCGCGACGGGTTCGCCGCCGCCGCCGCCGGCGTCTCCGGATTCGTCGCGCGGTGCTTCTCGTACGACGGGCGGAAGACGTGCGACGTTCCGTTCGCCGCCGCGCGCACGAGCGCCTCGCTGCTGAGCCCGACGCACGGGACGTTCTCGCTGGCGCCCGAGTGCGCGTGCCTGGTGCGCCGCGCGGACGCGACGCGCGTCGTCTTCCTGGACCTCGACAAAGCAGGCGCGGCGTTTGCGACGCTGCGCCACGCGATGCCCGTGGCGGCGGCGCGGCTGAGCCGCGACGGCGCGTTCGAGCACCGCGCGGTTGCGTTTTTGGACGAAAACAGGGACCTGTTCGTGGCGCGCGTCGCCGCCGTGAAAGGCACGGCGTTTCGAGACGAGGAGAAGGACGACGGAAAGACCGGAAAGACGGGTCTTACCGAAAAAAAAATGCAAAACGGAGCGGTGAAAATCGCCGGCGGCGTCGACGCGTTCGCTTGGAGCGCCTCCGGCGACGGGCTCGTCGCCGCGTCGCGCGGCGGAGAGGTCACCGCGTGGCACTGCGCGTCCGCTTTTTTCGTGGACCCCGACTTGGTGCCGTACACGCGCTCGGTCACGGAGACACCCGCGCGCGGGCAGGGTGTCGTGGTCGAGCGCTTCGACGGCAACCGCGCGACGATCCGCGGCGGCGACGGCGCCGTCGCGACGACGTCCGTTTCGGCTTCGACGTCGGCTTTTTTCCCGGCGCTTCACGCGCACTGCGCGGAAAAACAATGGGACCGCGCTATTCGGCTGTGCCGCTTCGTGCGCGACGACGCGCTGTGGGCGACGCTGGCGACGCGCGCCATGGCAGTGGATGAGCTGGAGAGCGCATCCATCGCCTACGCCGCGCTCGAGGCGATCGAGAAGGTGCAGTTCGTAGAGAAGGCGCGCGCTATGCCCTCCGTCGCGAGGCGGAGCGCCGAACTCCGCGCGTTCCGCCGCGAGCACGAAGAGGCGGAGCGCATCCTGCTCGGCGCGGGGCTGGTGTTCCGCGCGGTGGAACTGAACCTGCGCCTGCTCGACTGGGACCGCGCGCTCGCGCTCGCGCTCGAGCACAGGACGCACATAGACACCGTGCTGCACGTCCGCGCCGCGCACCTGCGGCGCGGCGGCCGCCGCGAGGACAAGCCTGCCTTCGCCGCCGCCGCGCGCGAGGTGGAGGTTTCCGAGGAGCAGGTTCGGGCGAAGATTGCGCGGGAGCGCGAGCGCGAGAAAGCGCTTCCGGCGCGAGAAGAGACCGCGCGCGCCGGCGCGAAGGACCGAAACCGCGCGGCGCCCAAGGCGAAGCCGAGCGCCGCGAAGGCGCCTACGGGGGCGCGGACGGGGTCGACGCGGCGGTGAGCGCGTCCGAATGAAAACGCGCGAGGAATACATCACCGAAAACGCGAACACCGAGTAGACGCATCACAACATTCCGGCGGTTTCTCGTTTCCCTTCGTCCTCCACCGGCCACGGGCGTATGACCCATTCCCTGGCCGGGTCGATGGACCCGTCCGCGTCCCGGTCGAACACCCGGAACAGCAGGTCCAGCGCGGCGTCGTCGAGGCCCGCCACGCGCTTCGCCAGGCGTCCGGCGGCGCCGGCGGCGCCTCGGTCGTCACCCGCGCTCGCGGAGAGCGCGCGCAGCAGTGACGCCTTGTCCTTCTTGAGCTCCGTCAGAGCCGCCCCGCGCATCGCGTCGTCCAGCTCGTCCATGCTCTGCAGCACGAAGCGCAGCGCTCGCAAGTCGTCCACGCGCGCGCCCGCGAGGCCCTTCCGTGCGCTCGAGCTGTGACGCATGAAGGACCAAAAGGTCGCCGCCGAGGCGGCGCCCAGGGCGGCGGCGACGGACCAAAACAGCGCCGGGGACGCCTCCTCGAACCCGTTCGGCACGTTCATGCCCGCCAGCGACGCGGGCACCGCCGCCACGGTGAGCGCCAGCGTCGCGACGGTGGCTTGCAGATTCAGACGCACCGTGCGGTTGCGCATGCCGTCCAGATACAGCTCCCACACCTCCCGGGTCGCCTCGACCTGCCGCGACATCTCGCTCAGCTGCCCACCCGCGGCGCGCACGCGCCACAGGTGCGTCTGCAGCAAAGAAGTCACCGCGGCTCGGCGCGCGACGCGCGCGGGGTCGGCGTCGGCGTCGGCGTCGGCGGCGTCGGCGGCGTCGGCGTCGGCGGCGTCGGCGCCGGGCAGGAGCCCGTCGATTCGCGCGTCGCTGCGCATCGCGTCCGAGATGGCGTGGTGCGCCTCCCTGATGTCGCTCTCGAGCTCGGTCATGGCGCGCCGCAGCGGGAGCAGACGCTGGAACCCGGCCTCGCCCGTGCCCGGTCCCCAGCCCGGCGTCTTGAGCTCCTCGGTGATTGTCTCGAGGCAGTAGTCGGTGAGGAGACTGATGCGCCGCATCTTCTGGTGGTAGTACCCGGTGGCTTCCTCCAGCACAGCCTCCAGCGCTCGTAACGGGAAGTCGCGCGCGGCCTCCCCGCCGTCGCCGCCGCCGGCCGCCGCGAGTGCGACGCCGGGAGGCAACGCTATGCCCGCGTGCGAGCGGCTGTCGAGGTCGGCGGAGGTGGACGCGCCGACGGCGCGGACAAACGCCTCGGCGTCGCTTTTCCCGTCGCCGTTCGTCTCGGCGTCGGCCCCCGCGGACGCCGCGATCGCCCCCGCGGCCGCCTTGGAGGACGACCTGTGCGCGTCCATGAGCAACGCGCACGACTCGCCGATCACCGCGGTGAAGGGCTGGAACCTGACCAGCAACAGGCCGGGTCGTGTGGACATCGTCGCCGGCGTGTCTCCGAACGACCCGGTCCTCTCGAGCAGCGGCCGGTCGCGCACGTGCAGATGTTTTAGAAGCTCGCCCGAACCCACCCGAACCCCCACCCGCCGCACGCCCCCGCGGTCATCCACCTTGATCGCCTGGAGCTCAGGCGTCGCGACAGCCGCCGACGGCGCCCTCGTGCCGGCCGCGGCCGCGCCGCTCAACAAGCGGCGGAACACGGAGCGCGACGCCATCTGATGAACGAGAAACGTTGTGTTGTCAAAACGATTGCTTGCTTGTTAACTTTTGGTACATCCCTGATAGCGCGTTCCTCACTCCGCGCCGCGCCATGGCGTCGCACCCGGCGTCCGCGTCGGCGCCTCGGCGGACGGCGCCGGCGCCCGTCGGGCGCTCGGGCGATCGAGGACGTCGATCCGCTCCAGCCCCGCGGCGCGCACCGGACCCACCGCGGGCGCGCCCGGCCGGCCACGACCACGTGCCCGGTCACCGCCTGTTCGGGGACGCCATCCCCGAGCCGAGTTTTCGCGAGCGGGGCTCGCGGGGCTCGCGGGGACGGCGCCGGCTCGTGCGCGTCCGCTCGGGATCGAACGAGCGGGAACCCGAACCGGAGACCACGAGGGAGACGCGCTCGCGTCTCCCCCCCGTGGGCCTCGACGCGCCCCCCCGGTGGGACCTGGTGCACGCGCGCGCGGTGTCCGCCGCGGCGGAGATCTTGATGCACCGCCGCGACGCGCAGAAGGTGCTGCGCAAGGCGCTGCGGCCCGAGTGGCCCGGGTTCGACGAGGCACCCGGGTGGGCGGGCGACGCGCGCGGCGGCGGCGTCAATAACGCCGAGAGGGCCGCCATCGCGGAGGCTGTGCTCGGTCTGGAGGTGAAGCGCCTGACCCTCGCGTGGCTCGTCGTCGAGCGCGCGCGCTCGGCGTACGCCGAGTCGCTCGGCGCCGCCGGCGGGATCGACGCCTTCGGCGTCGACGCTCTCGAGGAAGCGCTGCGCGGCGAGCGACTCGACGCAGTGGGTGACTCAGAACACGACGCCACCCCTCCGTTCGCGCCACGTGTCTTGCCGCGCGCGCGGTACGTCGCCGCGGCGGGCGCCATGCTCGACCTGCACTGGATGCGCGAGCGCGTGGTGAGCAACGAGTTCCGGCGCGACCGCCTCGCCGTGCTCCGCGGCGGCGCCACGATCGCGGGCGACGCGTGGCCCGCCGAGCCGGCCGCGAGGATCGCCGCGAAACACTCCGTGCCTCGTTGGTTCGCGGAGCGGCTGATCGAGGAGCGCGGCGAGGCGAACGCGGCGGCGCTCGCGTCCGCGCTCTCGGAGAAGGCGCCTCTGACGGTGCGCCGCAACGCGCTCAAGTGCGACTCCAGCGAAAAACTGGCGCGGGCGTTGGCGGCGGAGGACGTCGCCGCGCGCGTCTCGGCCGGGAAAGAAACGCGGAGGGGCGCGCCCGACGCGCTTGCGTTCGAAGGCGGGCGCCCACGAGCGGGGATCTTCGGGCTCGAGACCTACCGCCTCGGGTGGTTCGAGGTCCAGGACGCGGGGTCGCAGTGCATCGTCTCGGCGGTGACGCAAGGCGTCGAGGAGACAATCGCCGCGAAAAAAAAAATCCACGCCGAGGGTCTCGAGGGTCTCGAGGGTCTCGAG
>Ga0181560_10004736_pt1 | contig 12261 bp, 10 predicted proteins | sample 011ome_20_FD_133751 | JGI IMG/M metagenome (GOLD analysis project Ga0181560, IMG submission 133751) | Coastal salt marsh microbial communities from the Groves Creek Marsh, Skidaway Island, Georgia - 011509CT metaG (megahit assembly) | ecosystem: Environmental > Aquatic > Marine > Intertidal...
CAATCTCCGTCATTGGTTTAAAACATCGGGCAATTCTCCACGTTTTCGACAACTATCCCGCGCATAATGACGTGCTCTCAATTTCAGAGGCGAACGTGAAGATACTTCAAGAAAAAGACACTCTCGCCGTCCTTGGAGACTCACCATATACGCAGGATCTTTACGCTTGGCGCACGTCGAAAGAGAAGGATTTTCCGCCTGAAGTATTTGCGCAGAAAACAGAGACGTTGTTGGCGACCGAAGCGTTGCACGGGTGCATTAAAGAAATCGTTCCAATGAAAATGGTTCGATTTCAGGACGTCGCACCGGTAAGCGATGGCACGCGTCGGAAGAAAGCGAAGTCGCACGGGTGTAAACCGCCGGAGGTTATGCACGAAGCGGGCGTCGAGTCTTTTGTGCAACATTTTTCGTCGCATCCAGATAAGAAAACGACGTTGAACCTCGTTCGCGCCAAAGACACGTCGAAATCGTTTTTTGCAGCGTTCGCTGTCGCACAGAAGCGCAACCCGGCAAAGGCGATGAAACTGTTCAAGATGAAAGAGAACGTCGATAAAAATACGGAGAAATTATCGACGGGGAAGGGAAACGTCGGCACCTACGTCATGCGCGAAGGCGGCAAAAAAGGTGAATACCGTTACACGTGGTATTTCATCTTGCCATCGCCGACGTTATCCACGAAAGCGCTGACTGTGGCCGAACAGATCAGTGCGCTCCGAGATACGCTTTCGGTCATCAACGAGTTTCTACGCCTTCTCGGTGCAAAGCCGTGGGGCGTGAACGTGAACCCGTTAACACTGAAAAGAGGTTCGGGTAATTTACGCAGAGAAGAGGAAGTCTCTGTGAGAAAGTATCGCGACGGCGATGAAACAACGAGAAATTTAGACGCGAGTGATGCGGCGATGACGACGGCGAAGAAGTAGATGTGCGACGAGACCGTTCATGATTGCGCGATAAATATTTCAAAAAGAGACACAAAAACTGAAAAAGAAATAAAGAACACCAAAAAGATAGGCCAAATTTTCCCCCAATTCGCTTTATCTCCTAAACGCGCGCGCACACCTTCTCGACAACGACTGCCCGTTACCAGACGGTTGGCGTTATAAAAATGGGTATTTGTACACCTATTAATTACAAATCCTCCTGTTGATTAAATGTGGATAATTCACAATTCTGTGCGAGAAGAGAAAAGAGAAAAAGAGACTTCTATTTAGTCCCTTTGTTAAATCGTTTGGCGAGCGGAGGCATTGATTACGTCGATAAGGAGTGCGTGGCGCGACATGGTGGGGCCGAAATAACCGATTACATTGAGAGGTTCATGAACATTGAGGAAGTGAAGAAGTGGTACGCGCCGAAAGACGTGTGAAAAAATGAAGAGAAAACGGCGCGAATAGTAGTACTCGTACACACGTAAAAATCAACTTTGTTTATATATGACAAATGACATTACACACGTAAACTGGTACATAATAAGTGATGATACAGAAAATACTCGACTATCGATGATTTCGTTCCTCTCTATATTTCTTTCTACTTACTAAGCCATGGCCTTCTCGCCAACGTCCGAAGGCCCCTCCTGCGGTAAGGGGATTTCATCTTTTTCTTCCTCCTCTTCTTCAAACGAAAGCTCCATGGAAGGCAAATCGGCTTCTGGATTATCGTTCAAATTTCTCAGTTCGCCCGGGGCCAAAGCTAACGGTGTTAACGTGGCACTCACGGCCCCACTCAAAGCTCCCGTGCCCGTTCTCTTGCTGCTAGTATGTTTATTCTTATTTTTTTCTCCTACGTCCTTCTTGACGGCGTTGGTCGTCGCTTCCTTCGTCGTATTTGACTTTTTAGTTTTCTTCTTCTTTTGTTTGTTCCTTTCGCTCGTGTTATCCGACCCATCTTCCGACTTGTTATAAGCATTCCCGTTCTCGTCGTTGCTCATCGTATTCCTGCCGTCTTCCTCCTCCTCGACTTCGCTCGGAATGATCCCAATCGTCTGCGCGTAGTTGCATATCTCTTCGTTGAACGCTTCGATCCTTTCCTTCATCTTCAATCGCTGATGATACTCCTTAAAGAATTCCTCGTTTTGCTGTTCCAACTTGTCCCATATCACCGACGTTATCACTTCGTCGATCCCGCACTTCTTCTCTAAAATCTCAATCACTTCCTCCTTCGTCGCGTAAAACATCAAGCATCTCTCGATGAGCGATTGCACGATGACAATTTCTCGAGTGCCAAACTTTCGAGCCATTTGCTTCCTTTTCCGCAAGTCGCGTCGATTTTTAGACATCAACTGCGACGCGGTCGGCTGTTGCTGCAATTGCATCTGAGGAGGACGTTGCTGTTGCATCGAAACAACGTTCGCATTGTGGTGATGATGGTGGTATTGCTGATAGTGCTGTTGCGGAGGATATTCGTGGTAAGACGAGACCGCGCTCGGCTCGGACGAGAACGCCTTCATCTATCTAATCTTCCCCTCTTGACGTCACGCCAATCCCAAAATTTATCTGAAAAGAAACCAACCCACAACGCGCAGAGAGAAAGAACGATACAAAAGATCAAGAGGTGGCCAAAACACGTATCCGCGCGCGACTCAGAGCGCGCGCCTACTTTTTGTCCGTTTTCCTTTTTATTCTCCTCGCGCGCGAAAGTGCTTTTGCTTTATCTCTCGGAAGTGGAGCGTGAGACCTTGAAAATATCTATCTTCATTCAGTCCCAGTTTTGCACTTAATTGACTGTTTTTTTTAGGTGTTTTCTTTCTCTCTCTGCTCTCTTTTTTTTCCCGAACTTACTCCATTTTTCTCTCTCTCTCTCTCTCTCTCGTCTAAATCGAACAGAAGAATGGGAGAAGAGCAAAAGAAAGCGACGACGCGAACGACGACGTCGCGCTTGGCGAAGAACGTGGAGGAGGCGCTGCTCGGTGGGAAGAGGAAGAAGAGAGCAGCTCCGAAGAAGAAAATTGGAACGACGGCAAACCGTCAACAGCAACAACAACAACAAGAAAAAGTGGAGGTGAAGAAAGAGGAGGACGTTTTAGGAGGAAGCGCCGCGACGAATGCCGTACCCACGAAGCGGATGACGAGGCGAACGGCGTCGGTGGAGCGCATGGCGGATGGGGGTTCGTCTGGTGGCGGTGGCGCGATGGAGCAGCAACACGCACCAGCGGCGGCAGGAGAAAAGAGGACGAAAAAGAAAGCGTCGCCGCCATCGCCGGAAATGAAAGAAGAAGAAGCGGAAGAAACAGGAGAAGAAGACAGAGATGCAGATGCAGAGGAAGAGACAGAGGAGGAGGAGGAGGAGGAGGAGGACATGGACATAGACGACGAGGAAGACGCGCGGAGAAGAGTCCTCGAACAGAGGCGAAAAATCGATGCCGATGAACAGTACGAGGCCGATTGGACGGACAAGAAGCAATATTTTCCCATCGATTTGGCCGTGTTCGACGCGCAGAAAAGGGCTGAGGAGATGAGTTTGAACGACGCCGCGGAGGAGGAGAGAGACGGAGCGAACGAAAAGGAGGAAGAGAAGAAGGTTTTCAGCAGAAGAAAAAGGAATTCGATCGCGCAAACGTTGGAAAATTTGAGGGCGTCCAAAGGCGAGAAGTTGGTCGCGTGGCAGTTGCCTCCGGATTTGCCGTTGGCGAACGATAGCAATAGAAATAATGCGGCAGTAGCGGGTAGAAATAATAACACTAATAGAAGAGGTGCGGAGCGAACGACCTCGGGAGCAGGCAACGCTGCGAACCGTAGTAACAAGAGCAAGAAACACAAGAAACTTCTCGAAGTCGCCGATTTGAGGGCTGGACAACTCGGAGAGATCGAAGTGTACGCTGACGGCACGGCAAAGCTCGTCATCGGCGAATGTAGGTTTGATTTAGATAATGGCGCGGAATATAGACACCACGAACAGTTCGTCATCATCGATGAAAAGAAGAAAAAATGCGCGTTTGTAGGCGATATCGTTGGCCGAGTCGTTGCGACGCCGGACGTTGACCAGTTAATAGAGCAAAGCTTGAAGGAAGAGAGCGATAGTGACGATGACGACGACAACGACGACGGCGATAGCGACGTGGATATTACCAATGCCGATAACGACTGATGATGGTGTTCATCTTGTAGGGTTAATAGATTTTTGTTTCTGTGTGATAGAAATATTGACATAAAAACTCATCAATAGTGTAAAATTTTTAACGAGCCGGAGCCTTCATGTCCGCGTAGACTGACGCACGCGCGGCGTCGCAAAAAGCACCAACGTTTCCTTCCGGCGTGCCTTGAACCACACCGTGTCCGACGTTCAAAATGTGTTTTGAGTTTCCGGCATCTCTCACGTTGTTCGCGACTTCTTGTCGAATTCTCTCCTCCGAGGCGAACAAATACATCGGGTCCATGTTCCCTTGCAAAACTCGATCCGGCATGATCGATCGCGCCTCCGCCATGTCGGTCTCCCAATCTAATCCAATCACATCAGCAGTAGATCGCTTAATCTGGTGTAACTTCCCGTGTCCTCCGTTCGCGTGGAAAATCAAAGGGGTGTCCGGGTATTTAGCTCTGACGATTTCCATCACGCGTTCGTTGTACGGATGCGAAAACTCCGCAAACTGTTGCGGCGACAAATGATGCGCCCACGAATCGAACAACTGCACAACTTGCGCGCCGCAGTCGATTTGATGACACACGTACGCCCCCAACGCTTCGGCCAAATGCGCCAAAAATGCGTGTAAAATTTCCGGATTCTTCGTCATCATTTGCTTCGTCACGACCAAGTGTCTGTCGGATTTCCCTTCAATCGCATACGCCGCTAACGTCCACGGCGCACCAATAAACCCGAGCATCGTGCTTTGTCCTTCAATCTCTTTTCTCAACGTGCTCAAAATCGGGCGGATAAACGGTAAACTCGAATCCGGATCGTCCAACGTCTTCAACTTTTTCACGTCTTCCATCGACCGAACCGGTTCCACGACTGGTCCTTTCCCTCTGACGACATCAAACTCAACCCCAAGCGCTGGCAACGGCGTCAAAATATCCGAAAACATAATCACCCCGTCCGGATTAAACGCTCTCCACGGTTGCATCGACAACTCGATGGCGATTTCCGGCGTCTCCGACCGGTGTCGAAAAGGATACTTCTCCGAATACGCTCTGAACTCCGCCATGTATCTCCCAGCTTGCCTCATCAACCACACCGGCGGCCGTTCGACCTGTTCCCCGCGAGCCGCTCTCAAAAGAATCGGATCTTTACCGTCCGCCGAAGCGGCGACTCTGAAAACCGTCGCCGCGCGTCCTCTGCCACCACTCGTCGTCTTACTTTTGTTCGTCTTTGTGGCGTCCAATCGCGTTCCCGCGATGGTCGATGATGCTCTTTGCGCGAGCACGGAGGTTAACGCAGACATTATGGTGGTGAGCTTCGTTTATCTATCGCACGAAAAAACTAAATCTATCTCCGATTAATTCGTCTCTCTTTTAGCGCACTCCGAGAAACTCTCCCGATAACTCTTCCGCGCGCGCGCGTTTTGTGTGTGTGCGTTTTAGACGACGACGACGACGACGCGTGTGGGGATTCTTTTCGGATATATCTCTCTCTCTTTTTTGCTTTCTTCTCCAGAGAGAGAGCAAAAAAAAGATCTCTCTCTCTCTCCTTTTTTTTTTTGTTTTGTTTTTTTTGGTTCGCGGAGTTGTCGTTTTTGGTCTCTCGATCAGTCAACTCATAAAAAACGACGAACCCCCCCCGGCCGGCCGAGCGAGGAGGGTTTAGGGTTTTGGGATTTTTATGGGGGGATTTTTATGTTCGCGCTGAGTCAGATCGGAGAGAGAGCTGACTCACTCGTCGGAGAGATCAACCAAAACATTCTGCACTTTGCTTATGAAACACGACGCGTTGTTTCAACTACAAAAAAAAAAGGTGAATAATCGATCTCGATCGCGTGGTACTTTTTGTTTGGATTTCCTCCTCCTCCTCCTCCTCCCGCGATCTCTCTCTCTCGTTCTTTCTCTCTCTCTTCGATTTGGAGAGCCTCCTCCGTGAAAGCGCGTCTTTCGACAATTTTCATTCTTTGCCGTCTTATTTAGGTTAATTATTCCCCCCCCGAGAGTTTAAATAATTTATAAAGTGATCGATCGCGCGGTTCGTAAAACTCCGCGGGGACGATCGTTCGCACGCGCGCTCTCTCGTCGCAGATCGGGGCAAAGCGCAGCAATGTGCTGACAGACACAAGTAACTGACCATTTGGGATATGCTCTCTCTCTCCTCTTCTTTCTCTTTTGTTTGTTTTGCGATCTTGATCACGATCACACGTGTCAGATCTCACTCAGAGCACTTTAAAAAAAATATCAACACACACATCAACACGAAAGATGATGATGACCAAAAGAAAAACTTCGCTCCTCGCCATCGGCGCGACGGCGACTTTGATGGCGCTGGCGCCAACCGCCGTGCACGCGGACGCGTACGGTAACACCGCGCATTCGTGCGAATACCTGGACGTGGCCATAAAGTGCTCGACGATCACAGGCGCCGACGCGTGCGCCGCGGATACGAATTGCGCGTGGGAAGCTGCTGAGGATTATTGTGGGGGGTCTGCGACTGTTCAACAAAATTTCGAGACGGCGACTGTCCCGCCGGAAGATGGCGACGAGGTGGCCGCTGGAATTGCACTAGCAAGTGAGTGCGCCGCCAAAGCTGAAGCCGACTGCACCGGCTCGTGCGAATGGATGACGTCGTCCACCTCTTGCGGTCTCAGTGAAGCCGGTGTGAAGTCAAAAATTACCAACGCACTCGGCGCTTTGCACTTGTACAGACAATTGAGGTGCGAAGCACATACCGCTGAAGCTGCTTGCAGTGCAGAATCGAAGATTTGCGAATGGAATTCAGAAGGTGACGGAGAATGTGAGCCATTGGTGACTCCTGAAGAATACCTTGCCGTGTGCAACATCTCACCAGCCTCGCGATTGACGAAAGTCTCCGCGGTCGTCTCGGCGGTCTTCGTCGCCGCGCTCGCTTCTCTCGCTTAAGGGTGAGGAAGAAGAAGAAGGTGAAGAACAAAAAGAAAGAAATAAAATGGAACCTTCGATGGATGGGTTTACCCACAAGCAGCCCGTGGCTGTTCTTCCTAAAATGAAAATTTAATCATTATCAATAATACGTATTGTTCTTTCACGCGCACGCGCACGCGCAAACCTGTTGTTTCTCCTCTTCTTTTCTTTTCCGTTTTCTTCTTTTTGCCGAGAGCGCGGGGGGGGGCTGTTCCAGAAAAAAAGCGCGTTTTTTACAACGTAAAAGCAGAAGAGATTCATCTTCATTCTCTCGATATACTCACACAGTCGAGAAGTTTTTTCCGTCTAAGCTCGATGGACACTTTGTACGCGCTCAACGAACGCGCGGTGCGCGCGCTGGAAGATGGCGGGATCACCGCGAAGACCATGATTCGATTCGCGAGATTAGCGTTGTACGCTCAGATACTTTTGGCGCTGTGGGGGTCGCTCTCGTTCACGTACGGCATCATTCACGCTTCCGCGCTCGCGGTGTCGCTGTACGGCATAGTGGCGATGGAGTTAAAGACGCCGAGATTGTTGAAGATATACGCCGCGGTGTTGGTGGCGCTGACGATTACGGATTTGCTCTGGTTGTTGAACTTCACCGGTGCAATCTGGTCCGGACGAGCGGGCGTGCGAACGGAGGAAGGGAAGGATGAGTATTACGACACGTTGTCGTACGCGAGCTTGAACTGGACGACGCTCTTTCCGGAGTTTCTCGCGTTTTTGGTTCGAGTTGCGACCGTGTGTTTGTGGGGGATGTTGTGGATGAAAGGAACGTTAAATGATTTAGAAGGGGAGTGTTTGGATCCCGATAGCGAAAGGTTGATGATGGGTTCCGGCGGGAACTCGTCGTCGCGGCCGTACGTGCCCGGGAGCGAATATCAAGACGATTTTTCACACGTTCATCCCGCGGGCGCCGTTCCGGAAGGAAGGATCACGGGACAAGGGAGTAGCAAGAAGAAAGGCGGCGGGTCGTCGGATGACTTTTCCCTCGGTGGCGGTGGCTATCAGCAATCGGAGGTGTAAAAATATACTTTACCTGTAATGTGCAAATTTTCCTATACCATATTTATTTCTATTTATCGTTTGCTACTTTTATCGCGTGTTCTAACTTGACTCTTCTCAATCGTTTCGCGACTACTTGCACCAACTCTGGCTCTTTTAAAAAAGCTCTCTGGATGGCGTGCTCTCCGCCTTCTTCCCACTCGTCGCATTCGCTTCTTTCGAACAAGACTAAATTATCTATGCTCGACGGTTTCGTCACGTCCCAGCGACAAAATTCGAGGTTGTTCAACGCCTTCCAAGGCGTCGTTGCTAAATCATCGCCGGATCTCGCCAGCGCGCGCGCATCGCGACGCTGCCACACATCTTTCATTAAATACGCGATATCGTTGATATCTACATCTAGCGCGCACTTCTCCGAGCCTCTGTTTTCTTCTCGATCTTTCAATCGATCGAGTTGCGTCTGGTAAGCGACGATTTTGGTATCCACGTCGTTGCCTTCGTCCGGAGAAAGCTCGACCGTTTTCGAGAGTTTACACAAAACAAAAGACGCCAAGGCGCATCCAAACATCGCCGGAACGGTACCTAAAACTGGTATCGTTCTCACGCGAAAGTTTGGAACGACTTGATAATCGCGAAGCGTTTCGCCTTCTTTCAACTCGACTTCGGTGACTAACTCTCGAACTTGCTTCTCCACCGAAACGAGACAATCCACGCCGTGACTGATGCCGTACTTTTTACGCAAGTTATATTTAATCGCTCGCATTAACGGATCGAAGTTCGCGTTCGAAATATCGCACAGTTTCAACCGCGTCGGATCGCACTTCGATCCGGCGCCGCCGGAGGATACCACCGGGATCTTCCGTCGCGCGCACGCCTCTAACAAATCCACTTTCGTGTCGCAGTTATCGATGCAATCGACCACGTACGATGGCGTTACGTTTCCGCGTTCATTTTTCCACTCACCCAACACCATTTCCTCGTTTTTCTTCTCGCACATCGCGTTGCACACCTCAATCTCCGCCTCCGGAAAAATCTTCGTAAAGTGCGTTCTCAACACCTCCGCCTTTGGCTTCCCGACGTCCTCTCTCGTCGCCACCGCGTGTCTATTCAACGAACTCAACGACACTTGGTCAAAATCTACCACGCGTAACTTCCTCACGCCCGAGCGCAAAAGCATGCTCGCGCAGTGCGAACCTACTCCACCCAACCCGACGACGACGACGAACGCGTCCGCTATCGTCTCTTGCCCGAGTTGGCCGAAGAACTGCACGTTTCGCGTAAAGTGTTCGCGAACGATATCATCGGTCGCGTACAACGTTTTCGATGAGCAAGAGGCCAACGAGGGCGAAGAGGAAAACGACGAAGAAGACGTCGTCGTCGTCGTCCTTCTCGTTCGATGGTCCTCTCGCTCTTCTTCTTCTTCCATCGCTCCTCCTACTCCTCCTCCTTTTCTTCTCTTCGGCGCTTGCTCTCCTTCCCGTAACAACCTCCGTATTCGCGACGCCGACACGCCAATCGCGACGCCGCACCCAAACAGCGACAGGTACAAGAGGAGACCGTTGCTGTTCCCGTCGGCGCCGCCGCCGCCGCTGCTGCTGCTGCTGCTGCTGCTACCACCACCACCACCACCACCACCACCACCACCACCACCGCTCGTCGAAGTCGTCATTGGTCGCCAGCCGTCGTTATCTCGTTTATTTACTAAAACGCCGGGTTCCCTCTCGCGTTTGCGCGGCGCGCTTCTTCTGATTTTTAACAATTTTTTACTTTAGGGTTTCACCAATTAAACCCTAAACCCTCCAATTTTGAATCCGATATCCCGTTTTTGCGCCGACAAGCGCGTCTCAGCCACCAAACCAATCGGGGAAATCGTCAGAAATACAAAAACTCACCCGTCGTAGGTTTGCGAAATTTAACTCAAATTCACGATGGCAGTTTTCGATGCGGATAAAGACATCTCTCCTGGGATCGTCGTCTCGGTGCCGTTCTTTGGCGGCATCTTGGCGTTGATGATGATTGGAGGTACGCGCGTTAATTATTTTTTTTGTTTACTCGCGAAAAATTTCGGCGGAAAATGCGGAAAAAATGACGATCGAAATTTTTATCGTTTTCTTTCGGTCCTTTGTGCGCGTTTAAGAGAAGCTTTTCCCGAAAAGCGCGGAACCAAAACGCGCGCGCACCATTTGGCGATCGCTTCATCGCGTTCGGAGTCGTTTTTGAGACCGTTTAATGCTCTCTGTTGCTGACCCCAAAATTTCGCTTCCCCTTTTCCTAATCGTGTCCTCGTGAACAAAAATTTACAGTCTTGATGAAGAAAGTTCGTGCCTCCCCGCGTGGTGAAGGACCGCAGTTGTTCATCGCGGACCAAATTTCCGAAGGTGCTATTGCATTTTTGAAGACTGAATACAAGTATTTGGTGCCGTTTGTGGTTGTCTGCGCGGCGTTTATTGTTGGCATTTTGGAAGGCCAATCGGGTTCTCCGGTGGACTACTCCGAAAAGAAGGGCGGATGGCAAACCACCGTGTGCTTCTTGTCCGGCGCGTGCTTGTCCGCGTTGGCCGGCTGGATGGGCATGAAGATTGCGACGGAAACTAACGTCAAGACGATGCAAGCCGCGAAAGAGTCCTTGAACTCCGCGCTTAAGATTGCCTTTGCCGGCGGCGCCGTCATGGGCTTTTACGTCGTCGCGCTCGGTATCCTCGGTTTGGTCGTTTTGTTCTACGCGTTCTCCATGGGTCAAGACAACGGTGCGCCCGATGGCAGCACCTATGATCCGGACATGAGAGATGCGATCAGATACTTGTCTGGCTTTGGCTTTGGCGCCTCTTCCATCGCTTTGTTCGCGAGAGTCGCCGGGGGTATTTACACCAAGGCTGCGGACGTCGGCGCCGATTTGGTCGGCAAAGTTGAATCTGACATTCCGGAAGACGATCCCCGTAACCCGGCCACTGTTGCCGATAACGTTGGTGACAACGTCGGTGACGTTGCCGGTATGGGTGCTGATTTGTTCGAATCGTTTGTCGGTTCCATTATTGCCTGCGCTTCCTTGGCGAATTCTCACGCTGAAATTGCGTTGCCGTTCTGGGTTGCCGGCTTTGGTATCTTGGCCGCGACCATTGGTTTCTGGACTGTCTCCACGAAGGACGACGCCGACCAATCCGAATTGCTCCACGCGTTGCACAGAGGCGTTTACTCTTCCTCTGTCCTCGTCATCGTGCTCACCATTGTCTCCGTCGAACTTTTGTTCAACGGCTCCAAGTTGGGCTACAAGTACTTTGCGTGCGTCCTCATCGGTCTCGTCGCGGGTATCTTAGTCGGTGAAGCCACGGAATTCTGCACGTCTTACGCGTACACTCCGGTCAGATCCATCACGCACGCCGGCTCTGCCGGTGGTGCCGCGACTGTCATCATCCAAGGCTTGGGCATTGGTATGATCTCTGTCTTCCCGCCGACCATCGTCATCGTCTTGACAATCCTTTCCACCTACGTCATTGGTGGCTTGTATGGCATCGCCATCTCCGCTGTTGGTATGTTGTCCACGCTCGGTGTCACGCTCGCGACTGATGCGTACGGCCCGGTTGCGGACAACGCCGGTGGCATCGCCGAAATGTCCCCGGATGTCGAGGACTACGTCCGCGAACGCACCGACAAGTTGGACGCGCTCGGTAACACCACCGCGGCCACGGGTAAGGGTTTCGCTATCGGTTCCGCCGTCTTGACTGCCTTGTCCATGATGAACGCGTTCGTCCAAAACGTTCCGTTCGGATGCGGCGAAGGCGTCGAAGAAAAGTTCTGCCTCGCCCAGAACATGTTGCTCACGGACCCGTACGTCTTGTCCGGCATCATCCTCGGGGCTATGCTTCCGTTCTTGTTCGCCGCTTTGACGATGTTGTCCGTCAGAAAAGCCGCGGGCGCGATTATTGTCGAAGTCCAACGCCAGTTCCGCACCATTCCGGGCTTGTTGGAAGGCAAGGAAGGCGTCGTGTGCGACCACATGGCGTGCGTCGAATCGTGCACCAAATCCTCCATCAACGAAATGCTCTTGCCGGGTATCATCGCCGTCCTCACGCCGATCTCCGTCGGTTTGTTGGTTGGTGCCAAGTGCCTCGGTGGTTTGTTGGCGGGTTCCATCGCCTCTGGCTTTATGTTGGCCGTCATGATGTCCAACGCCGGCGGCGCCTGGGACAACTGCAAGAAGTACATCGAAAACGAAAAGGTGTACGGCGGCAAAAAGTCCGAC
>Ga0181560_10004738_pt1 | contig 12260 bp, 10 predicted proteins | sample 011ome_20_FD_133751 | JGI IMG/M metagenome (GOLD analysis project Ga0181560, IMG submission 133751) | Coastal salt marsh microbial communities from the Groves Creek Marsh, Skidaway Island, Georgia - 011509CT metaG (megahit assembly) | ecosystem: Environmental > Aquatic > Marine > Intertidal...
CCGTCGGCACGCGACTGATGAAAAGAAAAGAACAGATGTGCAGTCATCAACGAGAGCTCAGTTCTCGCGGCGCCTCGCGGCGCCTGCGCCATCGCTCCCCGCGCGGGACATGGCGTCCTCCGTCGCGTCGCCTCGCGTCTGCACCGCGTCGCCGTCGACGACGTCGCGTCTGTTGCGTCGTCGTCGACGAGCGACGACGACGACGACGACGACGACGACGACGACGACGACGACCCGCGCGTCGTCGTCCTCCTCTGCATCGATCGCCGACTTCCCCGAAGAGATGCGCGCGGCGTGCGAGGCCGTGCGCCTCGCCTCCGCGCTCTGCGCGTCCACGCAAGACGCGCTCCTCCGCACGGACGCGACGAGCAAGTCCGACGACAGCCCCGTCACGGCCGCGGACTTCGCCGCGCAGGCGATCGTCTCCGTCGTCCTCGCCGCGACGTGCCCCTCGATCGCGCTCGTCGCGGAGGAGACCGCGGACGCGCTCCGCGCGGACGCCGACGGCGCGCGGCTCCTCGCGCGCGTGACCCACCTCGTCAACGAGACGCTGCGCGGAGAGGCGGGCGCGTCGTGCGCGTGCGGCGGCGGCGCGCTGACGGCGAACGCGGTCGCGGACGCGATCGACCGCGGCGCCGCGGCGCCTTCGAGGCGCGGCGACGTCTGGATCTTAGGTGCGTTCTGTCTCACACTGGTCCCCATACGACCCCGTTCGCGTGGTGAACGCCGTTTCTTAAGGACTTTCTCTCCCGGCGGTCGTCTCTCTCCGCCCACCCCTCGGTTTCAATCCCGACACACGTCGACGCCGTTCAACTCCACTTCTGACGCCTTTGAACTCCGCCCCGACGTTCGTCGCTTCGCGCGGAACGACCCGCATCAGATCCCATCGACGGCACCAAGGGCTTCGTCAACGGGCGGCAGTACGCCGTCGCGCTCGCGCTCATGCGCGACGGCGAGATCGTCGGCGGCGTGCTCGGGTGCCCGAACTTGCCGCGGCGCGCGATTCCGAGGACGGAGACGAAGATACAGACGTGCGATCGCGGCGACGGCGGCGTCATGTTCGCCGCGTTCAAAGGGCTCGGGTGCTTCGCGATGCCGCTGCGCGACGCCGACGCGGCCGTGCGCTACGACGCCGCGACGCGATGCGCGACGAACGGCGACGTGGTCGACGGCGCGGGCGCGCGGTACGCGGAGTCGTGGGGGGACTCCATCGTCGCGGATCACGCGAGGACGAACGCGCTCGCGTCTTCGTTGGGGATCGCGACCGCTGGGTTGCAGACGGACAGGCGAGACTACTTCCCATACGATATGACTCCGTTCGCGCGTTAAACAAACGTCGTCTCTCTCGAGGACCTCTGGACTTCTTTCGCGCGCTAGCTGGGAGCCTCACGTTTTGACACGTGGGCATGCTATCCACCAATCACGCGCCCGCGCGCCTGACGCGCGTCTTCCCTCGTCCGAACGAAACGATTCATCAGCATGGCGAAGTACGGCGTCGTCGCGCGCGGCGACGCCGAGCTGTACTTGCGGTTCCCTCCCGCGGCGTACAGGGAGAAGGTCTGGGACCACGCCGCCGGGTACGCGGTCGTCGTGGAAGCCGGCGGGGTGATGACGGACGCGGGAGGGAACGCGCTCGATTTCGCGAGCGGTCGGTTTCTGGACGTCGAGAAAGGCATTGTCGCGAGCGCGAGCCCGGAGCTGCACGCCAAGGTGCTGGCTGCGCTCGCGGCGGAGGACGAGTGACGTGATGGCGTCTCGTTACGCGCGCGGCGACGCGAAGGCGCGGTGAGGGAGCGCGCGTGTTTATCGCGCAGCTCGACCCGGCGTCGTAACCTCAGTTTATGCACGCGTCGCGACGATTCTCGGTCTATTTATTATACATCTGCACGTCGCGTCTCGATCCCGACGTCTGAGGTATCTACAGCTCGTCCTCCTCCGCGAGGATTCCGATCGTGAGCGCTTTGTAGTACGAGGCGTGGACGTCCCACGTCACGCGGCCGATCCCGAGCGCGATCTCGCGCGCGAGCGCGTCCACGTCGCGCGAGACCCCGAAGCCGGAAACGCGCGCCGCCGCCGCCGCCGCGTCCGGCCCGAGCAAGAGACGCGCGCACAGCGCGTCGCGCACCGCCTCGCGCAGCCCGACCGCGTCTGGATCGTCCTCGGACGTCAGTCGACGCAAGCTCGCCTCGTGCGCGGCAGCGGACGCCGCGACGGATGACGTTCCGTCTTCCGCCGTCGCGGGAGACGGCGTCGTAAACGTCGCGAGCTCCAACGCGAGATCGGCGAGGCGCACGCCGCCGTCGTTCAGCAGCGCGTCGAGGCGTCTCCGAAGCGACTCGAGACTCGGCGCGTGCGATTTCGCGTTCGCTTTCGCGTCGTTCGCGATAGAAACGCACGCGCACATGACCGTTATCTTCTGAAACGCCTCCTGCGCCGCCGTTATTCGATCGCCGTCGAACTCGAGCGTCTCCGGAAGCGATTCCTCCGAGAGCCTCGAGCACTTCGATACCAACAACGCGAGCGCGACGCGTAGTAGCCCGCGCGGGGAGACCGGCATCGCGGGCGTCCACGAGGACGCGATCCGCCTTCGATCGTCGTCGTCGGCGTCCGCCGCCGCGTCGGCGGCGGAGCTCCGCCCCCCCGTTCGCATCGGGAGCGCCGCCGCCGTCGCCGCCGTCGCCGCCGTCGCCGCCGCGAGCGACGCGTCCAGCGCGTGCGCGCGCGACAGCCCGCGCGTAATCCACGCGCGCGTCCTCGGCAGCGCGTCCTTCACGCCCTCGCACGCGCCCGGAACGTTGATCGCGCCCTCCTCGCGGAACGCGTCCTCGAGCTCGTCGCGCGTCGGCGCGCCAAATCGAGCCGCGAACCGCTCGCGCGCGTATCGCGCGCCGCCGACGCCTCGCGCGAGCGGCTCGAGCGCGAGCACGCCCGCGTTCGCGACGTCGCGCCGCAGGTCGCGGAGCTCGCGGTGCAGGAACGAGAGCGAGGACGTCACCGCGGCGGCGACGGCGCGCGCGGCGGCGCGCGCGTCGCGCGCCGCCGCCGCCGCCGCCGCCGCCGCGAATCGCTCGCGGAGCTCCGCGGTCTTGGCATCCGCGCGCGCCTCGGCTTCGTCGTCGCGCGCCGGCGCGCCCATCCGCCGCAGCATCGCGGCGGCGGCGTCGTGGATCGACGCGAGCGCGGCGCCAGCGGCGATCGGGTCGTTCGGCGCGGGCGTCAACGCGTCGCGGACGTTTTCGGGGGTCAACGCGCGCTCCAGTAAATCGCGCTCGTCGGCCGTCCGAGCGCGAGGCGGGCAGAGCGACGCGAGCTCGTCGCGGAGCTCGGTCGTCAGCGCGACCGCGCGCGAGACGTCCGCGAACGCGAAGGTGTCGGCGCCGGTCGACGTTCCATCTTCCGCTCTGCTCGGCGCGACGTCGAGGAGGGAGTCTTCGAGCGATTTCCAAAATTGGTCCTCCATCGCGCGTCGAAGTCGGCGCTCGAAGACGGCGGCGGCTTCCGCGGGCGTGCGAGGCTCCGACGCCACGTCGACTGCCACGTCGTCATCGCGCCTCGGGAGTCGCCAACTCGGATCGAGCAGGAGCTCGTGCATGATCGCCTCGTTCTCGCGCGACGACGAAGCAGAAGCTGACGTGGCAGCTGACGTGGCGCTGTCGGACGCGGACGCGGCCGCCGCCGCCGCCGCCGCCGCGCGTCGACGCGCGATCTCCTCCGCGAACGCGGCGCTTCGTCGCGTCCTCGCCGCGCGCCGCGCGTCCTCGGCGGCGCCGGCGTCGGCACCCGCGTCGGCACCCGCGTCTGCACACGTGGCCGCCGCCATGGCGGCGGCCGCGGCTTCTTCCTCCGCCTCGACGGCCAGGAACGTCTCCGCGAGCGCGGCGTCGAACGCCTCCGCGCCCGCGTCTCCCGCGAGCGCGACGACTTTCCCGCGGAGCAGCGCCTTGTCCGCGTCGCACGCCTCGCGAATCGCGCACTTATCCTCCGCCGCGAGATCCGATACGTTGCTGACATGTCCGCTGACGTGGCATCCGTCGTCGTCGCGCGCGCCGTCGAACCGCGAGTCCGGGGACGTCATCCACCGCGTCCCGCACTTTCTCAGCGCGGAGCGTTCGAGCTCGACGGCGACGCCCACGAGCGCGGCTTGTAACGCCGCGGCGTCGTTCGTTTTCCAGAACACGAACGCGCGCGCGTACGCGCGCCACGCGTCGTGGAACGTCTCGGTCGTCGCGCGGGTTCGATCCCTCGCGGCGGCGTCGACGGCGTCGACCAGGGCGGAGGCGGCGGCGGCGAGCGAAGATTCGATCGCGCCGAGTCGCCGTCGCGCCGTCCGCCGCGCGTCCTCGTCTTCGTCTTCGTCGTCTTCGACGCCCAACACGATCTCCGGGTGCGCGACGATCATGTACGCGCAGAGCACCGCGCGCGTGGAGTACGGGAACGCGAGCGTGAACGAAAACGGTCTGGGAGGAACCGTTACCGTTTCACTTTCTCGGGCGATCGGCGGCGGCGCGCCCCGGCGTCCTCCGCCTCGCGAGGGAGGGACCATCGCGCGAAGAAGCGACGCGAGCTCGTCGTCGGCGTCGTCTGTCGCTGTCGTTTTTGAATTCAAATTCAAATTCAAATTCAAATTCAAACGATCGATCGCGCGGAAGAACGCGCCCGCGGCCTCGATCGCGCGCGCGTCTCGCAACGTCGCCGCGAACGCGTCGAAATCCGTCGCCGCCGTCGCGGCGCCGCGCGAGATCCCGACGGTGGCGAACGCCCTCGCCGCGGTCGCAGCCGCGCGTCGTCGCCACGCGCGTTGGATCGTCCCCGCGGCGGCCGCGGCCGCGGCCGTCGCGTTTGAATTTGAACGCCCCGAATGATGCGACGTCGCGGCGTCGCGGCGCCTGCGAAGGGACGCCACGCGTTGGGCGATGAGCGCCTCGCGTTTTCGCTCCGCCGCGGCTGAGGGTCGTTCCATACGAGCGGACGTCGGGGTGGAGTTGAAAGGCGTCAGAAGCGGAGTTGAAAGGCGTCGAGGGCGGGGATTGAAACCGTGGTGTGGGCGGAGAGAGACGCCGGCAAAAGTCCTTAAGAAACGGCGTTCACCACGCGAACGCGGCCGTATGGGGACCAGTGTAAGGAGAACGCGCCCATCTTCGCGCCGAGCGCCGTCTCGAGCGCGCGTCGTCGCGCGCGTCGCGCGGCGGCGGCGGCATCGACGCGCGCGGTGACCGCGCGCGCTTTCGCGCGCGTGCGCTCGAGCTCGTGTTCCTGTAGAGAGAGGGGCGCGGGCGGGTGGGAGGGCGGACGGTCGGGGGGTCGTCGGTTTCGATTTCGTTCGGTCCTTTCTGTTCTGTTCCTGTCGGAACTTCCGAGGCGAAACTGAATCATGCGGCGTGACAAGACATCGACGCGAGGCGCGCGGGTCGAGCGACGCCGGGCGGCGGCGAGCGCGCGCCAGCACGCGCCGTCGCGCGCGCGTCGCCGTAGATGACACCGACGCGCGCCGGCCGCGTCGACGCGCGGGGGGCCTCGCGGCGAGACGAGACGCCGCGCGCGCGTCGTCGGCGTTCGTCGTTCGCGCGAAAAAACAGTCGCGAGAGCGCTTTACGACGCGAAGAGGGAAGAAGAAGACCCGCGCGCGCACCGTTCGCTTCTTCTCCGCGGCGTCCAGCCGCCGCCGCGTCGTCTCCGCGCTCGCGACGTGCCGTCCGCACCGCGACGAGCTCAGCTCCAGGCGCGTTCGCAGGCGCTTCGGGAGCGGCGACGTCGACGCCGCGCGCACCCGACTCTCGAGACTCGACGTCTCATCCGACCCGCGGCTTTCGCGGTCGTCGGTGGCGTCGTCGTCGCCGCCGCCGCCGCGGCCGCGCGGTGGGATGCGTATCGGCGCGCTCGCCGCGCGCATCGTCGAGGCGGCGTCGCGAGAGCGCGAGAGGAACGAGGAGGGCGCGAAGGCGACGGCGTGCGCGCGATATCGCGCGCGTCTCGAACTGTCGTGGTCATCTAGTCATCCGACTCATCAGGGTCGTTCCATTCCACATAAAAATAGTTCATCGGTCAGTTGAAAGGAGACGCGATCAAGTGTTGAAACCGAGCTATGGGTGAAACTTTTGTGTGCAACGCAAATCACTCGCGCCACGCCTCGAAACGCTCGACAAGACCGCTGATCTGCTCGCGCGCTCCTCGAAAGCCACGTGGCGCACTCCGCGACGCGCGAGGCGCGCGATGGCGACGACGACGACCGCCCCCGCGACGCTCCGCGGCCTCGCGCGAGGACGAGGACGCCGCGCCGACCCCTCGCGTCGTCGCGGCGCGCTCCGTCGCCATCGAGGACGCGCCGCGACGACGACGACGACGACGACGACGCGCGCGCTCTTCGGCGGCGGCGACGACGTCGAGACGAAGATCGACGACCCGCTGCTGCGCCGCGCGGTGAAAGAGCCGATCGCGTTCTTCGGCGGGATGGCCGCGGGGATGTTCGGGCTGGACGTCGGCGAGGACGGGCCGCTGAAGCGGTGGGTGGAGGACGCGAGCGGCGGCGGCGGGAGACGGGGGGTGGAGGACGCGGCGGCGGCGGCGGCGGCGACGGCGGCGACGACGGCGGCGACGACGCGCGCGAGCGCGAGCGTCGACGGGTTCAAGGACGAGTCTCCGAAATCGGCCTCGGCCGCCGCCGCCGCCGCCGCCGCCGTAGATGATGAAAAATAAACGCGCAGGCCTAAACCGTCGCACTACGTCCGAGCCTTCGGCGGCGCCCTCGGAGGCAGACGCTTCAGCGTCTTCGCGTCGAACTCCCGCACGTCGTCGATCCCGAACGTGTTTTTATATCATCGGACGACACATCACGATCCTGTCAGATGTGATTTCCCGCTCGCTCCGCCAACCCGTCATAAACGCGGAGACCTAGACAGTTACATAAATAAATGTGCTACGCAGACGAAGACCTCCGTCGTCGTCGCTCGCTCGCTCGCTCGCTCGCCCACTCTCGTCGCTCACTCCGTCCGAAGCAAACACTCCACGTGCGCGTACAGCTTCTTCACGCTCAGCAGCCCCATCCGTCTTCGCGACAAATCCGTCGGCTTGGCGTAAATCTCCATGGCGATCCGCTGCTGGTCCAGGCTCGGGTCCAGCTCGCTCAGCGTGAAGAAGCACCACGCCTTGGTCGACGTCTTCTTCTTCTTCGGTTTGTAGTGCTTAAACTCGAGAAAGATGGCGACGTCCTCCTCGAGCTCGCTCACCGGCGTCTGCGGAGGACGCGCGGGACACGGACGCGTGCGAACGTGGATTGGTCAGCCGCGTCGGACGAGATACGATCAGATACGATGAAATACGCTGACGTGGAGAAACGAGTGGCGGTAACGACGGGGGCGGTGGTCGAGAGAGATTCGCGAATTATTCGCACGCGTGGCGCCGCCGCCGCCGCGCGAACGCACCTGCACGTGCACGCTTCGATCGAACACGACGTACGTCCCCTCGCTCGTCTCCTCGCGGTCGCGCGCGATCGGCGTGTCTTGACTCGCCTCCACCAGCGTCCCTATCGAGTTCACGACGCTCAACGTCGCGTGCGGGTCGATGAACGCCTAAAGCGATGATATCGGGGTGGAGTTGAAAGGCGTCAGTTGGAGTTGAAAGGCGCCGAGGGCGGGGATTGAAAGCGAGGGGTGGGCGGAGAGATGCGCCGGGCAAAGTCCTTAAGGATCGGCGTTCACCACGCCATTGGGGTCGTATGGGGACCAGTGCGAGATAGAACGCGCCTCTCTCCCTTTGAACCCGAACCGGTCGATCTTCACGGTCAGCGCCATGTCCCCGCGGTTGCGAAGCCGCGGCGGCGGCATCAGAGACCCGGTCTCTCTGGCGGTGACGCCGCCCGCCTGGCGACGCGACACGACACGTGGAGGATATTTATTGGTCAGTAATTGATGACGTGGCGTGAAATGTGGTCGTCGCGCGTCGCCACGCACCGCGCCGCCGCCGCGAACGTCGTACGTGCCCGCGGGCGCGAGTCTCGCGGGGGGCGACCGGCGGTCGACGCGCCCCCCCCCCTCCGCGTCGTCGTCGTCGTCGCGGTAGCTCCCGTACCCATAACCGTAACGGTCGCCGCGCGGGTGTTGTTTCTGTTTCGGCGGGGAGTTAAACCCGAACGTATCCTCCCGGTGCGCGCGGTCGTCGACGCCTCGAGCGTGCTGCCGCCGCGGAGACACCGCGAGCGCCTCCATCTGCAACGCCACCGGCGCCTCGCCCACCGCCTGAGTTTGATTGGTGGGTGATGTGGCGGGAATTGTTTTGATTGGTTAGTTATTCGATGACGTGGACGTTTCATTGGACGAGAGCGACGGAGAGGGCGCCGGACGAAGTCCTCAAGGATCGGCGCGCGCCGCGCGGACGCGGCGCGGGGACCGGCGAGACGCGGTGCGACGCGGGGACGCGCCTCGGGCTCGACGTCGAACGGGAACTCCGCGCGGACGTCCAACAAGAACGCCTCCACGAACGGCCTGATCTCGCGGCACGCCTCCGCGCCTATCCCCATGTCCTCGTCCGTCCGCAGCTCCTTCACGCGCAGCGCGAGCATCGCGGTGAGACGCGCGCACTGCTGGAGTTCGTGGTGCGAGAGTCGGAGCTCGCCGCGCTCGACCTCGCGCTTGACGCGGACGTTCAGTCGGCGGTACGTGTCCTCCGCGGCGTCCACCTGCGGCGCGGCGCGAGGCGCGAGGCGCGGGGAGAGGGGGGGGCGGGGGAAGGGCGTCGGGGTGGACGTCGGACGGGGGACGGGCGCGTCGACGACGACGAGAGATGCGCGACGAGCGAGACGAAGCGCGCGCGGGCGCGCACGTCGCCCCATCCGTCGCACTCCAGGGCTTTGAGGTACAGCTCGAGGATGCCGTCGTGGACGGCGCGCCGGACGTCCATCTCGAGAAGACCGGACGGACGCCGCGCGCGACCCACCGCGTCGCGTTCTGCTTGGAGGGGTAGACGTTGCGTTGCGTTGTTGCACTGAAAACGTTCACGACTCCTCATTCCGAGGCGGCGCGCGCGTCACTCGCGATGGCGGCCGCGACGCGTCTCGCGCTCCTCCCTCGCGTCCTCCGCCGCGTCGCGCCGCGATGCGCCATCGCGTCCTCGCGGACGTCGTCGTCCGCGACGACGACGACCGCGGCGGCGACAGCGGCGGCGCGCGCGCGCGCGTCGTCGCCGCCGCCGCCGCGAGCCATCATCTGGAAACGTAACAACGACGACCGCGTCGTCCGCCGTGCGTCCTCCTCCTCCTCCTCCTCCTCCTCCTCCTCCTCGAACCCGCCCCCCGTCGAGCTCGGCGGCGTCGACTGCGTCCGCATCGCGTCCCTCGCCGGCGTCGACGTCGGCGAGCTCGAGGACGCGCTCCTGTCCGCGGGCGCGACGTGCGTCGTCGTCGAGGACGCCGATCGCGGCACGACGGAGGAGCGCGAGATCTTCGGCGTCGGCCAGGGCGTGTGGCGCCGATGCGACGTCACCGCGATGTTTAAGCCGGGCGCGGACGTCGACGACGTGATGTCGCGGACGACGGAGATCCTCGGGCTGGCCCCGGACGCGCTGCGATACGTCGCGGAGCACGTCCCGGGGGAGGATTGGGTCAACCTCGTGAAGGCGCGTTCGTTCGTCGTTCCCGTGCGACTCTTCCCTTCCCGCGCGGCGGCGTCGTTCTCTCGCGCGGTCTCGACCACACGTTTCGTTCATTTTGACACGTGTACTGTACTGTACACGCGTTCTACCAATCGCTTTCACGAACGACTGACGCGCGTTCACCCTCGACCGATCGAACGCCCTCGCCAGGATTCCTTCGCGCCGACGAAGGTGCTGGACGGCGCGTGGATCGTCCCCGAGTGGTCGCGCGACGCGTCGCTGTCGCGGTGGGGCGCGAGCGACGCGGAGAGCGAGACCGCGCTTCGCGTCGTCTTGGAGCCCGGCCTCGCGTTCGGCACGGGCGAGCACCCGACGACGCGGCTGTGCCTGGGCTGGCTCTGGAGGCGTCGAGAGGTTTTGCGCGGCGCGAAAGTCGTCGACTTCGGCACGGGAAGCGGCGTCCTCGCGATCGGCGCGCGGCTCATGGGCGCGACGCGCGCGGTCGGGATCGACCTCGACCCGATGTCGATCAGAGCCGCGGCGATCAACGCGGAGTTGAACGGGATCGCGGTCGGCGGGGCGAACGACGACGACGACGATGACGGCGACGACTCGTTCGTCCTCGCCGTCGCGGACGGCTCGAGAGACGAGGATCTTCCCGACGGGCTCCGCGGCGACGTCGACGTCCTCGTCGCGAACATCCTCGTCGGGCCGGTCGTCGCGCTCGCGCCGCTGTTCGCGAGTTACGTGAAACCGGGGGGCTCGGTGTGTCTGTCCGGGGTGTTGGAGACGCAGACGCCGGCGGTGATCGAGGCGTACGAGGCCGCGGGGTTCGAGGCGTTGACGCGAGAGAGCGAAGACGGGTGGGCGGTGGTGAGCGGGGTGAGGAAATAAACGACTGGCACGATGGCCGCGCGCGGCTGTGCACAGCTGTGCGTCGTCGCGTCGCGCGTCGATGTCGGGGTACCGTAGTATCGTATTCGAGTAGTGTCGATCATAGGAGCAGGTGGAAGGAAGGGAAGGGGAGATTTCGTCGCCCGGTCGCTGCTCTTCTTCTCGAAAAGACTCGTCCCCGTGCGACCCCGTTCGCGCGCCGCGCGCCGTTCCTTAGTTCGTCGCGTCGACGTCGTCGTCCGGGACGAACGCCGGAGAGACGCCCTCTTCCCCGTCCTCGGACACGACGTCGCCGCCGTCGTCGATCTCGCCCTGCGCCGCCGCCGCGGGGCCGTGCGACCGCGCGCGGTCTTCGCTTCTCGTCTGAGGGTCGTTCTATACAAGCGAACGTCGGGGTGGAGTTGAAAGGCGTCAGTTGGCGTTGAAAGGCGTCGAGGACGGGGATTGAAAGCGTGTTGTGGGCGGAGAGAGACGACGGCAAAAGTCCTTAAGGAACGGCGTTCACCACGCGAACGCGGTCGTACGGGGACCGGTGTATAGAACGCACCTGATGCCCTTCCAACGTCTGCTGCTCCCGCTGGTTCTCGCCGTCGCGATCGCGTTCGTCCTCCCCGCCGCCGTCCGCGCCGCCGCCGCTCGGACCCGTCCCCGCCGGCCCGGCGGCGTCAGGCCCGAGGTCGGCGCCGCGCGCGCCCGCGCCGCTGACCGCGCCCCTCGCGCCGCCGCCGTCGCCGTCGTCGCCGCCGCCGCCGCGCGCGCCGCGATGATTTTGGTTTCCGCCGCTTCCGCCGCCGCCGCCGGATCCCAACCCGCCGCCAACGCTGCCGCCGCCGCCGCTGACGCCGCCACCCTGCATCGCGACGCCGTCCTCAGAGTTAATTTCGCCGCCGTGACCGCCGCCGCCGGTGTCGACTCCGCCGTCGATCATCGCGTCCCCGCTGAACCCGCCGGAGAAGCCCTCGCTCAGCGCCGGCGCGTACCCGTGCTCCTCGTCGTCGCCGTCGCCGTCGTCCATCCCGTACGCGGCGCCGCCGATGTCCATCCCGCCCGGGCCCGGCGGCGCGCCCGCCTCGCCCTCGCGCGCTTCGCACTCGCCCTCCGCCTCCGCGCGCTCTTGCGCTTGCACCGCCGCCGCGGTGCCGGGGGGCATCGGCGAGTGCGCGTCGCGGCCGCCGCCGCCGCCGCCGCCGCCGTCTCCCCTCCCTCCCCGTCCACCGCCCCTCCCGCCGCCGGCGCTCCCTCCCGCGGACGTCGTCGTCGCCGCGAACAGCGGCACCGGCGGCGGACCCGCCGCGCCGGACGTCGCCGCGCCGAGCGCGAGCGAGTGCGGCATCCGCGCCGGGGGCAGCCGGCCGCGTTTCACCCCTCTCCCCGACGACGCGCCGCCGCCGCCGCCGCCGCGCGCCTCCGCGAACCCGTCGCCGATCGCGCCGAGGGAGTGGTGATACCCCGCGTCGTCGTCCGCGCACGTCGTCGGATCGCTCGCCTCGTTGACGTCGTGCGAGTCCGCGGCGTAATTGTAATTCACGCCGTCGCCGCCGCCGCCGTCGACCTCTTCGCCGTCGCCGTCGCCGCCGCCGCCGTCGTTGGTCGCCTCCGCGCTCTTCGCGCCGCCGGCTGCGTGGGTGAAGCGATCGGTCAGTCGAACCTCTTACCGGTATAGCGTTGAAAGGGAAACGCGGGTGAAGAGTGACGACGGGAAAAGTCCTTAAGGAACGGCGTGCACCACGCGAACGGGGTCGTATGGGAAGCAGTCTCACCTCCGCCGCCGCCGCCGCCGCCGC
>Ga0181560_10004740_pt1 | contig 12257 bp, 14 predicted proteins | sample 011ome_20_FD_133751 | JGI IMG/M metagenome (GOLD analysis project Ga0181560, IMG submission 133751) | Coastal salt marsh microbial communities from the Groves Creek Marsh, Skidaway Island, Georgia - 011509CT metaG (megahit assembly) | ecosystem: Environmental > Aquatic > Marine > Intertidal...
GAGGCTAAAAAAATTGATGACAAATGATACATATCGGAGAACAAAATACATTAACCATCTTACGAGAAACGGACAATGGTTTTTATTTGATCGACAAGGAAGAAAATGAAGTACTCCTGCCAAATGCCTACATTAAAGAAGGATGGGCGATTGGTGACGAGGTAGAAGTTTTTGTATTTACCGACTCAGAAGATAGACTTACTGCAACAACAGTAGTTCCGAAAATAAAATTGGATGATTTTGCTTTATTAAAAGTAAACGAAGTAAATAACATCGGTGCCTTCTTGGACTGGGGATTGCCCAAAGATTTGTTTGTTCCTTTTAAAGAGCAAAAAACCAAAATGAGAGAAGACAAACATTACGTAGTTACCATGTATCTTGATTATGAAAGCGAAAGACTGGTTGCTTCTAGTAAAATCGATTCCTTTTTAGAATTTGAAGACATTCACCTTACGGAAGGTCAAGAGGTAGAAATTATCATCTATGAAAGAACTCCTTTGGGATTCAACTGCATCATTAATAAACTCTACAAAGGATTAATTTACGAAAACGAAGTCTTCAGAAACCTAAACATTGGAGAACACACAATCGGATATATCAAAACGGTAAGAGAGGACAACAAGATAGATGTTTCTTTGCAGAAAGTAGGATATGTTGCCCAAGACGAAAATCAAGAAAAAATATTAAACATCCTGAGAGGAGACGCGGGTTATATTGGGTTAACCGACAAAAGCAAACCAGAAGAAATTTACGAGGAATTAAAAATGAGTAAGAAAGCTTTTAAAAAAGCAATCGGTGGACTTTACAAACAAAAGTTAGTTTGGCTCAAAAAGGACGGCATCTATTTGACAAAAGAAGGAAGAGGTTGATTTGAAAACTAATTGATCTCGTATGTTAAAAAAATGAAAAGACCAACTTTAATCCTGTCTCTAGACAATAAAGTTACTCATAGTTAAAAACTCATTACTTTTATACCATGTGGGAAATACAAAAAAAAGGTTTTAAGGGTTTTTTGGCAATAGAGAAGTCGCTTTCCGATAATTCTATCGAGGCTTATCTCCGAGATATTGAAAAACTTACCCAATACCTCGAATTAGAAAACAAGTCTCACTCTACCCCTTCCCAACTTACTTTGGATGACTTGCAGCATTTTTTGGCTACAATCGTAGAGTTAGGACTTAGTCCGCGCTCCCAGGCAAGAGTAATCTCAGGAATAAAGGCTTTTTACAATTACTTACTTATCGAAAATTTAACTTCCGTAAATCCTGCAGAGTTATTAGAAAGTCCAAAACTGGGAAGAAAGCTCCCCGATTCGCTCTCGGTGGAGGAAATTCAACTATTGATTGAAGGAATTGACCTGAGTTCACAAAACGGAGAAAGGAACAAGGCTATACTGGAAACCTTGTACGGATGCGGATTGAGAGTGTCTGAATTGGTGAATTTGAAAATTTCAAACATTTATTTTGACGAAGAATTTATCAAGGTGGTTGGAAAAGGCAACAAAGAAAGGTTAGTCCCAATAAGTCGTTCGGCCCTGAAACAAATAAACATTTACCTTAATCAGGTAAGAAATCACTTATCCATTGCCAGAGGATTCGAGGATTTTGTTTTCATAAATAGAAGTGGAAAAGCACTTTCAAGAGTCATGATTTTCACGATTATTAAACAACTTACCGAAAAAGTAGGCATCAAGAAAACCATAAGTCCTCACACATTTAGGCATTCGTTTGCTACTCATCTCGTAAATGCTGGTGCCGACCTCCGTGCGGTACAAGATATGCTCGGTCACGTTTCTATTACCACCACCGAAATATACACTCACTTGGATACAAGCTATCTACACGAAGAAATACGAAAATTTCATCCGAGAAACTAACTGAATTCTTTTTTGATTACTTTACAACCAGTTTTTCCGTGAAGAGTTGATTATTACTTACCACTTTTTATAAATAGACTCCTGCACCTTGTGGAGACATATCAATAGATGGAGTAACTTCTTTCTCAAATTGACCCAAATTACCTTCACTTACAATCTTACCTGCTATATCAATAACTTGCCACATTCTGCCTAATGATTTTTCTTCTTTTGTACTCAAAGTAAACTGAAACTCACCCAAAGAAGGGTGTGGAAAAGCTTGGATTTGCATGGATGGTTGGAGTGGCTTCACAAACTTCTGATTCTTATCGGCCGGATATGTTTTAATATACACGGTAATTGTAGGAAAAATCTTTTTCATTTCTTTTATTAATAGCCTCAATAATCTCCAACTTATCCGTCAAATCCAAAAAGCATTGAGGAATTTCTGCTCCTTTCTCAATCATCCATTGAGAAGAAGTTTCTGGTCCCTCTTGTTTCTTTATCCAGCTGGGTATTCCGTTTTCCATACAAATCCAAGTAGATTTATCAAAATCCCAAAGAACTTGATTGTTCTTCTTTGTTCTCCGTACTTCATAGGTTACTTTTTTAGCTCTATTCCCCAAAATCACTCCCTTGGATTGAAGAAACCCATTGCGCCAAAACGACAATTTGATTGTCTCCCCCCCACTGTTTTGATTGAATGTAGTGTTTTACAGCTTGATTATTACGCACTTCATTACCGTCTATGGAAACAATAATGTCATTTTGTAAAAGACCGTAAGTTTCTGCAGCTCCATTAGTGAGCACATCAGAAATCCTAACGCCTTTATTCTCTATTGTCTCCATAGAAATACCAAGATAACCAGTACCTTGCGAAAAAAGAGATTGACAGACCAAGAAAACCGAGGTAAAAAGAAAGTGTTAATGTAGATAATTTAAGTTACCCAAAGATAATAAAAGGCAGGAGATTCGAAGAAACTTTCAAATTTCTTGTTGAGAATCGAAAAAAAGCATCCAATCTTCTTTCAATGAGTAAAAAAAGATAGACAATAAAAGAGATTCGAAAAAAGAATTAAAATAGAGGTAACAACATAACCCTTAGCGCATTGAAAAAAATATTCTGTTTTTTTCTGCCTTTCAGATTCCAAACCAATCGTATTTTATTAAAAATAAATGAGTTAAACCAAGATTAGGTGATTTATTTGAGTACCTTTGGGCATAATAAATATATATACAAAATAATATGAGTAACGGAACAGTAAAATTTTTCAATGAAACAAAAGGATTTGGTTTCATCACACCTGATGAAGGAAACAAAGACGTATTTGTTCACGCAAATGGTTTGATTGACGAAATTAGAGAAGGAGACAAAGTAAGCTTCGATGTAGAAGAGTCTCCTAAAGGATTAAACGCAGTAAATGTAAAAGTTGACTAATCAACTTCATTCACATATTTAAGACTAAAAAAGCCTTGCAAATTTTGCAAGGCTTTTTTCTTGACTCTTATTTTCGTTTCTTTTATCTCTCACAACAGTATTTCTAGCTCAATCGATTTTATTTCGCTATTTTTAACAGTATGAAACGATTCAGCCAACTTCTATTTTTTCTTATTCTACTTCTCGGACTAGGATTAATTATGGGAGGAACTAAGAATCATAATGAACCAAAGGTTACTAATAACTCGAGTGCTGTTTGGGGATTTTATGGACACCAAAAAATTAACCGATTGGCGGTCTTTACTTTGCCTAAAGGCATGTTTGGCTTCTACAAAAACCACATCGAATATATTACCGAGCATGCCGTAGATCCTGACAAGCGAAGATATGCGATAGAAGCCGAAGCTCCTCGTCACTACATCGACATAGATCATTATCATCACGATAGCCTCACCCCTTTTGAATTTGTGCCAAAAAGATGGGAAAAGGCGGTAGAATTATTCACCGAAGATACCATACAGGCATACGGGATAGTTCCTTGGCACGTGGACGTAATGCAACGAAGATTGACCTATGCTTTTAAGAACAAAGAAGTAGCTAAGATACTTAAGCTCTCTGCTGAAATAGGACATTACATTGGTGATGCTTCCGTTCCGCTTCATACCACAGAGAACTACAATGGTCAACTTACAGGACAACGAGGTATTCACGGGTTTTGGGAGTCACGAATTCCAGAGTTGTTCTCAGAAGAATACGACTTTTTTGTGGGGCAAGCCGGCTATATAGATCAACCACTCGATTATATTTGGGAATTAGTAAAAGCTAGTCACATGGCTGTAGATTCTGTACTAAGTTTCGAGCGAGATCTGACAACTTCTTTCCCTACGGACCGAAAGTACGCGTATGACAATCGAGGGAACAGAACCATCAAAACATATTCAAGAGATTACAGCAGAAACTATCAAGATATGCTCGATGGAATGATCGAACGAAGAATGAGATCATCGGTTATTTCCGTAGGTAGTTTTTGGTACACTTGCTGGATGAATGCCGGACAACCAGACCTGAATAAGCTAGAGAAGAAAGAACTCACGGAAGAAGAAAAAAAGGAACAAGAAGAATTAGACAAAGCATACAAAAAAGGCAAAATAAAAGGTCGTGAACATCAACATTAACTCGTGCATTTTTCTCTGTATTTCTCTCTTATTAGTTGGATGCGAAAGGAACAAAAATCTTTCAAAAACCATCGAAAATCGAGAGGAAAATACTTTTTTAAATACTCAAAAGATAAACGGAGTAAATTTAGTCGCAACAAGCTCAAATATAGACTCTAACAACATCTTACCTCTATTAAAGATTAATGCCAATTCGGTGGCAATCGTGCCATTTGGGTTTGTGCGGTCGGGAGAATCTATTATAGAATATAACCTCGACTGGCAATGGCATGGCGAACGAAAAATTGGCACCATCGAACAGATTCAGCTCGCCCACAACGCTGGGCTACAAGTATTACTAAAACCTCATCTTTGGATTCACGATGGCTGGGTAGGAGATTTGGAGTTTGACAACGAAGCCGATTGGAACAATTTTGAAGAAAGTTACACCCGATTTATTATTGATTTTGCCCAACTGGCAGACTCTTTGAATGCCAAGGCACTGTGTATTGGAGTAGAACTGAAACAAGCTGTGAGACAACGATCCAAGTTTTGGATGAGCTTGATAGACACGCTCCGAACGGTGTATTCAGGAAAATTGACTTATGCCGCCAATTGGGACCATTATGCCACCCTCGATTTTTGGCACAAACTCGATTTTATTGGCGTAGAAGCCTATTTTCCGCTTTCCGAATCCATCACTCCTACCCAGAAAGAACTACTCCAAGCCTGGAACCCCATAAAACAAAAGCTAAAATCTGTGAGCAATAAATGGAATAAGCCCATCTTGTTTACCGAATACGGCTACCGAAATATGGACTACACAGCAAAACAACCTTGGGACATGAACCAGTATGGCAACTACAACGACCAAGGACAAGTAAATGGCTACTCGGCTATTTTTGAGACATTTTGGGAAGAGAATTGGTTTGCTGGAGGCTATTTGTGGAAATGGCACCCAAATCACCAAGAGATTGGAAGTAAAAATAACAATCTATTTACCCCACAAAACAAACCAGCCGAAGAAACCATCAGAGCGCAATTTGGAAAACAAAAAAAACTAACCCATTAAAAATCACCATGCAATTACCACAAAAAGGAATTTCGAAGGAAGAAATATTCTTGAAACTAAACCAAAAAAAGCAACAAGATTTTGATTGGAGCTCAGGCAAGATTTTTTGTTCGGTGTACCCAGCCGGAGGCGAAATAGAAGAAATAGCTAAAGAGGCTTACTCCCTATTTTTGACCGAAAATCCCGTAGATCCAACCCTGTTTCCTAGTCTGCGCGACATGGAAACAGAAGTAATAGCCATGTGTAGCCAAATATTGCAAGGAGGCCATGAAGCAGTTGGAACACTTACTACTGGTGGCACAGAAAGCATTTTGTTGGCAGTAAAAACTGCCAAAAACAGAGCCAAAACCCTCAATCCCAACCAAACAAAATTTGAGCTCATCATGCCCTACTCTATTCACTCGGCATTTTTTAAGGCGTGCGATTATTTTGAGGTGACACCGGTGATTATTCCGCTTAAGCAAAATTTCAAAGCCGATGCCAATGCCATCCAAAAAGCAATTACACCCAATACAATTCTGATAGCTGCCTCGGCTCCGAGCTACGTATTTGGGGTGGTAGATCCTATAAGGGAAATTGGGCAAATTGCCCTCCGCCACAATCTCTTGTTTCACATCGATGCGTGCATTGGTGGTGTGATGCTCGGATTCAATCGATTGGCAGGACTACCCGCTGTGCCTGAGTTCGATTTTTCGGTACCTGGCGTGACGTCTATTTCTATGGATTTGCACAAATATGGCTACACTGCCAAAGGCTGCTCGGCACTTATGCACAAAAACAAATCGTACCGAAAACACCAATATTATGCCTGCTCGGAGTGGACTGGCTACACGCTTGTAAATCCTACAATACTCAGCACCAAAACTGGCGGACCCATAGCGGCAGCCTGGGCAGTGATGAATTTCTTGGGGATGGAAGGGTACTGCGATATCTCCCGAAAAACCATGGCAACCACTCAGCGATTTGTGGAAGGAATATCCGCCATCAATGGATTGGAAGTGATAGGAAGTCCCGAAGTATCGTTGTTCTCTTTTACCACTTCCAAAGGAAACCCCTACGATTTGTGTGACGAACTCAACCAACGAGGGTGGTTTGTACAGTTTCAACTCTCCAATGACTACTGCCCTGCCAATCTGCATCTTACGGTTTCCAAAATTCACGAAGGATTGGTAGACCATTTCTTGAAAGACTTAGCCGAAAGCCATGCCAAAGTGCAACAAAAAGGAATGATGAAAAAAGCGGCCGAAAAAGTGACCATCGAAACGGTAAAAAAGTTGGCGCAAAACCTCTCTCCAGAAAATTTTGAAAAACTAGGGAAACTATTGGGCTTCTCCAACGGAAAAGTTCCCGAAAAACTAGCTCTCATAAACCGAATAATGGATGTATTGCCACCCGATACAGTCAGAAATACACTCATCGATTACATGAATGATTTTTACACTCACCATGAAACTCGGTAAATACTTCTTCCTACAATTGGAACTTACCAACAAAAAGCCAAGTTTCGGTGGTTTAATTCATTACTTTTGGTTCGGAAATACTAACACACAATTCTCCCATGGAAAAAACAACAGAAAAACCTTCTGCCCAAGCCAAAGCCCTTTCTCTCTTCTTAATGGCTTACAAAACCAAAGATAATGCCTTCAAAGAAAAATTGAAAAGGATAAATAGGTTGTACGATTTGGTTAAAAAAAACGAACTAGAAAAAGAAGAATACGCCAAGGAAGTAGACAGCTTGCTCGATTTGTATGGCGGATACGAGGCGGTGATAGTAAAAACTATCCAATACTACCTCGACAAAATTGGAGAATGGAAATCACGCGGAGAAGACCAATATGCAGTAGATGCCAAGAAAATTGCGAAAAAAATGGGAGTGAAATAATATTCTTCCGGATATGAACCCAACTTCCAAAAGTATCGATTAATTCCTTGCTGTCAGTTCTCGACTGGTAACCATTCTAAACCTCCACAAAAGCAATCCTGCAGAGACTCCCAGACCCACCAGTAATCCAATCCACAAACCCTGAGAACCATACCCAAACTCAAGTCCCAATCCATAACTAATGGGGAAAGCAATCACCCAATATGCTACAAAAGTAATTGCGGTAGGAATCTTCACATCTTGCATTCCTTTCAGAGCACCCAACACCACCGCTTGAATTCCGTCAAACAACTGAAAAAAGGCTGCGATTAACAGGAGTTTACTGGAAATTTCAATTACCTCTGTATTATCTAGTTGATTTTCTAAGTCATTTACATCCAAGTAAATACTGGGTAAAAACTCATTAAATATGAGGAAAAAAATCGCAAAAAGCACATCCATAATAAGGATAAGCAAAAAAAGTGAACGTGCTATTCTTCGCAATTCACCAAAATCTTTGAGTCCGTATTGATTGCCTACTCGAATAGTTGCAACTACCGCCAACCCCATAGCAAACATAAAGGTCATGGATGAAAGATTCAGCGCAATTTGGTTGGCTGCCTGAGGATTCTTTCCCAAAGTTCCACTCAGCCAAATAGCAGCGGTAAAAATTCCAAATTCAAAAAACATCTGCATAGCAGAAGGAAACCCAAGACGATTTAGGTTTTTAATTGTATTCTTTTTAAATCTCTCTTCCCACAACTGACTGAAATAAGGAGCGAATTGAGGTTTGAAGGCAATGAGCCAATACATAGAAATTGCCATAAAAACTCTCGAAATAAAAGTTCCCCAGGCTGCTCCAACGATGCCCATTTCGGGGAAAATCCAAATTCCATAAATCAACACATAATTAAGAATGACGTTCAATACGTTTCCGATCACAGTAGCCCACATCGAATATTTGGTTTGAGAAAGACCATCTGCAAATTGCTTTAATGCCTGAAATACGGCTAATGGAATGAGAGAAATAGCTACCACATTGAGGTAAGGAAGGGCCAGCTCCACTACTTCGTCTGATTGTTTCATTTGGTACAACAAGGGACGCATCCCAAAAATAACTACTGTGAGAACAATTCCCAAACAAGTAACAAGCAGGAGCCCGTTTTTTAACACACTCTTTCCTTCACGGTAATTGCCAGTAGAATCGGCAGCTGCCACCAATGGAGTAATTCCGGTAGAAAACCCCAAAATAACCGACATAGCCATAAAAATAAAACTATTTCCTAAGCTCACAGCTGCCAGTGGAGCTGTTCCCAATTTACCTACCATCACATTATCTACCAACCCCACAATCGTATGGCCTAGAAGTCCTAAAATAACAGGCCAAGCAAGTTGCAAATTTCGTTTGAATTCAATGGTATAGGTCGAGAGCATGAATTGTTTTTTTTGGGGCAGACAAAGTTAGCCGATTGAAAGTAAAAGTTGAGCAAATCCAACACAATTATTACCCAAGTTCACCTAGGAATATAAATCAGTTGAAGATAACTAATTGAAAGAGTGAGTTCAGTATAGAAGCTTTTCTAATAAAAAATAACTAAATCAACAATTACTCATTACAGGTAAAAATACATTGAACTATCCTACCCTTTAAAATACTTCCTATCCATGTTGCTGGCTTTCTCTAGCTGAGTAACAATACTCGAAACAGCTGGACAAATAAGAGAATTGGTCAAAGTTAGGTCCAATATCTGATGCATATTTTTTCGATTGGTGTGAGGGTATTCGCTGCAAGCCCCCGGACGAAAATCATAAATTCCGCAGGTGTTGTCTTCCACATCCAAAAATGGGCATGGAGCCGATTGCAACACATAATCTCCGTCTCCATCTATTCGTATATAGGACTCAACAAAATCGGGTTCTTTCATCCTAAGTTTTTTAGCGATTCGTTTGATGTCTATTTCCCTAAAAACGGGACTTGTTGTTTTGCAACAGTTACCGCACTCTAAGCAATCTATTTCCTCAAAAACCTCCTCGTGTTTTTCATGAAACATATCGTCCAATTTTTTCGGCTTCTTATTCTTAAGTTTGGTGATAAAATTCTTGTTTTTGTCTCTGGTTTGTTTGGGAAGATCGAGTAACTTTTGATATAATTCGTTCATGTAAAAAATATGGCTTGGATTCGTGTAATATTCGGTAAAGATAAGGGATAAGAATTTAACGAAAAGGCAGAATGAAAATCATTTTTTTCATACCTTTATCTTTTATAATTAACCTATCCGTTTGGAGACAACAACCTCCAAACTAACAAGCAAACTAAGTGGAAGAGAATTCGACTAAAAAATATGATGTGTGTATCATTGGTGGTGGACCAGCGGGATATGCTGCGGCCATGAGAGCTGTAGATTTTGACAAATCTGTGGTTTTAATTGAAAAAGACAAGCTAGGAGGAGCTGGAATATACAACGGAGCCCTCACTTCTAAAACAATGTGGGAACTTTCGCGTAAAGTTGACACCATTAATACCAACTTGTACACCGCAGGAAGAAGGCAATTGGAAGTAACGTGGGACGATGTACAAAAGACTATCAAAGAGGCGATTTTTGAGCGGAAATTCCAATATTCTTCTCACGTCAAACTACTGGATACAAAGCTTAAAGATAAATTTAGTTACGAAAAAGGAATGGCGACTATGATTTCTAACCATGAGATAGAAATCAAAAGAAAAGATGATACTGAAACCACAATTTGGGCCGAAAACATTGTGATAGCAACCGGAAGTAGACCTAGAATTATTCCTAATATAGACGTGGATGAAAAAATCATCATGACAAGTGACGGAATACACCACATGGAATCTTTTCCAAAGAGTTTGGTAATTGTAGGAGCAGGTGTGATTGGATGTGAATACGCTACGATGTTTTCTAGCTTTAGCAAAACAAAAGTATACTTGATTGATAAAGCTGATCACATTTTGCCGTTTGAAGACAGAGATATTTCTTCGCTCGTAGCGAACAATCTGAAAAAGAATGGAGTTACCATTCACAACAAAGCAAGTTTAGAAAGACTAGAAAAAATAGACGGAGAGGTAGAATACGAATTAGCATACGAGGACGGACGTAAAGAAGTGATTCGAGTAGAAAAAGCATTACTTTCAATCGGGAGAATACCCAACGTGGAGCATATTGGAATGGACAACGCTGGTGTAAAAATGAGCGAAAGAGGAAGACATATTGGAGATGACGATACTCAAACAAACGTGCCTAATATTTATGCAGTGGGTGATGTATCAGGAAATATTTCCTTGGTTAATGTAGGAGAATTGGAAGCTCGACATGCCGTAGAACGAATGTTCATGGAAAAGCAGCCTGAAAGAATTTCGTACGACAACATCAGTAATATAATGTTCCTAGACCCAGAAGTGGCGGCCGTGGGAATGAACGAAAAGCAATGTGCCGAAAAAAACATTCCGATCAAAGTAGTGAAAATTGATTATTCGTGCATTGCCCGAGCCATTGCGATGCGAAAAACCGAAGGATTCTTTAAAATTATCGTGACCAACGACAAGGAAATGAAAATCCTTGGAATGAGAGCCATAGGTGAGCATGCCTCCAGCGCGATTCAAGCAGTAGCTCTTCTTATAAAAATGGATAAAGGAATAGAAGAACTTGCCGAACTCATTCATCCTCATCCTTCGATCATTGAAGGAATTCAGGAATGTGTGCGAATGCTCCTAAATAAGTCTGTCTTTAAATCTTCCATTTTCAAAGACAAACTAAAGTGCTACAGTTGTGTGGATGGAGTGTGCACTCCCCTGCAGAGGTTGTAATTGTGGAATGATTCTTGAACGGAAAACAGAAAAAACATCCAAATGAAACGATACCGTTACTTACTGGCTTTGATACTCTTTTCCATTCTGTGGTTTTGCCTTTCCTCCTCTTCTTCTCAAAAGAAAACCAAACTGTATTTTGAATTGGGATTTACGATTAATCCCTCAGCAGGTAGTAATGTTGTACACTTCATGGTGTTGGGGTTAGATTCGACAACAAACAAAATAGTGAGCAAAAAACCTATTACAGAAGCAGAATTTGTGATGTACGGAAAAGGAGTACTAAAAAATGAGGCCAATCCTCAGCGAATAGATTTTTTTAGAGAAGCGGGAGTAGATTGTGGTCTTATATTGGACGACCCAAAAAGTATAGGAGGTGTATTGATTGTTGATACATTGTGGGAAGAAATGAAACCTATTTGTTTGCCAGTGTGGGACATTTGGAAATTGCGTTACAGTATTCATCCCAAGTATGGTAAAGGAGCTTCAGCAGTTCCTCAGGAAGATATAGGCTGGTCGGCTAATCGATGGAGACCAAGCCCTAAACAAACGCAATATCTTGCCAAAAATTATGGAATAAATCACATAGCAGATTTCTTTCATGGTCCTTCTATGTTCGAATTGTTTTACGACATGCAAAATCCTGATTGGATAAGGATGTACAAGGAGATTAATTAAGTTTGCTATACACCAAACCACCTGAAACGTAAGTCCTCAATACTTCTGTTTCTAAAATTTCTTCTTTAGGTATTTTCATTATGTCGTGATTAAGCAACACAAAGTCGGCTTGTTTTCCTACTTCCAGACTTCCATTTCTCTCGTAAGATTTGTTGGCAAGTGCTACCCAAAATGTAATTCCTCTCAAGGCCTCTTCTCTCGTCAGGTTTTCTTTTTTCAGCACCCAGGGTTTATTAGCTCTATACACCGAGTGGTAAAATGTATGAATGGGACTCGCGCTTGCCACTGGAAAATCTGTTCCCAATGCCAAAGATTGGTTTTGCTCCAATAGAGACTTCAATCGGTAAGAATTATACAACATAGACAGTGGTAA
>Ga0181560_10004741_pt1 | contig 12253 bp, 10 predicted proteins | sample 011ome_20_FD_133751 | JGI IMG/M metagenome (GOLD analysis project Ga0181560, IMG submission 133751) | Coastal salt marsh microbial communities from the Groves Creek Marsh, Skidaway Island, Georgia - 011509CT metaG (megahit assembly) | ecosystem: Environmental > Aquatic > Marine > Intertidal...
AGTTCGCGCTTGATCACCGTGAGCTCATCGAGAGCGCTTTGGCGGTCGCGAGACGCCTTAATGAGTTCACCGCGAAGGTCTGCGATGACCTCGTCTACTTCGCTGCGCTTATATCCACGCAGCTCAGTAATGAAATCAGAACCGTCGGCCACGTGTGGCCCTCCTCAATAACCGTAAAACTACCTAGCTGAGTGTAGTTGTCTCATAGAGCGCTTCGCACATCAGTCTCAGTTACCCTGGAGAGTCGGCCCCGGTGGGGTAATGACCCCTCGGGAAAGGAGCGAGACGTGCGGTTGCTCTCAGCAATTATCGTCCTGATGCTGTCTGTGGCATCGCTCGCCGTGGGTATCGCACTGCGCACCGTCTGGGCAGGACCCGACACCGTCATAAAGACCATAGAAATTGACCACACGGCGCCCGCCATCGTGATTCCAGGAAGCACCCTGGTGAGTAACCCCGGTCGCCAAACGGTGACGGTGTTGGATAACACCAATAACGAAGCGGGCATCACTCTGGTCTATGGCCGCACCGTTGACTTAATGGGGTGGCTTCGCCCCGCTCGCTACACCACCGTCCTCACCGATTCCACGACGGGCGAGCTCTACGCCGCCCCCCGTTTGGGCTCGCAGTCTCGGGTTCCCAACCCTCTGAACTCTGATTTATGGCTCGAACAATTCCACGAACAAGGCGCCCTCAAAGCCTCACTCACGGGCGATCAAGACATTTCAGTTGCCGTCTTTATGGACGGCAGTTATCCGGCGCCGGGCACGATTCAACTGAGCTGGCCGCTCGATAACGTCTCACCGATCGCTGGGTTCCTTGTCGCGGCAGGAATTCTTGCGCTCGTCATTGGCATTGTGCTTCTCGTCATGGTCTCAACCGACGTGCGCAGACGTCGGGGTCCTCGGCAAAAACTCCCCAAGGCGCCAAAGAGGCGCTCACCGCGCGCAGCGATGGGTCAGCGGAGAACCATTTCCCAACCTGCGCGGGGACGACGGAGGCTTCAGCGAAGCGCCCTCGCAATTCCCCTCATCTCAGTTGTCGCTCTGGGAGCGTGCACACCTGTGAGCACCGTCGAGCCCGCGGCAGTGGTCGATGAGAGTGCGGCAACCCTCGACGTTACGCCGCTCGCCCCGTACCCGGCAGTGACTCAAGCCCAGTTCCAACGGATTGTGGAGCGTATCGCTAACCACGTGTTGATGGCCGACCAGACCCTTGATGGTGACATGTTGAGCCAGAGGCTTTCTGACCCCGCACTCTCCATGCGCGGAGCCCAGTACATTCTTCGGGGGTACGACACCGAATTAGGCCAAATTTCTCCCATTCCCACCAGCCCCATTCGCTTACTGGTTCCCCAGCAGACTCGGGAATGGCCCAGGACGGTGTTTGCCATTGTGCAACAAGGCGCGGAAGCCAATTCGCCCGCAGTGGGGATCGTGCTTCGACAAGAAACGGCTAGGACCAACTACCAGCTGATCTACGAGGTTCTCCTCGCGCCAGATGTGGTTCTGCCCGCGATGCCACTTGTGGATATTGGAAGTCCGCGTTTGGCGCGGGATTCGAAACTTCTGCCGGTCAGCCCAGAAGACACCATCGCTCACTATGGCGACATCTTGTCCGACGGGCCAGATGCTCGAGTCTTCAGCGAATTCGATGTCTCCGCTGACAACCTCTACACGCTGGTGGGTCCAGACGGTCAGGCTCTTCGTCAAGAATCTTTCGGGTCTGACCTCGAAATGGATTTGACCATCGAGCCCGCTGATCAACAAATTGTTGCGCTTGCGACCAGAGATGGTGGCGCGTTGGTGTTTGGCGTCCTCCGCGAAACCGAAACGGTGCGCCCCGTTGAATCTGGAGCGGCGATTAACGCCACGCCTGCTGTGAGAGCAATCACGGGAGAGCCACAATCAAGTATTGGGTTCGAAGCCAGTTACGACATGCACATAGTCTGGTACGTGCCCGCAGTCGGCTCTGAGGAAAAGATCCGGGTGGTCGGCTACAGCTACGGCCTAGTCGATGCGGCAGAACTAGACGAATAACTATTTGGTGGAGACACACTCGTGAGACAACCAGACCCTCGAATGTCCCTTTCTGGAGGCTATGACCTCTCAGGTCTCGTCGAGCGGGCTCGGAAAAAGGATCAACCCCCGACCCAATCATCTCCCGGTGGTGCGTTTGTTCGTGACGTGACCGAAGCAGACATGAACTCCCTGATTGAACTGTCGAACCAGGTTCCTGTACTTCTCGAGGTCTACGGTCAAGGTGTTGCGCCCGCCTTGGGGTCGATTGTGGAGAGCTACCAGGGCAAGTTGGCGCTTGCCACGCTAGATGCGGCCACCTCGCCACAACTCGTTCAAGCGCTTCAAATTGAGGGCCTGCCCACCACCTTCGCCATCATTCAGGGCCGCCCCGCGCCACTGTTTCAAGGAACAGCGTCCGAGGATCAAATCCGCGCAGTGTTGGACCAGGTGTTACAACTTGCCGCGCAAGCAGGTGTCACTGGTGTGATTCCCGGGGCTGAGCAATCAGGAGAAGAACAGGCCGCAGCACCGGCAGAAAAGCCACTTTCTCCCGAGCATCAAAAAGCTTTCGATGCGTTGAGTAATAACGACTTGGACGGCGCAGAGGCTGCCTATCGCGACGCTCTTGCAAAGGCACCAAACGACCAGGATGCGAAGGCTGGGTTGGCCAACGTGGAGCTGATGAAGCGCCTGGCGGGTCACGACGCAAACACCATCCGACACAACGCCGCGGCTGCACCCACCGATATTGATGCCCACATGTTGGTGGCCGACTTAGATGTTGCCGGGGGACACCTCGATGACGCGTTTGCTCGGTTGCTGGGGCTGTTTGCGAGTGCCGATGACGACGCGAAGAACACGCTGCGTCAACGAATGCTGGACTATTTCGATATTGCCGGCCCCACCCACCCCTCTGTACTCACCGCCAGGCGCCAACTGGCGTCGCTTCTCTACTAGGTCCCTGTGGTGATCTATCTCGACTACGCCGCAACGTCTCCTATGCCTGCTGACGTCCAGGCCGAGTACGCCCAGGCGCTGCACCTAGTCGGTAATCCCTCGTCGATCCATCAGGCCGGCCAGCAGGCGAGAAACCTGATTGAAAACGCGCGGGCAGTAATTGCGGGTTATGTGGGTGTGGAACCGATGGAGGTGTCATTCACCTCGGGTGGAACCGAATCAATTAACACCTGGATCAAGGGACGTGTGTTTGCCCACCGCAAAGCCCGCCCCGGCGAAGACGTGTTTATCGCCCTGACCCGCGCAGAGCACCATGCGAGTCTCGACGCGGTGGAGTGGTTGGACGCAAGCGGGTTTGCCACACCCTTATGGATTGATGTTGATTCAGATGCGGTGATGGATCTTGCCCACCTCGATGCGCAACTCTCTGCCGTCCCAGCCGGTTCGGTGGCGGGTCTTACGACCCTGGTCGCAAATAACGAGGTGGGTTCTCTTCAGCCCCTTTCTGAGATTGCGGCCATTGCCAGAGAGCACAGTGTTCCCGTTCATCTCGATGCGGTCCAAGGTTTTGGCTCAATCCCGCTGTCACTATCTGAGTTGGGTGTTGATGCGATGAGTATTAGCGCCCACAAACTAGGTGGCCCGGTAGGGGTGGGGGCATTGGTGGTGTCTCGCGCCGCTTCACCGCTCGATTCGCTGATTCACGGTGGTGGCCAGCAGGTATCTCGCTCGGGAACACTCGATGCGGCGGGAGCTGTGGCGTTTTCTCACGCCGCGATGAGCACATTCGAGAGAAGTCCCTCAGAGCGCGAGCAGCGTCGTGGTCTGCGCGATGCCCTCATCGACGGTCTGGGTGTCCTCGAGGGGGTGAGCGTTCGTGGCTCCAGTAATCGCCTCGACAACAATGTGCACATCACGATGGAGGGAGCGTCGGGAGAAGTTGCGCTCTATCTGCTGGATGCTGAAGGAATTTATGTGTCGACTGGCTCGGCCTGCCAAGCGGGGGTCGCCGAATCCTCACACGTCGTCTCAGCAATGGGTCTCGGTGACCAGGCTGCGCGAAGCGCACTTCGGTTCACCCTTGGCTATGCGACTACTCAAGCGGAGATCACTCGGGTGCTCGAGGTGTTCCCCTCTGTCTTGGAGCGCGCTCGTGTGGCGGGGTATCCGAGTTAGGTAACCACTTTCTGGCCAGGTTGCCTGCTTACACTGGTGGGATGCGAATTCTGGCAGCGAGGAGCGGCGGTGTTGATAGTGCCGTGGCCGCAGCTCGCGCTGTCGACGAAGGCCACGAGGTCGTCGGCGTGCACCTCGCGCTGTCTCGGATGCCAGGAACCCTTCGCACCGGGTCGAGAGGGTGTTGCACCATCGAAGACTCAATGGACGCCAGACGAGTCGCTGGACAGCTGGAGATTCCTTTTTATGTGTGGGATTTTTCCGAGCGCTTCCGAGCGGACGTTGTCGACAACTTCATTGACGAATACCGTCAGGGTCGCACCCCTAACCCCTGTCTGCGCTGCAACGAAAAAATCAAGTTTGAGGCTGTCTTGGACCGCGCGATCGCGCTTGGCTTCGACAAGGTCGTCACGGGCCACTACGCGAGCGTCCGCGAAGGGGTAAACGGAGATCCCGAACTCTATCGCTCGGCAGATTGGGCCAAAGACCAGTCTTATGTTTTGGGTGTTCTCACCGCAGAGCAGCTTCGACACTGTTACTTCCCGTTGGGAGACACTCCCTCCAAGCAAGAAGTGCGCGACGAGGCGGCCAGGCGAGGTTTCAGTGTGGCGAGCAAGCCCGATAGTCACGACATTTGCTTCATCCCAGACGGTGACACCAAAGGCTTCCTCGATGACAAGCTCGGCCAAACAGCCGGCGACATTGTCGATCGAGACGGGAACACTCTAGGAGCCCACACGGGAACCCACGGCTACACCATCGGCCAGCGAAAAGGCCTCCAGATCGGCTATCCGGCAGAAGATGGCAAACCGCGCTACGTGTTAGAGATTCGTCCGGTCAGTAACGAGGTAGTGGTGGGCCCCAAGGAAGCACTGGACACCATTGAGTTGTCTGGTTCGGTGATGAGTTTTGCAGGTGCCGATCCCATTGCGGCCGAGATCACCACCGGGTCCTACGCGGAGGATGGAAGCATCGTCGACACGGAAGCGTTCGACTGCGAGGTGCAGGTGCGCGCTCACGGAAACCCAGAGGCGGCCTCCGCCCAAATTGTTGAGGGCAGGCTTGTGGTGAGATTTGTTGCTCCGATTTCTGGCGTCGCTCCGGGACAATCAGCTGTGGTCTATGTCGGCTATCGCGTCTTGGGCCAAGTCACGATTGACCACACGGTATCGGCCGATCACGAATCGCTTGCTCGTGCGTAGGGTCCTCATCCTCGGCTCGACGGGGTCGATTGGTACGCAAGCCATCGACATCGTCAAGAAAAACCCTGACCGCTTCACAATCGTCGGCCTAAGCGCAGGATCAAATCGTGAGCTTCTTGCCGCACAAGCCGCAGACCTAGGCCTTTCCGAGTCACACACCGCAATCGGCGCCAACGAAGCAGTGGAGCTGATCGGCCGGGTCGAGGCGGATGTGATTGTTAACGCCATCACGGGTTCGGTGGGGCTCCTACCCACTCTTCGGGCACTGGAGACTGGGGCGACACTTGCCCTCGCCAATAAGGAAAGCCTGATTGTCGGTGGGTCATTGGTGAAACAAGCAGCCGCAGACGGCCAGCTCGTTCCCGTCGACTCAGAACACTCTGCTCTCGCCCAAGCGCTCATGGCGGGCACCCATCAGGAAGTCTCGCGACTTATTGTCACGGCGTCAGGTGGGCCGTTTAGAGGCTATTCCGCCGAGCAATTGGCGTCGGTGACACCCAAGGATGCGCTTGCCCACCCCACCTGGAACATGGGGCGGGTGATCACCACCAACTCCGCCACCTTGGTCAATAAAGGCCTCGAAGTGATTGAGGCGCATCTACTTTTCGATATTTCCTTTGACGACATCGAAGTAAGTGTTCACCCCCAATCGATCGTGCATTCACTCGTGGAGTTTGTCGATGGCTCCACCATCGCTCAGTGCTCACCCCCGGACATGCGCCTACCTATTGCGTTGGCGCTTGATTGGCCACAGCGCGTGCCTGGTGCCACCACACCGCTTGATTGGACGAGTGCGTCCACCTGGACGTTTGAGCCCCTCGATAGCGGCACATTCCCGGCCGTAGAGATGGCCAAGCACGCCGGGCGCATTGGTCTCACCATGCCTGCGGTATTTAACGCAGCAAACGAACAAGCCGTCGACGCGTTCCACGACCTCAAGATTGGCTTCCCCGACATCACCGGAATCATTGCGGAGGTGATGGAGCGGCACGAACCTACGCAGATGAGCCTGGATGCCGTCTTAGACGCAGAACGCTGGGCTCGCGCAGAAGCAGATTCATTGATTTCTTTGCGTTCTCTCTGACGACTGTCAGTGCTGCGGGCTACTCTGTGGGCGTGGAGTCAACCATCTGGTTTGTTGTAGGCGTGCTCGCGCTCGTGGTCGGACTTGGTCTCTCCATCGGTCTCCACGAATGGGGTCACTTCTGGCCTGCCAAGAAATTTGGTGTGGGAATCACCAAGTTCATGATTGGTTTTGGGCCGACACTGTGGTCCAAAAAATATGGCGAAACAGAGTTTGGGGTCAAAGCCTTCCCTTTGGGCGGTTTCGTCGCGATGCATGGCATGTTCGCCCCTGCATCAGGACACAAAACTGGCTCGGCTGGGACTGATTTTGCGGGATTTGACTCTGACCTCGAGCCAGATGTCTTCGACGATTCCAGAAGTTTTTATCGGCTCAGTGTCCCCAAGCGCATCGCGATCATGATGGGCGGGCCGGTGATGAACCTCATCATCGCCTTCGTGCTCTATGCCGTGTTGTTGATGGGCTTTGGCGTCGTCCAGCCAAGTCTCACCGTGGGAAGCGTGTCTGAGTGTGTGGTCGCTGCCACCGAAACGAGGCAAGAGTGTTTGCCCACCGACCCTGTGGCGCCGGGGAACAAAGCGGGAATCGAACCAGGCGACGCGATTTTCGCCATCGACGGTGTAGCGATGAACTCGTGGCTTGAGATGACCGAAGTCGTGCGCGCACACCCTGGAGAAGAGCTGACTTTCTCGATCCAGCGTGATGGCGTCGTACAGGATGTGCGCATCACTCCGTTGCTGACCGAGCGCTACGCCTTTGATGCACGAGGCGAGGTGATCATTTCAGATGGTGTTCCCGTGGTGGAGCAGGTGGGCTTTGTCGGAATCGGGTCCACCCTTGAAACTGCGCGCCAGCCGGTCACAAGTGTTCCTGGGGTTCTAGCCGACAACGTTGTGGGAGTGGGTCGAGTGATTCTCACCCTTCCTGATCGGATGGTTCAGGTCGCCCAAGCGGCCTTTGGTAGTCAAGAGCGAGACCCCAACGGCCCAATCAGTGTGGTGGGAGTGGGGCGCATTGCGGGCGAAATCGCCTCAATTGATGACATCACCTTCCCCGATCGAGTGGCGAGTTTCCTGGCGCTTCTTGCCTCACTCAACGTCGCATTATTTGTGTTTAACCTGTTGCCGCTTCTTCCTCTCGACGGCGGGCACGTCGCCATTGCGCTCATCGACGCGATACGTGGGCGCATCGCGAACATTCGGGGAAAACCTGCCCCTCGACCCACAGACCCCCAAAAGTTGATGCCACTCACCCTCGTCGTTGTGGCTGTACTGATCAGCATGTCCGTATTGCTGATGTATGCAGATTTGGTCAACCCAATCAGCCTGATTCAGTAGGTCGACCCAGCTTCTAGACACCACACTCGGCTAGCATTGCCGTGCAGTTTCCCACGAGAGTGCAGGAAGGATCACCCCGTGCCCGCAGTCAATCTCGGCTTGCCCAAAGTTCCTGAAACCCTTTCTCCCAGACGCCAATCCCGCCAAATCCAGGTCGGATCGGTCGCGGTGGGCGGTGGCGCACAGGTCAGTGTTCAGTCGATGACGACTACTCCCACGACGGATATCAACGCGACCCTGCAACAAATTGCTGAGCTCACGGCGACAGGCTGTGACATTGTCCGCGTCGCGGTTCCGAGCCAAGACGATGCGGATGTGCTGCACATCATCGCGAAGAAGAGCCAGATTCCCGTCATTGCAGACATTCACTTCCAGCCCAAATATGTTTTTCAAGCCATCGACGCTGGATGTGCCGCTGTTCGAGTAAACCCCGGAAACATCAAGAAGTTCGATGACAAGGTGGGCGAGATCGCCAAAGCGGCCAAAGACGCAGGCGTGAGTCTTCGGATCGGCGTGAACGCGGGCTCACTCGATCCGCGATTGCTTGAAAAGTACGGCAAGCCCACCGCGGAGGCCCTCGTCGAAAGTGCCGTGTGGGAGGCAAGCCTCTTTGAAGAACACGACTTCCACGACTTCAAGATTTCTGTCAAACACAATGACCCCGTCGTCATGGTTAAGGCGTATCGCCAACTTGCCGAACGCGGCGATTGGCCACTCCACCTCGGAGTGACCGAAGCAGGTCCCGCTTTCCAGGGCACCATCAAATCGTCTGTGGCATTTGGAATCTTGTTGTCTGAAGGAATTGGCGACACCATTCGTGTCTCGTTGTCGGCGCCTCCTGCAGAAGAAGTCAAGGTCGGACTGAAAATTCTCGAGTCGCTCAACCTGCGCGAGCGAAAGCTTGAAATCGTGTCCTGCCCGAGCTGTGGTCGAGCCCAGGTCGATGTGTACACCCTCGCCGAAGACGTCACCAAGGGTCTTGAGGGAATGACGGTTCCGCTTCGTGTGGCGGTAATGGGTTGTGTGGTGAATGGTCCTGGTGAAGCACGCGAGGCTGACCTTGGTGTGGCCAGCGGTAACGGCAAAGGCCAAATCTTCGTCAAGGGTGAAGTCATCAAGACCGTTCCCGAGTCGGAAATTGTTGCCACCTTGATTGAAGAGGCCAACCGGATTGCCCAAGAGATGCCAGACGCTCCGTCTGGGACCCCGGAGGTCGTCACCGTCTAAAAGGCGAGCCGGTAGTCTTAGCGGGTGCTTGAGCGTCTTAGTCATCTCTTCGTCCGTACCCTCCGTGAAGCCCCTGCTGATGCGGAAGTAGCGAGCCATCAATGGTTGGTGCGCGCGGGGTATATTCGCCGCCAAGCGCCTGGAATCTTTGCGTGGTTGCCACTCGGTCTTCGCGTGCGCACAAAAATCGAAAACATCATCCATGAAGAGATGCGCGCTGCTGGGGCCCAGCAGGTTCATTTCCCCGCTTTGTTGCCCAGAGAGCCCTACGAGGCGACTGGGCGGTGGGAAGAATATGGGGACGGAATTTTCCGGCTGAAAGACCGCCGTGGAGCCGACTATTTGCTTGCTCCCACCCACGAAGAGGTTTTCACTCTCACCGTAAAAGACCTCTATTCGAGCTATAAAGACTTGCCTCTCACGATTTATCAAATCCAGGACAAGTACCGAGATGAGGCTCGTCCTCGCGCGGGTCTCCTGCGTGGGCGCGAATTCTCGATGAAAGATGCCTACTCGTTTGACTACACCGACGAGGGTCTGGACCAGAGCTATCAGGCCCAGCGCGATGCTTACGAGCGCATCTTCAACCGCTTGGGCTTGAACTACGTCATCTGCCGCGCCGATGCCGGCGCAATGGGTGGGTCTAAGTCTGAAGAATTCCTTCACCCCATCGAGGTGGGGGAGGACACTTTCGTCGTCAACGACAACGGGTACGCCGCCAACGTTGAGGCATATCGCGCACCAGTAGGTGAGCCCACCTCGACCGAGGGTTTGCCCGAGGCAGTGATCCACGACTCTCCCGACACTCCGACCATCCAAACGTTGGTGGATCTGTCCAATAAAGACTTCCCTCGTGACGACCGTCCGTGGGAAGCCGGAGACACTCTGAAGAACGTGGTCTTGGCGTTGACCGACCAGGAGGGCAGCCGCTCGCTTGTGATTGTGGGTATCCCTGGCGACCGGGATGTCGATATGAAGCGTGCTGAAGTCTGGTTCGCTCCCCACGCTGTCGAAGCAGCCACCGAAGAAGACTTTGCCAAGAACAAATCTCTCGTGAAGGGCTATATCGGCCCATGGTCACCAGAGGGTCCAGTGCTTGGTGAAGAATCCGCGACCAAGATTCCGTTCTACCTCGACCCCCGCGTCGCCGAAGGAAGCGCCTGGGTCACCGGCGCCAACATCGACCAAAAACACGTTTATCACTTGGTCTACGGGCGAGACTTCCAGGCCGATGGGGTTGCTGACATTGCCGATGTGCGAGACGGCGACCCAGCGCCTGATGGTTCTGGTCCGATTCGCAGCGCACGTGGAATGGAAATTGGCCACGTCTTCCAGCTTGGCCGCAAATACGCCGAAGCTCTGGGGCTCCAGGTTCTTGACCCGAACGGCTCGTTAGTCACGGTCACGATGGGCTCGTACGGAATCGGTGTGACGCGCATCATGGCGATCATCGCCGAAGGGCACCACGACGAGAAGGGCCTCATTTGGCCCAAGAACGTGGCCCCCTATGACCTCCACGTCATCGCAACGGGCAAAGACGACGCCGTGTTTGAAGTGGCCGAGAAGTTCGCCGCCGACGCAGAAAATGCAGGTGTGGACGTCTTATTTGACGACCGACCAAAAGTATCGCCTGGTGTGAAGTTCGCCGATGCCGAAGTAATTGGCGTTCCCACCATTGTGATCGTGGGTAGAGGCGCCGCAGAAGGCCAAGTCGAGCTGTGGGACCGTGTCAGCGGGGAAAAGACGCCGATGTCTCTTGCCGATGCGCTCGCGGCGGTAAGCGGCTCTTAACCCTCACTAGCAAATCAACAGCTGCGCCAGCTAAGCTGACGCAGTCGGAGGCTGGCGCCTTCACTAATCGAATAGGGGGTACATGTCATGGACATCGATCTCAGCGTGTTGAAGCTGATGGAATCGGAAAGAGACATTCCTTTCGACGAACTCGTGGGCATTATCGAACAGGCCATCTTGACGGCCTACGAAAAGCACACCGGCATTGCAGACCACCGAGGACAGCGGGTTGACCCTGATGCGCCTCGTGGTCGGGTTGAACTCGACCGTAAAACCGGGCACGTCACCGTCTACATGCCAGAGCTCAGTGATGAGGGTGACGTCATTGGCGAAAGCGTCGATAGCCCTGAGGGCTTTGGTCGAATTGCGGCCCATGCGGCCAAGCAGGTCATTAACCAGCGCATTCGTGACCTCGGAGACGACAAGATCCTTGGTGAATATCGCGGACGCGATGGAGACATCGTCTCAGGAATCATTCAGCAAGGCCCCAACCCCCGGATGATTCACATCGATTTGGGTGAAGTGGAAGCGCTATTGCCCCCCGAAGAGCAAGTGCCGGGCGAAGAATACGAACACGGCAAGCGCCTTCGCGTTTTCGTGACCAAAGTCGACACAGGCTTGAAAGGCCCTGCGATTACGGTGTCTCGCTCACACCCGGGCCTGGTCAAGAGGCTGTTTAACCTCGAAGTGCCAGAAATTCAACAGGGAACGGTGGAAATCGTCTCCATCGCCCGAGAAGCAGGTCACCGCACCAAGATTGCTGTACGCGCCACCCAACCTGGCCTGAACGCTAAAGGCGCCTGTATTGGTGAATTGGGGCAGCGAGTTCGTGCGGTGCAATCTGAGCTCGGTGAGGAGAAAATCGACATTGTCGACCACTCTGAGGACCTCGCCACCTTCGTGTCAAACGCCCTGTCTCCTGCAAAGGTCAGCAGTGCCTTTGTGATTAACGAAGATCTCAAGCAGGTTCGCGCTCTTGTTCCCGACTACCAGTTGTCGCTGGCGATCGGAAAAGAAGGCCAAAATGCTCGACTTGCTGCCAAATTGACTGGCGCCAAAATCGACATCCAGCCTGATTCAGTCATGGAGAGCGAATAGGCCGAATCGGCCAAATGGCCCCAGGGGAGTAGTATGGGCCCAATCAGGCGATGCCTTGGCTGTCATCGCAGTGATTCGAAAGACCAGCTCGTTCTGATTGTTGTGTATGAAGGACGAGCCATCGTGGATAGGGCGAAAACCCTTCCGGGACGTGGTGGATATATTCACCCCGATCCGGAATGCGTCACTCGCTCCATTCGATCCCGAGTGTGGGGTCGGGCGTTGAAAACTGCCGACCTGGACCTGGGAGAACTGAACATCCCCTCAACCGTTGGGAATGAAGAGAGAAGCTGAACGGCTAATGGACCTTTCATGAGTGGCTCGAAATGAGTCCCGTTCGTAGTTAAGTGGTGCGCCCTG
>Ga0181560_10004744_pt1 | contig 12252 bp, 4 predicted proteins | sample 011ome_20_FD_133751 | JGI IMG/M metagenome (GOLD analysis project Ga0181560, IMG submission 133751) | Coastal salt marsh microbial communities from the Groves Creek Marsh, Skidaway Island, Georgia - 011509CT metaG (megahit assembly) | ecosystem: Environmental > Aquatic > Marine > Intertidal zone...
CACGAGATCCACCGCGTGTCTCAGCGGCTCGCCGATCGTAGCGGAGCTCACCGCGAACGCCGGGTCCACGCCGTGGACTTCCCGGCACAAGCGCCGAAGCCGCCGCAGGACGAGCGCGACGTGCGACCCGAAGACGCCGCGGTAGACGTGCGCCTCGTCCAGGACGACCATCTTGAGCCCGGCGAAGAACGCGCGCCATATCACGCGGTGGTTCGGCAGTAAAGAGACGTGCAGGGGGTCGGGGTTGGTCACCACCAAACGGCAAGAGGTGTGAATCCGCGTTCGCTCATCCTCGGGCGTGTCTCCGTCGTACGCGCCCGCGTCGAACGGGTGGTACGCGTACGATGCGTACGAGGACGACGACGACGCCGCGCCGACGCCGCGCGACTCGACGCGACTCGACGCCGCGCGACTCGCTCCCGCGAGCATGGTTCGGATTTTGCCGAGCTGGTCGCGCGCGAGCGCCTTGGTGGGGAACAGGTACAGCGCAGTCGCGTTCGGGTCGCGGAACAGAGCCTCGAACGCCGGCGCGTTGTAGCACGCCGACTTGCCGGATGCCGTTCCCGTCGCGACGACGACGTTTTCGCCGCGCAGCGCCGCGGCGACAGCCGAGGACTGGTGGCTGAACAGCGCGTCCGCGCGCACGCCCGTCGCCGCGAGCGCGGCGACCGTGGCGGGGCTCAGGACGTCCGCGAGGGACGCGCCGAAGCGCGCGGCACGCGCGGGCTCGTCGCGACGGTGCTCCACGCACCCGCCGACGCAAGGAGGCTCCCGGGTTCGGTCCGAGGTCCGAGGTCCGAGAACCCCGGGTTTAGGAAATTCCGGCGGCGGCGCGCCCCGCGCGCCCAGCGCGTCGGGGCCCGACGTCAGGTGCTCGATGAACGCCTCGACATCCAGCGCGTCGCACCGCTCGCAGACGCGGCGGCCGCCGCCGGGCGCGCGACGCCGCTTTCGCGTGTCAGAGCGCGCGTCGTCATAGGAAAAAACGGAAGGCGCCGCCGCGGTCCGCGCCGCGTCGGCGGCGGCGTCCTCCGCGGCGAGGGTCGCCGCGCGCGCCGCGAACGTCGCCAGGCTGGCGCGTTCCGCGCGCGCCCAGGCGTCAACCGAGGCCATACCCTCGCGGTCCATCGAGGCGTCCACCTCGGCGATCACCAGTCTGCCGAGCGCGGCGCGAAACGCGGCGGAGGCGCGCTTGGCGAAGGCTTCGCCGGAGACGCCGCGCGCGTTTGAAAAAGACCGCTTTTGAAAAAGAGCGTCGGCGTTTTTCGCAATCCGCGGTTCCGCGGGCGTTTCGTCTCCCACCGCGTACGTCGCTCGGGACGTCCGCGAGCCGTGCACGACGACACGCCGCGCGGGACTCCGAGGGCCCGGGCCCACAGAGTCCCTCGGGGTGAGTGATTCGAGTGATTCGAGTGATTCGAGCGCGCCTCCGAACGGTTCGTCCTCGGCGTCGCCGCGCGCGCGCGCGCCGGCGTCGAAAACCTCCACCAGCGTGTCCTTTTTCTGGTCCGCCGACTCCCAGCCGCCGGGACGGCCACCGGGACGGTCGCCCTCGAGCGCGCGCGTCTCCTCCGCCTCCGCCGAGGGCACCACGACGCGCCGCGCGAGCCGCAGCGCGCGCGGACACAGCCGCGCGGCGGCGCCTAGGTCCTCCAGGGTCGCAGCGCCGCGCACGGCGGGCTCGATCTGCCCCCACGTGGACCTCACGCGCTGCGCCCTGAGAAACGCGACGATCGCGGTCGTCGCGTCGTACGCCTTCGCGAGGCGCTCGAGGCACGGGGGGAGCCCGGCGACGCTCTCGGCGATCGGCTCCGGGGCGGTCTCGCGGCCGCGACACGCTTTTTTTAAAGACGCGTCTTTCGGTTCTTTCGGTTCTTTTCGTTTTCTTTCGGTTTTTTTTCGGTTTTCTTTCGGTTCACGGCGGGCGCGTTTGGACGCGCGCTCGGGTTTCGGTTCCGGTTCCGGGTTCTTTCCGGGGACGTCCCCGAGGTCCGCCTCCACCGCCTCGACGTTCTCCCCGAGGCGCTCCGCGGCGTCGTCGACTGCCACGGTCGCGACCTCTTCGCGGAGCACCGCCCACATCGCGTCGCCGGCGCTCGGCGCGGGGAGGGTGTCGTCGCGTCCCGCCGGACGATTCGTTCCGTCGCGCGCGGTTTTTTCTTCTAATTCTTTTTCTTTCGGCGCGCGCGCGACCGACGCGGTCCGCTCCGTCCGCGCCGGCGTCGACGCGCGCGCGCGGCTCTCCGGGCGCGCGTGCCCTCCCACGGGCGCGGCCAGCGGATCGGCGAGCGCGTCGGCTCCGCGTGCGCTCTCTTCGTCTGGGAAAGACTCGCGTATGTAGTTCCTCGGGGCGCGGAGCCCGGGACTCGCCGGCGGCGTTTTCGCCGTCCGCGTCGTCGCCGCGCAGTTCGCGTTCGTCGCGGCTTTCGCGTTCGTCACGCGCGCGTGACTGGGCGCGCTTCCCGGCTCTGGCTTCTTGTCCTTCTTCTTGACGCGCGCGTAGCCCACGACGGTGAGCGCCGCGTCCGCGGCCGCCGCGCGGACCTCGGGCGCGTCCCGGAACGGCGCCGGGCCCGAGAATTCGCCGGAGGTGCCCACGAGCACGCGCGCGCGGCATCCGGGCTGGCCGAGGGCGCGCGCGACGGAGGCGCGGACCTCGTCCACGGACGCGCGCAGAGGGACGCGGAGGGAAGCGGTGCGACCTGCGTCGGACGGCGGGGGGAGCGATCGGTCGGTGGTGGCGGGGGTGGTCAGCGAGACGCGCCGCGGTCGCCACGAGGAGGCTCGAAGGAGGCGTTCGCGGCGATTCGGCCGCGCGCGATGTCGTCGTCGCTTCCGACACGCACCCGTGAGGTCCTTCGCGCGAACGCGAAGGGTCTCGCCCGCGGCGTCGTCCGCCGCGCTGACCGTCATCGTCAGGTATCAGGCGCGCGAAAACATCGCGACGAGGGGCATCGGGCCGTCCGCGCGCGCGCCACGCTGTGTTCCGCGAAACGACCCGCGCGTGTCGAAAATATTGGCTGTTCGTGCCTCCTCGCAAGTCTCACTCGCGCGCGCGCGCTCGATGACTTCGACCGCGACGCGCGCTCTCTTCGCGCCCCCCCGAGCCATGTCGCGCTCGCGCGGTACCGTCGTCTCCGCGGTTTCTTCCGTCCCCAAGGGTCCTGAGGGGACGACGACACCCGCCGACCCCGAGTCCGCTTGGACCCAGCGCGTCATCACGCTCGAGCCCAAGTCCCGGGGCATCTTCATCTGGACGGACACGCTCCGCACGAGCCTCCCCGAGATGCGCGACGTGCGCGTGGGGATGGTGAGCCTGTTCCTCCGGTCCACCACCGGCGCGCTGACGGTGAACGAGAACTGCGACCCCGACGTCCGCACGGACATGCAGAACGCGCTGGAAGCCATCGTCCCGCCGGGTCTGGACGAAGAGCGCGCCGCGCTGGTGGGGTGCTCGCTCGACCTCCCCGTGCGCGACGGCCGGCCGGCGCTCGGCACGTGGCAGGGCCTCTACCTGCTGGCGTCGCGCGCCGGGCCGGTCGAGGTGGTGGCCACGCTGGTGGCAACCGGAGAGGACTGCGCGAAGAACGTCAAGCTCCCCGCGCCGAGCCGGGGATGCCACCCGGCACGGGACGCGCTGGGTGGCATCCCCGGCGACGGCGTTTTTTTGACCAACGTGCTCGTCAAGCACACGAGCGCGAGCGTGACGGTGAACGACGCCGCCGACCCGCGCGTGTGTTCGGCGCTGGAGTCGGCCCTGAGCTCGCTCGTGCCGGAGTCCTGGAACTACCCGGGAGGTGCGGTGACCTTCCGGCACACGGACGAGGGCGACGACGACATGCCGGCGCACGTGAAGAGCACGCTGGTGGGCGCCTCGGCGACGTTTCCCGAGATCTTGCCGTCCGGTTTGGCGGCGTTTGGCGCGACGCAGGGCGTGCTCCTGTGCGAGCACAGGAGCGGCGGCGGGTTCGGGGGCTCGGGCGCGACCCGGGACGCGGTGGTCACGCGCGTGCGCTCGAAGCGAGGATACCGCGTCGTGCTCGCGGTCGACGTGACTGAGGCATGCGTCGACGTGACCGAGGCGCTGCGAGACGCGGTATCAAACGCCGATCCCGAATGGAAAAAGAAAATCCCGAAAACCGGCGTCGCGCACGCGTTCGTGCGGCACACGTCCGCCTCGCTGGTCGTGGGGTCCGCCAGAGACGGCTTCGGCGTCTCGTTCGTGCGCGCGCTGGACGACGCGCTGCCTTTTGCCTCGAACGAGAACGCCAAGACGACGCTGACGTCGGTTTCGGCGACGCTCCCCGTCTCGCGCGGCGCGCTGGCGCTGGGCGCGAACCAGGCGGTGTTCCTGTGCGAGCACGCGCGGAGCGGCGTAGGCGAAACTCGCGAGATCGTCGTGACCGTGTGCGGGGACTAGCGAGCGGGTAGGGCGAAGGGCACTGAATCTCGAGACAGACGATTTCGTTTTGTGCGGGTCGTATATAATACGTGAAAGGAGTAGGAGTGTGTGTGCCTACACAAGACGCTTCGTTTATCGTACGGGACCTGGAGCTCACGTCGTCGAACGACGACGACGTTTTCGATCCTTCACGTTCCGGGTTGGTTTTTGAACCGCGTCGCGGACCACTTCGCCGGTCTCGGCGCGAGGTTCCCGACGTTCGGCACGAACGCGCTGTCCGCGTCCTTGAGGCGCACTTCATAGTTCCCCTCGAGGAATATGTCGTGGTGCACCCAGTGGCTCGAGCAGTTGGTCGCGGCAGCCTGCGGGACGAAGAGGGAGGGACGGGGTGGTGAGCGTTTTTTCGCCGTCTCTGTTCGGCGAAAGCGCGTCTCGACCACGACCGCGCCCCTCTCCTGAAAATCGTCTCGAGCGTTTCGCCTCCTAAAACGCGCGGTTTCATTTCCCTCCCGGCGCGGTCCGGCCGAGGAACACCAGCGCGATCCCGAAAAGCTTCTTGTGCACGAAGAAGAACGTGCTCAGGATCCACCGAACGAGTGCCGAGGCGCTGCCGATGGCGTTCGCGAGGTAGAACGCGATGTCCAGGATGGACACGGATCTCGAGCGACCGCGCCCCGGTTGGTTCGCGGGAAGAACCGAACATCGCCTCTGCCGCGTACGCACCCGCTCTTCGTACTCGCGGTCGGAAGCGCTCTTCATGCGCTCGTGGCCGCGCGCGCCCCACGCCATGTCGGACGAGGGCTGGTACGGGACGTCGGGGGTGTGCGTGCCGTGGGTGGGCATCGTGCGGGTGCGCGGGGGAATGGCGCGTCCAAGAAAACAGCCGGGGTGGTGAGCGTCGCGAGAATTTTTCAAGTCCTAAAAAAAACGCTCGGTTTCGCACCAACTCGACCGCTCGCCTCCCTTTTGACAGTTTGAGAGGTCGGTCTTCTTTCACGAAAAAAAGCCTAGCTACGTATGATACGTACTACGTAGCTCCCGTGCTTTGTTCAACCGTCGACGTCTTCGCCCGCCTCCGGCGTGTCGTACTTACTGGTGAGCTCCCCCGAGACCTCGAGGCGGTCGACGTCGCACAGCGCCGCGCGCGCCTCCGCCGGCAAAAAAGCGAAAGCGGCGGCGAGCGCGGCGCGCAGCGCGGCGCGGCTTCCGAAGGCGCCCTGCCCTTTTTTTTTTTTTTCGCGCTCCGTCGCCTCCGCCACGACCACCACGTTCGACTCCTGCCCCTCCACCTTCAGCAGGCGCACGCGCACCGCGCACGCGCCCGCAACGGTGCCTCCGAGTGCCTCGCAGAACGCCAGCAGGTTTTCGCGCGCGCGCGACCCTGGGGGGGCGTCGAAGCAGTTCGCCACGACGGCGCCGCCGGGCGCTAAACACAGCCGCGCGTCTCGCAGAAACGCGCGCGTTTTCAAATGAGAAGGGATCTCGCCCTTCCCGTCGTACGCGTCCAGGCAGATAAGCGCGAACCGCTTTCGTTTTTCCTCGTCTTCACTTGTGTTCGCCAGGTGCGCCAGGTAGCGCGCGGCGTCGTCCACGCGCAGCGCGAACGGTACCGCGCGTCGATTCGTCGAATTCGTCGAATCGTCGCGCTCGTTCGCCGCGTCGTCGTCGGAATCGCCGCGATCCTCCTCCTCTGCGGAAAGTCCTCCTCGCGCGGGAACGTACGCCACCCCCAGCACCTCGCGCGCGGCGGCGGCGACGGCGCGGTCGATCTCCACGCACTCCACGCGAAACGCACCGGGGGCGCACGTTTTGTTTTTTTTTGCCCCTACGAACGCGTTGGCCAGAAACGCGGGCAACGACCCGGCGCCCAGCCCCACGCACAGCGTTGTCGCGTCGTCGCGTTGTCGTCCAAACTTCGCGGACGCCCGGTCCGTTTCCGTTTCCGTGATAGGGTCGGTCTTTCCGCGAGATGAAGAGTGAAACCGGGGGGGACCCTCCGCGCCCATGAACTTCGCGCCCATGGACGCCACCGCCGCGGTGGCCATCGCGCGCACGTACTCGAACCCCACAACCCTCGGGTCGTGCGCGAAGGGTCTCGAGGGTCTCGAGGGTCTTAAATCACCGTCCGTCTCCAGTCTCGAGGGTCTCTGGAAGCGCGCGTCGTACGCCAGGCCCTGCTCGACGCCGTCCAACCACAGCGCGCGCCACGGGCCGTGCTGCGTGACCCGCACCGCGCCCAGGTTCGCCGTCCCGGGCGTTTCGCGAACCGTCGCGGGGGGGGACACGCGCAGGTGGTGGTAGTACCCCGCCTCCGACGCGGGGTGCAGCGCCCAGCCGCAGGCGTAGTCCGGCGGCTGCGTCGGCGCCGCGCCCGCGGGCACGGGTTCGGCGGCGACGAGCGCGAACGCGACGCCGAGCGCGGGGTGCGCGAACGGCGCACGGCGCGTCGAGGGGACGCCGGTGGTGGCCGTTCGCGCGAAACCACCGAGTGAACGGCGAGGTTTCAAAGGCGAGGTTGATGTTTCAAAGGCGTTCTTCGTTTCAAAGAACGTTCGAGCGGATTCCCCTCCGGGAGACGCGCCGCGCGCGCGAAAACGCGTCTCGCTCTCTGATGAGAGCGAGAAGAAGACGCCTCCGCGCGGAATCGCGCGCCCGTCGTCGTCCGTCGCGTCGCGAACGACGGAATTTTCCGAATCGGAATCGGAATCGGCGGAGGAGGAGGAAGAGGGGGAGGACGAGCGCGCGCGCTCGTCGTCCGAGCGTAGGTCCGCGTCGTCTCGTTCCGCGTCGGCGCCGCCGCCCGCCGCGCCGCCGGCGCCTTCGGCTTCTCCCGGGAGAAGCTCGCGCGCGTAAAATATGCGGTCGTGGGGGCTCCACCGCGAAGTCGGCGCGGAGCCGGGAAGACACCCACCGCGCGGCGCGACGACCCGACGATCGCCCGGGTCTATGAAGCCGACGATCTCGTTCGGCGCGAGACGAGCCCGAGCGCGAACCGCCGGAGGCGAAAAGTCGCCGATCGCTTCCCCGTCTCTCGTTTCGCGCACGAGCTCCAGCTGCGATCGATCGAGCGGCTCGGGCGAGGCAGCGGAGAACACACCGCGAGCCTCGAGCTTCGGAATCGTCGGGTGATCTGGCGTCTCGAAGGGTTCGCGCCAGGCGCGCGGCTCGCGCCGCAGCCACTCGCGCAAAAAAACATCGTCGCCGTTCCGATCGTTCCGATCGATTCCGAAATCGTCGCGGCGGTACGAGACGTACCCTTCGCTGTTTTTTTTTCCCGACGCGTCGGAACTCGAACCTTCGAACTCGTCGAAGCGCGCCCAGCAGCTCCCCGCGCGCACGACCCCGAACGCGTCGTGCCTCGCGAAGAACGCCGCCTCGCCCGCGAGCGCGTCGCGCGCGGCGCGCGGCGGAGCGAACGCGCCGAACAGGAACGAAGGACGCGCGTTTCTCGCGGCGGACGTTCCGTCGGCGAGGTTGGCGAGGTTGGCGAGCTTCGCCGCCGCCGCCGCCGCCGCGTCGCGTCCGTACCCGCGGCACTTCGTCGGGACTTTATCTTTGAGCGACGCGTCGACGGGCACGCCGTACGCGCGCGGGTAGATGAAGATCCCCTCGCACCCCTGCGTGCCTTCATGCCAGTACGAGACGACGACGGAGCCGTCCGGTTGCCGCAAGACGCCGTCGCCGTGGCGCCGGCCGTCCGAGTAATCGCCGCGGAACACCAAAGCGCCGCTCGCGTCGAACTCCTCGACCAAGCCGGTGAGCTCGCCGCGCACGTACGTGCCTTTCCGGCTAGAGCCGTCCGCGGAGTGGTACACCGCGGGGCCGTGCAGCACGCCCTCCACGAACACGCCCGCCAGGCGGTCGCCGCCGACGGGGAAATCATAATCATCGAAATCATCGAGACGTCTCGGGATCCGAGACGCGTCCCGACGCGTCGAACCCTCGCTGTCGACGAGTACTCGTCGCCCAGGCTCGTACTCGTCGGGGGGGAAACGCAGGGTGCCTCGCCCGTGGCGCGCGCCGCGCACGAAGCGGCCCTCGTGCCACACCCCCTCGTCGTCCAGGCGCATCCGCCCGCGGCCGTGTGGCCGGCCCTCGGCGTCGCGCTCGCCCTCGTACACGCTCGGGTTCGAGGGGTCGGGACCGTCGCGCTCGTCGTCCCCGTCGCGAGGGCGGCGTGGGGCCATGGCCGCCAGTCCCGACCGAGCGGCTCGAGGTGGACGCTGACGTCGCGCGTCCACCTCTGACCTCCACCTCTGGCCTCCGGGGGGGGTTCCGACCGCCGACGCCGTCGGCGGTCGGATTCGGATGTCATTTATTTGTTGGCGCGAGGCACGCGTCAGTTTATCAGCCGCGTTCTCCGCGGTCAACGCGGCGTCGCGGACGTTTTCCGCTCGTTGACCAAAAACTCCGGAAACACGGGAGCGGACGACGTCCGCGCCCACAGCAGGCGCACGGCGCCGCGGAGACGCGAGAAGGCGTACCGCACCTCGAGACCCGGTCCGGAGTCAGCCGCGGCGGCGCGTTCGCTGGTCCCGCTCGGGTTCTCCAGCGGGCCGCGGGTGACCCTCGGAATCGGACTCGCGCGAATCGCATCGTCAAACGGTCCTTTTCCTCGGGGTGAGCCGCGATGGCGCGCGGGGGAGGCGGCGCACGCAAGGTCCGGCCCGAGGGCCAGAACATGCGATGCGTCGTCCAGCTGCTCACATCAGGCGCGAAGAGTGCGTGCCCGCGTCCCGTCGCGGGTCCGGAGGGGCATCCACGCGAGACGCGCGTCCCCGCCCGCCGTTTCGCCGCGAACGAAGAAACGCGCGTCGTGTCCTCTCGTCCAAATCCCCGACGCCAGACGCTGACCCCTCGCGCCCCGACGCCCCCGACCCCCGACCCCTGACAGGCTCGCGCCGCGACGTGACCGTCGCCGCGCGGCACGTCTCGCTGATCCGCCCCGGCGCGACGGAGGCGCAGAGCGACGACACGTACGAGGTGGACGACTGCTTCGGGTCCGACCTCGGGACCGCCGAGGCGTACAAGCGTATCCTGCACCCCTCGGTGAAGCAGGTTGTGGATGGGTTCAACGCCGCCGCGCTCACCGTGGGGTGCACCGGCTCGGGCAAGTCCACGCTCCTGCACGGGCGCTCGGGCGACGGCACCGCGCGCCTCGCCATCAAGGCGCTGTTCGAGGCGCTGCACAACAAAGCCGCGCACGTCGGCCTCGCGCTGTCGCAGCACAAGGCGAGCGGCGGCGGCGGGCAGGCGATGGAGTTTGCCGTCGACGCCAGCTTCTGCGAGGTGTACGAGGAGCGCGTGCGCGACCTGTTCGCGAACGACCAGAGCGGCAGAAGCAGGGGCGGGGGAAGCGGCGCGAAGAAGGAAGGGTCGTTCCTTGAGGTGGAGGAGTCCTCCGACGAGGGGTGGCACGTCGCCGGCTTGACCAGCCGCTCCGCGCCTGACGCGCAGTCGCTGCAAAACGCCTACGCGGCGGCGCTCAACCAGCGCGTCACCGGCTTGAGCGAGTACGGCCACAGCAAGCACGACCGCGCGGCGAGCGTTCTGACTCTGCGCGTCTCGCAGTACGTGCCCGGTCTGCCCGAGCGCGACGGCACGATGACCAGCGCGCAGCACCTCGTCAACACGCTGGTCATTGCGGATTGCCCCGGCGCCGAGCCCCTCGCCATGGACCCCGCCGTGCTGCGCCTGCGCGAGGGCGCGCGCCTGAACCGCGCCGTGCTGTCGATGGCGGGCGTCGTGCGCGCGCTCGCGACGCAGCGGCGCGAGTTCGCGGGGCACGGCGACTCGGTTTTGACCAAGGTGCTCAGCGAGCCGCTCGGCGGGAACTGCGCCACGACGATCGTCGGGACGCTGCGGCTGGGCGAGTGGGAGCGCTCGGCGGCGGTGATGGATTTGCTGGACAACGCGCGCCGCGCGACAACCTTCCCGGTGGTGTGCGACGACGCCGCGCGCGGTCTGCAGCAGCGGCTGCGCAGCCGCATGCTGCAGATCAACGACGCGCGCGAGACGTACCGCGAGCAGGTGCAGTCCACCGGCGCGGACGGCATCGACCCGCAGAACATCGGGCTGCAGATGGCCAAGCTGCACGAGCTGGAGGGGCGGCTGCTGGAGGAGCGCGGGGACAAAGCCGAGCTCCTGGCGGAGAAGGAGGCGCTTTTAGAGCGTTTGCAGCGCCTGAACGGCATGGACAAGGAGAACCTCGCGGAGAAGGAGGAGCTACAGGCGGCACTGATACGCAGCGAGGAGGACCGCCTGGAGATTGCGCGCGCGCTCGTGGAGGTGCAGCTGGAGGCGAACGAGGCGGCGTTGGAGGCTGAGAAGACGAGGCACGACTTGGTGGAGCGCGTGCACGAGCTCGAGGCGCGCGCCATCGCGTCGGAGGTGCGGGTGAAGGGCGCCGAGCAGGGTTTCGGGGAGATGCGGGAGAAGTCGGGGTCGCTCGAGGTGAAGAACGAGCAGCTTAGGATCGCGCTCGAGCAAACGAGGGAGGAGCTCGAGGCGGACCTGACGGCGCTGCGCGGCGAGCACGCCGACGTGATGGGCGAGGTTGGCGGCTTGAAGGCGCGCAACGACGATTTAGTCTCCGACGTGGACGACTTGCGCAAGCGCCTGGCGATGGAGGTGCGCCGCGCGGAGGAGGCGGAGTCCGAGCGCGACGACTTCCGCGCGGTCGCGGAGAAGGAGTCCGGGACGCTGCAGAAGAAGGTGGAGGCGGCGGAGAAGGCGGCGGAGGAGGCGATCGGCGTTGCCGAGACCCAGAAAACGCGCCTCGTGCAGGCGGCGCAGCAGGAGCGCGACGAGGCGGTGGCTGCCGCGCGCGAGAGCCGCGAGAAAGCGGTGAAGGCGGCGCACGAGGAGCGCGACGAGGAGGTGGCCAAGGCGCGCGCGGCACGCGATCGCGCGGTAGAGGACATCCGCAAGGAGATGAAGGCGCTGGTCTTCGAGGCGCGCCGCGAAAAGGAAGAGGCTGTGGCTGCCGCGCACGCCGACAAGGCGTCCACCACGGCGTACCTGGAGAACGATCGCGACGCGCGCGTGGCTAAGGCGGAGAAGGACCGCGACGAAGCCGTCGCCAAGGCGCAGCGCGACATGCTCTCTAACGTGGCGGAGGCACAGAAGCATCGCGACGAGGCTGTGGACAAAGCCAACGACCTGGCGAAGCGGGAGGTGGACGAGGCGATACGCGAGCGCGACGCCGTGACGCGCAAGTACGACACCGAGACGAAGCGCCTGCGCGAGCTGGCGGACAACGCGCTGGGGAAGATTGAGGGCGTCGCGCGCGCGCTCGAGGCGTCCAAGTCATCGGAGAACCGCGCGCGCGTCGAGGCGGACCGCGCCACGGGCGAGTGCGCGCAGCTCAAGGAGAAGCTGGAGACGGCGCGCGGCGAGTTCACCGCGCGCATCAACGAGTACATGCTGCAGGTGGGAGAGCTCGAACGCGGCGCCTCCGTGCTGTCCGTGGACCCAAACTCGGAGCACGTGCTGCGCCCCTCGCAGCTCTCGCAGGCGGCGCAGGCGATGGCCAAGGACCTGCACCGCGCGGCGGCGGCGCAGGTGGCGGAGTACAGGAACGAGACGGAGCAGCTGCACGCGCGGCTGGCCTCGACGCAGAGGGACCTGCGCGCGCTGCACGCGGGGTACCGGGCGCTGCGGCACAGGTACGAGGACGTCGCTCCGGTGGTTGTGACGGAGGATGGCGAGGGCCGCGCGGCGGCGGCGCCTCACGAGGACGAGCTTTTGGCCGCGCCGCCGACGCCCGCCGAGGCGAAGGGCGCGGACGTGCGGAGCCTGGCGTCGAAGCTGGCGGACCTGAAGGAGGAGAACGCCAAGCTGCAGCAGGC
>Ga0181560_10004747_pt1 | contig 12248 bp, 10 predicted proteins | sample 011ome_20_FD_133751 | JGI IMG/M metagenome (GOLD analysis project Ga0181560, IMG submission 133751) | Coastal salt marsh microbial communities from the Groves Creek Marsh, Skidaway Island, Georgia - 011509CT metaG (megahit assembly) | ecosystem: Environmental > Aquatic > Marine > Intertidal...
GGTCCAGGACGAGCTCGCCGTGGCCGGTGATCACGCCGGTCGCGGTTACGCCGGCCACCGACACCACATGGGAGTGCACCGTGTGCAAGGTGGTGGCGTACCGATCCATCATCACCCGGTAGAAGGAGCGAAGAGCATCGTGTCCTTGATGCACGGTCCCAGCCCTCTCGAACGAGCCGTCCGCAGTGAAGCAGGCCACCACCGTGTCCAGGTCGTGATCGTCAACGGCCATCGAATACACGGCACCGAGATTGCGAATCGCCTGTTGGGCAGCGAGATCGGCCACGGCGCGGGCGACGTCCTCGGGGGTGCCAACAGGCGTCGCAGTGGTGGTCGCAAGCAGGGAATTCATCATGTCTCCCGGTTATTCGTCAGACAGCAGGCCTACCCCGGCCTATTCTAGGATTATCATTGTAATAGTTTGTGGTCACCCAGGTGGGAGATCGCGTGAGTCCACCTCTGATGGGGTGGTGCACAGGAGAAGGGGATGCCCGCATGGCAGATCGACCCTCAGTAGTGGTCACTGGTGCCGCTGGCGGCATCGGTCAGGCGATGTGCACGGTTCTGGCCGAGGAGGGTTGGGCGGTCGTCGGAGTGGACCTCAACGCCGAAGCCCTCGACGAGGTCGTCTCCGGTCTCCCGGGCGAGGGGCATGCGGCCGTCGCGGGTGACATCACCGACGAGGCGGTCATGGTGGCTGCCGTCGACACGGCTGACTCGGCCGCCCCCCTGCGTGGATTTGTCGGAAACGCGGGAATCATCGGCCCCGGTGACTCGGTGGACTACCCCTTGGAACAGTGGAATCGCCTCATCGACGTCATGCTGACCGGTGTCTTCCTCGGCGCTCGAGTCGCTGGTGCCCGCATGCTCGCGAACGGCGCCGGTGGAAGCATGGTCATGACCAGTTCCATCGCGGGGTTGCTGGGGTTCGGGGCCCGAGCCTCTTACTGTGCGGCGAAGGCCGGGGTCAATGGTCTCGTGCGTTCTCTCGCGGTCGAGTGGGGAGCACAGGGCATCCGGGTCAACGGAGTCGCGCCGGGTGCCATCGTCACCCCCTTGCAGAAGGCCATGATCGCCACCGGCCACTCGCAGGCCGACCAGTACCTCACACACATCCCGATGGACCGCCTCGGTGACCCACGAGAGATCGCCGACGTCGCCGCCTACCTCCTTTCGGACCGAGCCAGCTACGTCACGGGCACGGTCATCCCGGTCGACGGGGGATGGACGGCCTTCGGGCTGGCCACCCACCCCAGCTGACCCTTCCCTCTTAGCACACCCACGTCACCCAGTACAGCCACTTCAACTCAAGGAGATCAACGATGGTTCAGGTCGGACTACTCCTCAGCGACGTCCCCGCGTCCATCCCGCCCCAGCAGCAGTTCCGTGACATCGTCCGGATTGCTCACGAGGCCCAGGACGCCGGTTTCACCTACATCGTGATCGGCCAGCACTTCCTCTACGGGGACCTGCGATGGCTGCAGCCGGTACCACTGTTGGCGCGACTGTCCGCGGAGGTCAACCCAGACGTCAAGCTCGCCAGCCAGATCATCATCGCGCCGCTCTACCACCCGGTCATGCTGGCCGAGGAACTCGCGACACTCGACGTGGTGTCCGATGGCCGGTTCATCGCTGGCCTCGGTCTGGGTTACCGACCGGAGGAGTTCGACTACCTCGGGGTGCCGTTCAAGCAGCGGGCGGGTCGCATGGACGAAATCCTGCAGTTGCTGCGCATGCTGTGGACGCAGGACGAGGTCACCTTCCACGGCAAGTACTTCACCCTCGAGAACGTGCGCCCGCACCTGAAGCCCCTGCAGGAGCACCTTCCGATCTGGGTCGGAGCGCACTCCCTGCCCGGCGCCGTACGTGCCGGCAAGTACGCCGACGGCTACGCCTGCCCTCCGGAGACTCCGGTCGACGAGGTGCGGGAGCGCTACCACGCAGTTGCCGCCGGCTTCGCGGAGCGGGGCAAGGCTTTCGGTCCGCAGCCGTTGCGGCGCAACATCCTGGTTGCCGACACCAAGGAGGAGGCGGCCATGGAGTTCGCTCGCGTGGCCAAGGGCCGGTACATCACCTACCTGGAGAAGGGTCTGGATGTCATGGCTGACACCGACCTGCGCAACGAGTTCATGTCGGCCGTGGAGAACCACGCGGTCATCGGCACTCCGGACGAAGTCACCGAGAAGCTGGTGAAGCTGGTCACGGACCTGCCGGTCGACCCGCTGCTGATTCGCCCGCAGTGGCCGACCATGGACGCTGACGAGACGATTGCCGCCATTCGCCGCATCGGACGCGAGGTCGTCCCGGCCATCAAGGCCGTCACGCCGCGCACCGAGATCTAATTCCTGTATATAGTTATACTGAATGACGGGAGTGGTCCCGTCGACATCGGAGGATCTGCGTGACCCGTACGTACCAGGATCTGGTTCCCACGTTCGCTGATCGACGCGACTGGACCATCGCGACCGTGCTGTCGACACGTGCCCAGGAGCGGCCCGACGCTGAGTTCCTGGTAGCCCCGGAGGAGGGGCGGACCTGGACGTACGGCCAGATGCACGCGGAGGCGAAGGCCGTCGCCGGGGCCTTCGCGGATGCCGGGGCTCAGGCGGGTGACCGGGTCCTGATCATGGCGATCAACTCCTCGCAGTTCGTGCGGACCTGGCTCGGAACGGGGATCAGCGGTCTGGTCGAAGTTCCCATCAATACTGCCTACGAGGGGGAGTTCCTCCGACACCAGGGTCAGGTCACGTCACCGCGATGGGCCGTCATCGACGACACCTTCGCCGACCGTTTCGTTGCACTGCGCCAAGAACTGTCCTCGATCGAGGCGTTCTGGGTGATCGACCGCGGCCAGGGGCAGCAGGCGCTCGACACCTTGCGTGCCGCGGGTTGGCCCGCCGAGTTGTGGGATCGCCTGGCCGAGGGTGCGCCGCGGGACTTCCCGGTGCCTCCGGCGACCGACCTGGCGTCGATCTTCTTCACCTCCGGCACGACCGGGCCTTCCAAGGGCGTGGCCATGCCCCAGGCGCAGATGTACTTCTTCGCCGACGAGGTCGTGTCCATGACTCGGCTGACGCGTGATGACACGTACATGACCGTCACCCCGCTGTTCCACGGCAACGCCCAGTTCATGGCGGCCTACCCGGCACTCGTCGCTGGTGCCCGCCTGGTCATCCGGTCGAAGTTCAGCGCGAGTCGGTGGGTCGACCAGGTCCGCGAGAACGGTGTCACGGTCACCAACTTCATCGGCGTCATGATGGATTTCATCTGGAAGCAGGCGCCCCGCCCCGACGATGCCGACAATCCGGTCCGTTGCGTTTTTGCCGCACCCACGGCAAGTTCGATTCTCGCCGAGTTCCGTGAGCGGTTCGGGATCGAGGCGTTCGTCGAGGTGTTCGGACTGACCGAGACCTCCGCTCCCATCATCTCTCCCTACGGCGAAGACCGCCCGGCCGGTGCGGCCGGCCTGCTCGCCTCGGACTGGTTCGATATTCGACTTGTCGACCCGGCCACGGACGAGGAGGTCCCGGTCGGGGAGATCGGTGAGCTGGTGGTCCGGCCGAGGTTCCCGTGGACCTGCAGCATGGGGTATTACGGCATGCCGGATCGCACCGTCGAGGCGTGGCGCAACCTGTGGTTCCACACCGGTGATGCGCTGAAGCGCGACGAAGATGGCTGGTACTACTTCGTCGACCGCTTCAAGGACGCGTTGCGTCGCCGCGGCGAGAACATCAGTTCCTACGAGGTCGAGCAGGCTGTTCTCGGTCACCCTGCAGTGGCGGAGTGCGCGGTCGTCGCCGTGGCCGCCGAGCAGGAGGCGGGCGAGGACGAGGTCATGGCCGTCGTCGTCGCGGCCGAACCCGTGACCGCGGAGGAGATCTGGTCCTTCTGCGAGGGACGCATTCCCGCCTTCGCGATTCCGCGCTTCATCCGACTCGTCGATGACCTGCCTCGCACGCCCTCGGAGAAGATCCGCAAGTCCGTCCTCCGCGAGGAGGGCATCACCGCAGACACCGCCGACCGCACCCGACTGTCGAACGCCTGATCGCACCCAGGAGAGATCTGATGGACTACACGACCGACCCCGTACACGAAGAGATCCGGCAGGCTGTCCGCCAGTTGTGTGCCCGGTTCGACGACGAGTACTGGCTGGAGCACGACGAGACCAAGGAATTCCCCTGGGAGTTCTACAACGCGATCTCCGAGGGCGGCTGGATGGGCTTGACCATCCCCGAGGAGTACGGCGGCGGTGGCCTCGGTGTGCAGGAGGTCTGCATCGTGGAGCAGGAGATCGCGGCCTCGGGCGCCGGAATGGGCGGCTGCAGTGCTGTACACATCGGCATGTTCGGCTTCGAGTCGATGGTCCGCTACGGATCGGACGAGATGAAGCAGCGCTTCCTGCCGCGCGTCGTGACCGGTGAGCTCCACGTCTCCTTCGCGGTGACCGAGCCCGATGCAGGTACTGACACCACCAGCATCTCCACGTTCGCCAAGAAGGTCGACGGCGGATACCTGATCAGCGGAAAGAAGGTGTGGATCACCAAGGCGCAGGAAGCCGAGCGCATGTTCCTGCTCGCCCGCACCACTCCGAAGGGTCAGGTCGAGAAGAAGACCGACGGCCTGACGTTGTTCTTCGCTCCCATGGATCGCGAGCACATCGACATCCGACCGATCCGCAAGATGGGCCGCAACGCCATCGACACCAACGAATTGTTCATCGACAACCTATTCGTGTCCGAGGACGACATCATCGGTGAGGTGGACAAGGGCTTCCGTGCGATTCTCGTCGGGCTCAACGCCGAGCGCGTCATAGCCGCGAACGCCGCCCTGGGTATCGGTAAGGCCTCCATCAGGCTGGCGACCAACTACGCCAACGAGCGCGTGGTGTTCGGTCGGCCGATCGGGCAGAACCAGGCCATCGCCCATCAGATCGCCCTGGCCAAGATCCGCATCGATGCCGCGGAGGCCATCTGCGAGAAGACGGCCTGGATGGTCGACAACGATCTGCCCTGCGGTACCGAGGCCAACGAGTCCAAGTACCTCGCCTCCGAAGCCGGGTTCAACGCGGCGGACATGGCGATCAACGTTCTCGGCGGCTATGGCTACGCCAAGGAGTACCACGCTGAGCGGTACTTCCGGGAGGCCCGACTCAACCGTATCGCGCCCATCAGCCAGGAGATGGTCCTGAACTACATCGCCGAGCACACCCTCGGCCTGCCGCGCAGCTACTAACCGGCGACACATCGCCGGACGAACATCGCCGGCCCACAGCCCCGACTGAGCACCTGAGGAGATCCGACATGAGCCAGACCCAGACCCCCGGCCGCGACTACGTACCGCCGACCCGCACCCTGCTCATCGACGGGCGCATGGTGCCCGGAGAGGGCGAGGCGATCGAGGTCGTCAATCCTGCGACCGAGGAGATCCTGGCGACCGTGCAGGGAACCTCCCTCGCCCAGGTGGATCAGGCGATCGAGGCCGCCGCTCGCGCGTTCGACGGGTGGTCTCGGACGTCTCCCCAGGAGCGCTCGGCTGCCTTGCACCGCCTGTGTGACGCCATGGAGGCGCGGATCCCGGAGCTTCTCGCCTCTATCGTCAATGAGGTCGGAACCCCGGTCTCCCTGGCCGAGATCATGCAGGTGCGTCTGGGTATCTCCCACCTGCGCTGGCAGGCCGAGGCGGCCCTCGTCGACCGCACCGTCGACCTCGGCCCCTGGAACGACCCGGTACCGACCCACAGCGAGGTGCGCTACCTGCCCGTCGGCGTGGTCTCCTGCATCACCGGCTACAACTACCCGCTGAACCTGGCCATCTTCAAGTTCGGTGCCGCGATGGCCGCAGGGTGCACGATCGTGCTTCTCCCGTCGCCTCGTACGCCGTTGACGACGTTGCTCCTCGGCGAGATCGTCCAGGAGGCGGATATCCCCGCGGGCGTGTTCAACATCGTGCTCGGTGGTCCCGACGTGGGACAGCGGGTGTCGTCCCATCCGCTGGTCGACAAGGTCTCCTTCACCGGTTCCGACGCTGTCGGCGAGAAGATCATGGCCCAGGCCGCCGCTGGTCTGAAGGGGGTCACCCTCGAGCTGGGCGGCAAGTCGCCGAGCATCGTCCTGCCCGGCAGCGATGTCGAGTCCTTCGCGGTCGAGATGCACCTGCGCTGGTCCCGCAACGGCGGCCAGGGATGCGCCGCGCTGGCTCGGCTCCTCGTCCACGAGAGCCTCATGGAACGCTTCCTCACCGCGGGAGCCGAGGCCTTCTCGAAGATGAAGGTCGGCGACCCCTGGGATCCGGAGACCAACATCGGTCCGATGATCCGCCCCGACCACCGGGCTCGGGTGCGGTCCTTCATCGACGGGGCTCCCGCCGACGGCGGCCGGGTCCTGCTGACCGTGGACACTCCGCTTCCGGAGAAGGGCTACTTCGTCAATCCGGTCCTGCTCGGTGACCTCGGCTGGGATGCCAACGCATGCCAGAACGAGATCTTCGGGCCGGTGGCGGTCATCCTGCCCTTCGCCGATGAGGAAGAGGCCGTCCGGATCGCCAACTCCACGAACTACGGCCTTGCGGCCAACATCTACTCCCCGGACGTCGAGCACGCGAAGGCGCTGGCCAACCGCATTCGATCGGGCACGGTCTGGATCAACGGCGGTGGTCAGATGCGCCCCGACGCCCCCTTCGGTGGCTTCAAGAGGTCGGGCATCGGGCGTGAGATCGGTGAGTGGGGCATTCGCGAGTACCTCGAGCCGCAGCACGTGCAGTGGCGCACCTGACGACCACGATCCGACCTATCAGGCGCCTGACCCGCAATCACCCCGAGAGGAATAACCATGACGACGTCGTCCGCCCCGCTCGCAGGCGTGAAGGTGCTGGAACTGAGCTCGATGTACGCGGCCCCGACGTGCGGCCGGATGCTGCGGGACTTCGGAGCGGATGTCGTCAAGGTGGAGGATCCGGTCTCCGGAGACTTCGCCCGGCAGTGGAGTCCGTTCAAGAACGGGCTGTCGCTGGGGTTCTCACGGTTGAACTCGGGCAAGCGCTCGCTCGGAATCGACCTGCGCCAGCCGGAGGGGCGCGAGCTCGTGCGCCGCATGGCCGCCGACGTCGATGTGGTCATCGAGTCCTTCCGGCCTGGCCGGTTGGAGGCGTGGGGTCTGGGGTACGAAGAACTCAGCGCCGACAATCCCGGGTTGGTGCTGACGCGAGTCTCGGGCTTCGGACAGACCGGACCGTACAGTCCCAAGCCCGGATTCGGAACCGTTGCCGAGACCGCCAGCGGCTACGCCTACATCAACGGCTGGCCGGATACCCCGCCGACCTCCCCGCCGTTCGGATTCGCTGATTCGATCGCCGGTATCTCCGCGGCGTTCGGTACGTCCATGGCGCTGTTCAACCGCAGTCGCACCGGCCGCGGTGATGTCGTCGATGTCGCCCTCTACGAGCCACTGATGTTCATCCTCGGGGACATCGTCCTGAGGTGGACGGGCAACGGCGAGGTCCAAGAGCGCGTCGGCAACGGCACCGGGTCGGCGTCTCCGCGCGGCATCTTCAGGACCCGGGACGACAGGTGGATTTCCATCGCAGCATCGGCCCAGAACATCGCCGTCCGTCTGTTCGAGGCGATGGAGCGCCCGGACATCATCGAGGATCCGAAGTACGCGACCAATGCCGCCCGCATGGAGAACAACGATGAGATGCAGGCCATCGTGTCGGCGTGGGTGGCCGAGCACGACCGCGACGAGCTCCTTGCCTTGCTCGACGAGCACGACGTCGTTTCGGCCGCGGTCAACGACGCCCACGACATCTCCGAGGATCCGCACTTCCTCGAACGGACCCTGGTCGCGCTGAAGGACGTCCCCCAGTTGGGCCAGGTGCTGATGCCGGGGCCGATCCTGCACGTCGATAGTTACGGCGGCCCGGAGTACGTGGGCGTTCCCGAGGTGGGGCAGCACACGGTCGAGCTCCTCCGCGAGCGGCTGGGCCTGGACGATGCCGAGGTGGAGCGCCTCGCCCAGGCCGGGGTGATTCCCGCTACGGCTGGCCCCCGTCAACCGTGATGATCGACCCGGTCGTGTAGCTGGAGGCCTCGCTCGCGAGATAGAGCGCGGTCCCCAGAATCTCCTCCGGCTGCCCACCCCGACGAAGGGCGAACCCCTTGGCACGACGGGCGAACGCCTCGGGTTCCCAGGCCGAGCTGACATCGGTCATGAAGGTTCCCGCCATGATGGCGTTCACCCGAACCGTGGGGCCGAAGGCATGGGCCAGGCCGATGGTCACGGCGTTGAGGCCGGCCTTTGCAGCTGCGTAGGGCACGATGGCAGGCCTTGGATGCACCGCTCCAGCGCTCGAAATGTTGATGATGGAGCCGCCGCCAGCAGCCTGCATCTGTGTTCCGACGATGGCCGCGAGGCGGAACGGACCCTTGAGGTTGACGTCGACCACCTTGTCGAACAGGGCTTCCGAGATCGAGTCGATCGAGTCGTAGACCGGACTCATGCCGGCGTTGTTGACGAGGATGTCGATTCGTCCGAACTCCCCGGTGACGCGGTCCACCAGAACATCGAGGTCGGCCCAGCGACCCACGTGACAGCCGACGCCGAGGGCCTTTCGGCCGGTGGCTGCGGTGATCTCCTCGGCGACCTCGACGCAGGCCTCCTCCTTGCGGCTGGCGATCACGACATCCGCTCCGGCCGCGGCGAAGCCTGTCGCCATGACCTTTCCGAGACCACGACTGCCGCCGGTGACGAGAGCGACCTTGCCGGTGAGGTCGAAGAGGTGTTCAGCGGTGTCGGTCATGGGCGTCCTTTGCTCGAGTCCTCGACGGCAGGCGAATTTCTGCCGGTCTTTTGATCATTGATGCTATTCCTTGCTATGGTGATCATAGATTCCTAGAGGAGGCCATGTGACTGGATGCTTCGACCTGACTCCGGAGCAGGTCGCTCTGCGCGACCTGGCCCGCGAGGTTGCCCATGACGTCTACGCACCAATGGCTATCGAGTGGGACGCACATCGCACCCTCCTCCCGGATGTCGAGTACAAGCGGCTCGCCGGTCTTGGGTTCCTTGGCATCACCCTCCCCGAGGAGTATGGCGGCTCTGGCGCCCCTCTGATGGATGCGCTGATCGTGATCGAAGAGCTCGCCAAGGTCTCCATCAGTGCGGCCTTCCCCGTCTTTGAGGCGTCGATCGGCCCCATCCGAGTGGTGGAGTTCTTCGGCTCGGACGAGCAGAAGCAGGACCTCATCCCCAAGGTCGTCGCCGGGGAGGCGACGGTCGCCATCGGCATTTCCGAGCCCGACGCTGGCTCGGCGGCGACCGACATGCGCACCCGCGCCCGCCTCGAGGGCGACGAGTACGTCATCAACGGCACCAAGCGCTGGATCTCCGGTGGTGGCCATGCCAGCCACTACGTGCTGTACGCACGGATGAGCGACCGGCCCGGAGCGAACGGCATCGGGGCGATCATCGTCCCTGCCGACACTCCCGGTTTGAGCTTCGGTGCCCGCGAGAAGTTGATGGGCTTCCGCACTGTCGCCTCGGCGGATCTGATCTTCGAGGATGCCCGTGTCCCCGCCGCCAACCTCGTGGTTCCTGAAGGTGGCTTCCGCGACCTGTTCGGTGTCTTCAGCATCGAGCGCATGGGCAACGCCACCATGAGCCTCGCCCTTGGTCAGGCGGCCCTCGACCGCACCCTGGCCTACACCGAGCAGCGCGAGCAGTTCGGCCGGCCGATCATGGAGTTCCAGAACGTCCAGCAAACGGTGGCCGATATGGCTATCCAGGTCGAGGCGGCTCGGCTGCTGATCAAGCGGGCGGCCGTCAATGCCGGACGGGGTCTGCCCGACACTCTCGAGGTATCGGTGGCCAAGTGCTTCGCCAACGAGATGGCCAAGAAGGTGACCGACCTGGCGATGCAGATGCACGGCGGCAACGGGTACACCGAGGAGTACGAGATCGAGCGAATGCATCGTGACGCCCACGGCTGGGCCATCGCGGGAGGCATGCCTGCCATCCAGCGCATGAGGATCGCGTCCGAGCTCTACGGTCGTGGCTTCAACCAACGCCCTCCGGCCGCGCCCGCGGGTTCGTAATCGACAGGATCTTCCCGTGAGTGACACTGTGGACGACATGATGTTCGAACTCCCTGACCAATATCGGGAGATCGCTGGACAGGCCCGCGCGCTCGCCGAGCAGGCCGTCCCCTACTCAGACCGAGCAGACGAGTCCGACTCAGTCGATCCGGACATGAGGCGCCTCCTGGCCGACAGTGGTCTGGCCCGGCTCGCGGTGCCGGAGCGTTTCGGTGGGCTGCTGCCGGAAGTGGACTCCCTGGCGATCACGGTCGTCCGTGAAGCCCTGGCGGCCGAATCGGCTCACCTCGACTCGTTGTTCTGCATGCAGGGGATCGGCTCGTTCGCCATCGTCAAGGGGGGAAGTTCTGCCGTTCAGGAGGCGTGGCTCCCGAGGGTCGCCAGCCTGGATGCCATAGCCGGGCTCTCCCTCACCGAACCAGATGTGGGTTCAGACCTGAAGGCCATCACGACGACGCTGACGCGAGACGGCGACATGCTTCGGATTAACGGCCGAAAGTCGTTCATCACCAACGGTGGGGACGCCGACTTCTACAGCACTCTGGCCGTCGAGGAGATCGACGGGCAGCGGGCCTACTCGATGGTCTTGGTGCCGGCCGACGCTTCCGGCGTCAGTATCGAGCGTCCGCACCAGATCATCGCCCCGCACGTTCTCGGCGACGTCATCATGGAGGACGTCGTCCTCCCGGCCGATCACCGATTGGGGGAGCCTGGTAAAGGCTTTGCCCTCGTCTTGGCGACCCTGTCGACCTTTCGGGTTTCGGTGGCCGGGGCGGCCCTCGGACTGGCTGAGGCGGCGCTGGTGGAGGCGGTCCGGCATGCCGCGGGCCGTGAGCAGTTCGGGGTGACTCTCGACCGGCTCGGAGGTATCCCGGCAGCGTTGGCGATGTCCTGGACCGAGATCGAGATGGCGCGGGCTCTGACCTATCGCGCGGCCGCGGCCGCCGCTCGCGATCCGCGAGCCAACCTGCATCTGTCCTCCATGGCCAAGGTCGCCTCCACCGAGATGGCCGGTCGAGTCGTGGACCGCTGTGTTCAGGTGATGGGGCGCTTCGGTCTGGTGCGCGGAAGCCGCATCGAGCGCTTCTACCGGGAGGCCCGTCCGATGCGCATCTACGAAGGTTCTACCGAGGTCATCCTCGACTCACTGGCCAAGCAGCTGGTGCAGAGGATGGCGCCGTGATCCTCGACAGCCACTGCCATGTGTGGCCCGACCACATCGCCCCGCAGGTCCTGGCGATGCGTCCCTCCGGACTCGATGCCTTCTTCGATGGCACCGTTTCCGGGCTCCTGGCGTCGATGGACGAGGCCGGTATCGACTATGCCTGTGCCCTGGGTGTTGCCGGGGTGGCGAAGAACGTCGACAGGACAAACGCCTTCATCGGCGGACTCGACAACCCCCGGCTGATTCCCTTCGGCACGGTCCATCCGGATCTGACGGTCGAGGAGAACGTCCGCTCGTTGGTCGACCACGGCATCAAGGGCGTCAAGCTTCATCCCCTGTTCCAGGATCTGGACCTCGGGTCACCGAAGATCATCGAGATCGCCCACGGCCTGGCGGAGAACGGCATCCCGGTCATCACACATGCCGGTGCCGGCGGTACCCCTGAGCAGACGGAGCGGGGCAATCCGCAGAAGGTCGTCTCTCTCGCGGAGGCCGTTCCGAATCTGACCCTCATGGCTTGCCACTACGGCGGCTACCACATGCTCGACGAGGCCGAGGAAATCGTGCTCGGCAGCCGCATCATCCTCGAGACATCGTGGCCCCCAACAATGACGGCCTTGGATCGCGACCGCATCCGCAGCATCATCCAGCGGCACGGAGCCGAGCGGTTCGTCTTCGGTTCGGACTGGCCGATGGCCGATCCGGCCGTCGAGATCGCGGGCATTCGATCCCTCGGGCTCACACGTGAGGAGGAGGACCTCGTCCTCGGAGGCACCCTCGCCCGGGTGCTCGGCATCGCCGAGCGCTGACAACGATCACCGACTCAGGCGGTTCGAACGGACAGGAGCGACATGCGCACGGTCACGCTGGGAGCAGGAATGGCGTTCTGGGGCGACAGCGTCCAGCCAGCCATCGACATGGTCGAGCGTGCCGACATCGACTACCTGTGTTGCGATCACCTAGCCGAACTCACGATGTCCATCCTGCAGAAGCAGA
>Ga0181560_10004753_pt1 | contig 12241 bp, 5 predicted proteins | sample 011ome_20_FD_133751 | JGI IMG/M metagenome (GOLD analysis project Ga0181560, IMG submission 133751) | Coastal salt marsh microbial communities from the Groves Creek Marsh, Skidaway Island, Georgia - 011509CT metaG (megahit assembly) | ecosystem: Environmental > Aquatic > Marine > Intertidal zone...
CTCAGGTGCTTTCGGGTCGTGGTAACGATGCCATCTTTGGTGGCCTGAACGCTGACGGCACGAATGCAGTTGGCCAGTATGACGTCAACATCGTTTCCAGCATGGGCGAGATTAAATTTGTTGAGGGCACAACTGACCTCAACTTTATGAAATCGCTCGAAGATCAGCCGGACGGTGATGATACCGTTATGATCGGTGACGACGACGTTCGTTGGATCGGCGGCGGCGGTAACGACCGCATTTGGGTTGGGTATGAAACCGATTTGACCCAAACGGCAACGTTCCAGCTTTGGAAGGCCAACGGCGATCAATTCGAGAACGGCACGCTGCGTGAAGTCATGGGCCAAAATCCTGCGGCCTACAGCCTCGAATCCATCCTAACCGAGAAGCGCGCATATGATGTCGTTTCTGGTGACGAATACGGCTCGAACTATTCGTCAGCATACCTGCTCGACGGAACCAACAAAGGCGTGCTGGCAACCCTGCCGGATAGCTGGACATGGAAACCGACAGTATCGGTCATCGATACGTCGTCTGCGACCCGTCGGGTCCAGACCATGACCTTGCTGTCCGACTATGCTCAGATTGAGCGGATGGTTTATAACGATGCGGCGGGTGACAATCTGCCGGATGGTTATGAAAACACTGCGACATCAACCGATCTATTCGAAGCAGATGAAGTGGTAATCGTTGAGGTTGCTAAGTCTGTTCCGCCAGCAGTCGATTTCGACAAAGTGCTTGCTGATCTGTCGCCTGCACTTGGTATCGAATTGCGTGGTTGGAACCGTGGTGATGCCGGTCATGATACGATCAACGTTGGATCGGCTCGTGGTCAGATCATTGCAAGTGAAGGCAATGACATCATCAACTCTGGTGACAACAATGTTTCGACAGGTGCATCTTCTGATGCATCGAGCGATCTTGTTGTTATGGGTGATGCGGGTCAGGTTCATCGGATTGCGGAGACGGACAGCCGTTACACCACAGCTGGCGTAACCGAATTCCCACGTTTGATCCGTGTTTCCACGAGTGCCGAACTGACGCCTGTGCGTCCGCAAGACCTCAATGGCGACAGCGAGTCCCAAGCGTATCGTGGTGGCAATGACATCATTAACCTGGGTGTCGGTAAGCATGTCGTGGTTGGTGGTCTTGGCGCCGATGACATTGATGTTGCAACAACCTATGCCTCGGCGAGCGGTTTGCATCAGATTGTCTCTGGTGACGGTGCAACGATGCTGTTTGATCCGCGTCTGGATCTGTCTGATACGTTGTCGCTGCTCTATTACGAGACGATGGAACGCAACAGCGCGCTTCTCTCGACCAGCATTTCGTCAAACGATGATACCATTAATATTGGTGGCGGGGATGTTCTCGTTACGGGTGGTGTTGGCAAAGACGTGATGACACTGGGCGAGGGCCGTCAGTTTGTTGCGGGCGACTACGCATCGTTTACGACTGTTCAGTACAACGCAACGCCAGATTACTCGACCACAGGCCGTCAGCAGATGATCTTTATGGATCAGCGCGAAGCGGTTTATGGCGACGATGACACCATCACGTCGGCGGCAAATCAGGTTGTGTTCATTGGCGGTGCTGGCGACGATACAGCTACGTTGCAGAACGGTATGATCGAGGACGAAGTTGGCAACGTCTTTGCGATCGGTGGCCGTGGCCAGTTCGTATTCGATTTGGATATGACAGGGACTTCGGGCTTTGCAGGTGATGATACGCGTACCGTTCCAAATATGTTCAATGTCCTGACTTTGGGCAACGCATCGACATTTGACTATGAGCTGGCTCCAGAGTTCAGCACTGATGGTGCGGTACCAGTTCTGGTCACTGTCAATGATCGGGTTAATGATCCGATCAACGGCAAGCGGTATCTCTATATTGCGAACCTGCCGACTGATGTTAGCGATTGGGCTGCGGTTGATTTCAGCGATACCACGTTGTGGAAAGAAGTCTCTGCAACCGATATCGAGAACGTCGCAGGCGGCAACGATACGATTCATATGTCTTATGGCCGTATCGTCGCTCTAGGTGGCGGCGGCGCTGATGTTCTGACCGCTCTTGGATCTGATAATTCCGGCAACGCAAGCAGCCGTGACACCGCAATCTTTGCCGGTGACTCTGCGCAGGTTGTTCTGACACCGGATGACGAAAAACTCCTCGTTCAGCTGTTTGAGACACTCGTTGATAGCACGGGGCGGACCCACTTTACGGGTCTTCCAGGATCGACGGGCTATGCATCGGACCGTATCGAATTGGGTTCGGGTCATATGCTTGCCATTGGTGGCGAAGGTGACGACACCATCGAGAATGGTGATGGCCGTGCGATTGTCATTGGTGACAACGGACGTATGGAATTCGCAGTGTCCTATGATCATAAGATCAACACTGTCTCCAACGCACCTGCTGCGGTTGAGTCTGAGGTCTATGCGCGCCTCGCGGGCAACGACACTGTGACGTTGGGCGAGGGCACTGTTCAGATCGTACTCGGTGGTGGTGGTGACGACACCGTATTGACCCAAGTCGATGCAAACGGTGATCCGATTGCAAACCTTGCCCAGAACGACAGCTACTTTGCGGGTGACCGTGCAACATTGGTCTTTGATCCGACTGTTGCCGGCTTCCAAATGATGAGCTTCTCGTCTGACGGTGATGGAGTATCGGCGGCTGGCGATGATAGCTTCACAACTGGTGATGGCGATGTTCGTGCGATCCTTGGATATGGCAATGACAGCTTGATCAAAGGTGATGGCCTTGCAGCTATCCTCGGCGATGCGGGCACGATCACGGCAACGCCGAGCCCGCTTGATCCGTCTGTATATGTGCTTCGTCAGATGCTCTATAATGCAGATGCTCTGTCGGTTCGCGATGGTGTGGATACGATCACTTCGGGTGACGGTAACCATTACATGATCATGGGCGGTATGGGTGACACCGTCAAAACCGGAGATGGCGAAGTCATCGCTCTGGGCGATTGGGGTATCATCGACTTTGATGCTGACCACACGCTCCGGACGGTCTCGAACACGCCTAACTCTGGAATGGAAACTATCGTGGCCGACAATTCCGGCGATGATAGCTTCGAGCTGGGTGAAGGTGTCCGCCACGTTGTCATGGGTGGCGCGGGTAACGATAGCGTTCTGGCTCAAGTTGATGTGAACGGCGATCCAGTTGCTAACCTTGCACAGAACGATAGCTACTTTGCTGGCGATCATGCAGAGTTGGTCTTTGCCGCGGCAACGGCTGGTCAATACCTGACACAAATGCGGACCTTCCGGTCCTCCGACTGGGCTGACTTGGCTGGTGATGATGACTTCATTACTGGTGATGGTGATGTTCGTGCAATCCTTGGTATCGGTTCCGATACTTTTGTGCAGGGCAACGGTCTGGGTTATGTGATCGGTGACCTTGGTTCGCTAGATCAAGATAACGCGGCGTTTATCTTGTCGCTCATCGAGTCCATGCCGGATGCGATCACGTTGACCAGCGCATCAAAAGATAGCTGGACGGCAGGTGATGGTGAGCACGTTGGTATCATGGGCGCTGACGATGATACAGTGGTGCTCGGTGATGGCCCGGTTCAGGTATTGCTTGATCACAGCTACATCGAGCGTGACGCTACGAACGGTAAGCTGATTCACACCGAAGACGAAACGACAACTGGATGGGGTAACGATAGTCTTGTTGCTGGTTCTGGTTGGGGCTTTGTCATTGGTGGCGGCGGCAACGACACCATCGCAACTGGCAGAACCTCAGACGGTGAAGTTGCTGAGGTTGATGGACGTCATGTCATCTTGGGTGATGCTGGCTACATTGACGCTAACTCTGCACTTGCGGGTGATATGGAGCTGACCCGTGTTGAGGCCTACATGCCTGCGATCTTTGGTGATGATACGATTTCCGGCGGTGCCGGTCGCGATATCGTCATCGGTGGTGCGGGCAGCGACGCCGTTCATGGTGAAACCGGTCGTGACTTTGTCGCTGGTGACTACTTGCTCATGCAATTCGATGATGCAGGTCTGATCCGTGAAGCTATCAGCCAACGTGATCTGTACTTCATGGGTGAAGGTGACCTTGTCACCACAGGATATGATGGCGACTTCGTATTTGGTGGTACACAGTTCAACACCATGGGTGTCGCGGCCTCGGTCGACGTCATCTTTGAAACCTTCGGTCGGATCTTGTTCCAAGAGGGCCGTGACATCGAAAAGATTGAACGCGTGTTCAACCTCGGTGTTGCGTCCAGCTTGCTCGATGAACGTGTGAAAGATGGTCAGATCCCGACGTCTGGATCTCAAACCGAAGATGGAACAGATCCTGTTATCGGCACTGTTTCGACGGGTGGTTTGACTGGTCAAGAAGACATCATGAACCAGAGCATCGACAGTAGCTTCTCTGATGGTGCGGCTGCTCCGACTGGAACGTCGGGCGGCGCGAGTAAAACTTTCCTCTCGGACCCGGTTGCACCCGGTTCAAGTTACGCATCCTTAGATAGTGTTGAGTCGGCAAAAGATATTGTTAAGGTGCCCACAGAGGTGGCTCAGATTAAAGTGTCCAACGATGGACGCGAACCAATTATGCCGAAGGATCGAGTGGGGCAGCTGTCTTCAGAGAAAAACATCCAATCCGTACAAAAATCTAATGACTCTGAAGATGATATGTTTACGCTATTGGAATCTGGAGGTCTTGCAATGTCCGCTGCGACCATCTATCGTCACTATGGTAAAAATCGTAGTGTAGGAAGCCTCGAGCAGCGACTCCGTGAATGGACGGCTTCTGGTTTCGCACTCCGCGGCAGTGACAATGGAAAGGATACGCACACATGAAGGCGTGCGTATCGCGGGATAGCCCGCGAAACTAAAACAAAAGACTAGGATAGGATCCAAATATGGCAAATCAGGGTAATCAGGCGGATGGACGTAAAACGGTTGTGTTCCGCGATGGCAATATGCGCACGAGCTATTGCAACGTAGTTAACGTCGCCGCAACCTCTGAGGAATTTGCGCTTTTGATCGGCACTGGCCGCTCTTGGCATGGTAAGGGTGATGAGTTCGAAGTGGATCTGAATGACCGCGTGATCATGACCCCGCAGACTGCGAAACGTCTTGCTGCTATGCTGGTGAATGCGATTGCGCAGCACGAACAGCGTTATGGCACCATCGATGCTTCGGCCCAACCGCCGTCGCCAGAAACCAACACTGCGGTGCAGAACTAATTGGGCGCCCACTAGGGCACCCGTGAAAGATACGGTCTAGGATGGAGCAAACCGCTTCGACCCCGATTGAAGAGACGGAACCAGAGGCGCAAAGCCCCGACCTTCTCAAACGGTTACAAAGTTGGTGTGAGGATTTGCAGAGACGGTTGCCCGGCCTCGTTGAGGTTGGGCTTCTGCGTCTGGATCGAGAAAGTGCGGGGCGCATCGCCGCCGTACCTGAAACCATGCCAATGGAGCGGATCTGCTATCGTGAAGCTGTTTCACGGATGCGTGCAGCGAACGTAGCCGTACTTGTTCCGCTAGATCGTCCCGAAGACGGCATCGCTGAAGCTATTGCGATGCCTGTCAAAGGGCCCGGACTGGATACACCTGTCGTTTTATTGGTCGGTGTAATTGAGATGCCTGCATCGCGATTGCAGCTTCTGATGGCGCAACTGGAAACGTCTCTTGGTTGGGTGATGCATCACCTTACGCTCGATACGATGGCGCAGACCAAACGAGATATGGCGATCTATGACCAGGCGTTCCTTCTCTGTGCAGAGATGCTTGACACTGAGACACCGTTAGAAGCCCGTCAAACAATGGCATCTCTCTGCGCCAAAGACCTGGGTTGCGACCGTGTCGTGCTCGTCCGCAAAGGTGTTTTGGGTCTCAAGATCGAAGCGATTTCAGGTGAATCCCGCTTTGATCGAAAATCGAGGATCAATGATCTCACGCGTCAGGCCGCGCATGAAGCTCAGTTGCGGCGTGCACCGGTTCGATGGAACCGTGGTGATCAAGATAAAACCTCGATCATCGGACGACTGGCCGAAATGCACGGCGATGCCGTTGCTATGGCGGTTCCACTGACAAATTCAAAGGGTGAGATTGACGAGGTCGTCGTTCTCCATTGGGCAAATGCGGATAGGGTTCCAGACCTAACCGCATGGTCGGTCCTTTGGACGCTTTCTCGTCCGATCCTAGAACAAAAAGATTTGGCGGCCCGTGGATCGTTGGCGCGGAACTATCATTCGGCAAAGCTGTGGTTAAAGCGGCTCTTTGGGCCACGAGCGTTCAAACTCAAACTCATCGTCTCTCTAACACTCATCGCACTTTTTGCGATTATCTTTGTTAAGATTGACAATACGTTGCGTGCTGATGTGGTCATTGATGATCCCGATCTTCGAGTCATGAGTGCGCCGATGGACGGTTTTATTGAGGACGTCTTTGTTATCCCCGGTGATGTGGTGACTGTTGGGCAGCCTCTACTTCAGCTTGAAGACGATGAAATCAAACTTCGTATTGCTGAACTGGATGCGCAGATTGCGCGTCATACCGCCCGCGCTGCGGTCGCTCGTGCAAATCGGGATCGAGCAGAAGCGGCTGTTGCTGACGCAGAACGCACAGAGGCAGAGGCACGTTTGTCACTTGCGAAACGTGAGTTGGACCAAACCCTCATTGTTGCGCGTACGGCTGGCCTTGTTCTTGAGGGCGACTTACGTCAGCGGCTTGGTGCTCGAGTTACCTTTGGTGAGGAACTGCTGCGCATCGCGCCCCGTCAGGGCATTGAGCTGCAGCTTTCTGTGCGAAACCACGATGGTGATCTGTTGGCCGAGGATCTAACGGGTCGAGTTCGGCTAGATGCAGCACCTGAAGAGGCGCTGGTGGTGCGTGTGACACGCATCAAACCGGGAGCCGAAACCATTGATGGCGAACTGCGGTTTGTCGCTTTCGGTGAATTGCAGTCGGTCTCTTCGAATATCGAAAACGGCATGCAAGGTACGGCGCGGTTATCACTGGGCAAGGCACCAATATATGAGGTCTGGCTGAAACCCATTGCCGAGACAGTCTATATGTTCCTCTGGCGTTGGATGCCCTGATGGCACGTGTCCAGCTTCATAGCGAAGACTGGTATCGGGTTTCGGCCCTTTGTCCGCGGCTTAGACCACAGGTTGATGTGGCGCTCCATGAATATCGTGGTAATCCTTGGTATGTTTTGACGGATAAATCTTCGGGCCGTACGTTCCGCGTGCAGTCGGATGATTTTGAAATTCTACGCCGTTTTGACGGGCAGACCCGCATTGATCAGATTTGGAACGACATCGCCTGGAGCCATAAGCGGGATTTGCCGCCGCAGGACGAATTCTTAGAACTGCTATCCCGCCTTTATGAAGCTGGAATCGTGGCTGTTGACGCAGTGCCGCGCTCGGTACAATTGGCCAAAGGCCAAACAGAGAAATCGCGTGAATGGATTGCGCGGTTTCTTAAATCGCCGGTGTCTCAGAAGATTGCGCTTTGGAACCCGTCTCGGGTTCTCGAAACCGAAACGGTCACGTCTTTCGCCCATTTTGTCTTTGCTCCAATCGGGTTTCTCCTTTGGGCAATCGCAGTGGTCTGGGGTGGTTTTACAGCTTTGTCCTATTGGACACCGTTGACGGCAAACCTTGGTGATAGGGTCCTTGATCCAGGCAACTTGCTGATCATGGCTTGTGTTTATCCTGCGGTGAAATTGATCCACGAACTTGGTCACGCTCTCGCTGTGCGTCGATTTGGTGGGTCGGTAACCCAAGTCGGTGTCATGTTCCTTGTCTTTGTGCCAATGCCATACGTGGATGCGTCCCAAGCCAATGCGTTTCGGTCGCATGGTGCGAGGGCTTTGGTTACGGCGGCAGGTATTCTAGCGGAATTTGCGATCGCAGGCGTTGCGATGATCCTTTGGGCCGAAGCCGACCCAGGGTTATGGCGGGCGATCCTGTTTAACACGATCTTGCTCTGCACCATCTCGACGATCTTTTTCAACGGCAACCCGCTCTTGCGGTTTGACGCATATTACGTTGTAAGTGACCTCACGCGGACACCTGGGTTGGCGACGCGTGGCCAAACCTTGATGGGGCGCATCGGGAAGCAATTCTTAGGTATTGATCCGGGACCGGATACGGAAACGGGCGGCAAGCTCGAACGGGTTTGGCTTCTCTTCTATGCTATTGCTTCGGGCATTTATCGTTTGATCATTGTCTTCTCGATTGCCTTTGGTCTTGCGGATATGTTGGGAATGGCGGGCCAGATTTTGGGTGTATGGGTTATCATTGGTGGTTTAATCTGGCCAAACCTTAAATCTCTTCGGACGCTTTCGACATCGCCGGAGACCTTGAAACGGAAGTGGACTGTAATGAAACGCATTTCGGCAATCTTTGTTTTATTCTTCCTTCTGATCGCGGTAATTCCTTTGCCGTTGAGGACAGCTGTTTCAGCTGTTATCGTGCCCAGTCCGAGCGCGGCCGTTTATTCGCGAGCTGAGGGATTTGTTGAAGAGCTATTTGTGACTGATGGCACCGTACTTTCGGAGGGTGATCCCGTTATGTTACTCGACCGTGATGCCATGCTAACTGAACTCGAAGCACTTGAAGCGCGAAAGCTTGCCACGGGGGCTAGATTGCGCGCTGCCCAAGATACGAATGAATTGCCGTTGGTAGTTGCGATTCAAGCTGAACTGAGTGCCATAGCCGATGGTATGAAGCAACTGCAAGCACAGATTGATGCGATCAATATCACTGCCGAGAGTTCTGGTGTTTGGATGTCCGCCCTAAGCCCTATTGAATACGGAATGATGGTCACGCGTGGCCAGCAGCTTGGTTGGATCATAGGCAATGACGACCGACGGATTGTCGCGCAGGTTCCACAATCGAGCGGCCCAGCTGTTAGGTCGGGAATAACTGGTGCCAGCGTTATGGTTGCGGCGAATGATGTGCGGAGGATCGAGGCTCAGGATATTGTAGTGCGGTCGGATGCGAGTAGGGTTTTGCCTGATCCGCTATTGGCAGATCGAATGGGTGGTCCGATTATGACGGACTTAGAGAGCCCAGATGATCAGTTTTACGCCTTAAACCCGGCGTTCAATGTAGTGATTGATGTTCCGTTGCCGGACTTGGCAATCGGAAGGGTGGTGCAGCTCAAACTGTCGCATCCACCGACCTCTTTGTTCAATCGTTATTGGCCGCGGATTGTAACGGCTGTGAGGTCTCGATTTGGTCCTGGCGCCTGACATTCCCGCACCGCGTGATGCGCTGACGCTGTTCCCGCCAGAAAGAGAAATTCTGGCGAGTGAAAAGCGTGAATGGGGTCTGGTGAACAGGTGGCGCAAGCTTCAGTTTCGGACCAAATCAGCGCGGATGAAGCTGGTTGCACTTGTGACCGGTGCAAGGGGTACACTGGCGGATTTATCGCCCGACGAATTGCGTGAGCATGCGATTGCGGCGGGTGTGACACTTGCCGCAGGTCCGGTGACAATCAAGAAACTAGCCTCCGTTATGACCGCCGTGGATGAGGCGTTGTTCCGTGCGCGCGGGTTCCGGTTTCATGATACCCAGTTGCAAGCGGGTTTGTTGCTGTCGACGGGCCATTTTGCAGAGATGGCGACGGGTGAGGGAAAGACGTTGACGGCGACACTTCCCATTGCTGTTCACGGCCTTGCTGGCTGTGGGGTTCATGTCGTTACGGTGAATGACTATCTGGCAGAGCGCGATGCGGAAGAAGTGACGCCAATCCTCGAACAATTGGGGCTAAGTGTCGGTTGCGCGATCCACGATATGGAACCGCCCGCAAAACAGCAGTCCTATTCTTGCAACGTTACATATTGTGCGAACAAAGAACTGGTGTTCGATTATTTGCGTGAAAGAGCGCGAGTTGAACGGGCCTCTCCCTTGGCTTATCGATTGCAACTTTCTGGGATCGGGCGTGTGTTTGACCAAAATGGGCCTTTGGTTAATCGTCTCGATTTTGTTCTCATCGACGAAGCGGACTCTGTTCTGATCGATGAAGCCAATATCCCCCTCATCTTGACTGAGCCAGTAGATGACTCGTTGTCACAAGAGTTCGTTGGTCAAGCAATAGACTTGGTTGCACAAGCGCCGGAGGACGTGTGGGAAACTGCTGATGCACTTGGATATCGTGGGTTGCGTCCAGAAGCGCTAATTCGGTTGATACAAGAAATCCCGAATGCCGCGCCCGAATGGAAGTCCCTCGCAATAGCGGAAGAGATGATTTCGCAGGCGCGCATGGCGCAGGATCGATTTACGAAGGACGTCCACTACATCGTTGATGAAGATAAAATCGTCTTGGTTGATCCTCAGACGGGGCGTCCAACACCAGATAGGACACTGCCATGGGGTGTTCAGCAGGCCATTGAATATCGCGAAGGCATAGACGTAAGTTCAAACCGCGCAGTCATAGCCAAACAGAGCTTTCAGAATTTTTTCCGCAGGTATCACAAACTGGCGGGAATGAGCGGCACCATCAAAGAAGTTCGGCGCGAATTGTCCGGCACCTATTCCACGCCCATTGCGAAGGTGCCAACCCATCGCCCCGTTCAACGCAAATTGCTTGAGCGTCACGTTTTTGAGACGACAGAGCAAAAATTGGCGTGGGCTATTGCGCGGGCTGATCGGATGGCGGCCGATGGGCGATCGATATTGATTGGTGTGTCCAGTGTCCTTTTGTCGGAACAGGTGAGCGAAGCCCTTAAAGCAGTTGGACGCCAACATGATGTTTTGAACGCGCGGAGGCTCGACGAAGAAGCTGATATTGTTGCTGAGGCGGGTCGAGCAGGTCGCGTAACTGTGGTGACCAACATGGCGGGCAGGGGCACTGACATTAAGCTTCCGCAAGAGGTTAAGGATGCGGGCGGGCTGCATGTCATTATTCTCGATACGCTTGATACCAGTCGGCTCGAACGTCAGCTTTATGGTCGGGCAGGGCGCCAGGGTGATCCTGGTAGCTATGACATTGCTCATTCATTGGACGAACCCGAGCTAGCCCGCATTACAGGTAAAACATACCAAAACTTGATCTGCAGTTTACTTGTTTTGTCAAAGACATTTGCAGTTCATTTCCATTTTAGCTACGTTGAATGGCGCAGAAACCGTCTACAAAAGCATCGAAGAAATCGCCGTATGAAATTACTGAAGAGTGAGGAAAAACGAAATGAACTTTTGGCTTTCACCCGTGCAGATTAGTATGTTACTCGCATATCTTGCATTCCCTCTGTCTGCTGAAGAATGGGACAGTGGATATTGTTTGTTGGCTCCAATTAAGGATACGAATCTATCGTTCTCGGGCCGTGAATTGGTAAAAGAAGTTTCTGTTAATTTGGGTCATGAGGTTCGTGCCGGAGAAATCGTGATGCGTTTAGATGGTGCTGGTATGCCGGCTCGTTATATGCGTAGTCTCGCGGAACTTCAGCATGCAGAGCGTGCGATGGATCGGGCAAATATGCTTGAAAGTGTTATGGTCGCTGAAGAGCGCGATAAGCGAGAGATGGAACTTGCGGTAAAAGCTGCGTCGGCGCGGGAAATGGAGCTAGAGTTAGAACGTCTTAACTTACGCGCGCCACACAATGGTATTGTTGTTTCAATTTCGGTCCAAGAGGGCGAGATGCTCGAAGATAGTGCTGCTGTGCGTATTGTTGATTTGTCTCAGCTTTTGGTTGAAATAGATATTCCGGCCGATCGATTTGGCGAATTTGATGTTGGGCAAGAAATCCAAATTCTCATTGAGAGTGGAACCGTCGCTTCTGCTACCGTCGTATTCGCTGACCCCATCATCGATTTGGCAAGTAAATCGTTCAGAGTGAATGCGGTCCTAGAGAACTCTGAGCGCAATTTTACCGCGGGTAACAGTTGCGTTTTGATTGATTAATGTCCGGCCCCTAATCTATGTACCGTTTTTCAATAGAGTTTCTGGAGCTGGCGGTTTCATGTTTTGGGCTTGGTGGGGGCGGATGTGATTATACTGCTTGAGCCATGCATTTAATACCGTTTGGGCTTGTTTTGTCGTCACTAACCACTCTGTATGGCTTAGCCCCTTAAAACTGCGCCATAATTTCGATCCTTCGTCTCTAACAAATTATGGCACAGTTTTTTTTTGATTATTTTGTTAACAAGTTGTTTACTTTTTACGTGAAGTAATGTTGACAAGTAATGGGAATATAAAAAGAAATATTTTATTTTATTGAATTTTTGGGGCATTGTCTAAATTATGGAG
>Ga0181560_10004759_pt1 | contig 12228 bp, 3 predicted proteins | sample 011ome_20_FD_133751 | JGI IMG/M metagenome (GOLD analysis project Ga0181560, IMG submission 133751) | Coastal salt marsh microbial communities from the Groves Creek Marsh, Skidaway Island, Georgia - 011509CT metaG (megahit assembly) | ecosystem: Environmental > Aquatic > Marine > Intertidal zone...
CGCGAAAAGAAAAAGCGCGAATCACCCCGGAAAAGCGCGAATCACCCCGCGCCGAGCGCGCGCGACTCGCCGCCGCGCGCTTCGCGGCGACGGAAATCAAGGCGATGGACGAGATGGATTGATGATCTCGAAAGAGAGAGACGGTTCGTTCTGGTACGTCCTATACGTCCTATACGTATGACGACCGTCTCTACTAGAGCTATAGCGAGCTATACGATCGTCGTCCTAAACCCGCGTTCCGTCTCGTCGTTCGCCAAAAAGTCGCCGAGAAATCGATCCGCGGACCCCTCCGAGACGCGCAGAAACCCCGCCTTCTCCCCGAACTCGACGAGCCGCCGAACGATCTCGCGAAGCGCCGCGTCGTCCACGGGCACGACACGCTCTTCGCGGTCATTCTCCGCCGGCGGACCGTCCGCCGGCGCGGGTCCCTCCCAGCTCGGCGGCGGCGCGGACGTCGTGAAGTCCACGCGGAACGCCTCGGGGCTCGGTGACCGGGGCTCGTCGTCGTCCGAACCGCCTGTCCGAACCGTCTCGTCCTCGCGACCCATCGCGACCCGCTCGGCGAAGCTCCGGAACCGCGCGTACGTCCACACCGCCGTGTCCGCGCCCGCGCTTCTCTTCGTGGACTCCGGCGCGTGTTCCGACGCGAGCATGCGGCGCAAGTCGCGCTCCACCGCGCTCGCGCGTCGCGCGCGCGTCTTCTTCCCTGAAACGACAGACTGTTCGGCCATAGAGCTCCGGAATCGCGCGTCGTCGTCGTCCAGGAACGCCTTGAGGAACGCGTCGAACGCCGCCGAGGGGTGGTGCGTTCGGTCGTTCGTCTTCGTCCCACCCGTCCCACCCATAGATACGCCGCGAAACCGAACCCTGCTTTCGAGCGGCTCGAACCACCGCTCTACGTGCGTCGCCTCCTGCGCCTCCACCGAGCCGTTCAGCGTGCTCGCCAGCAGATAGTTTCGCACCAAGTCGCACGCCGCGAACGTCACACCCGGTGTCGCGTTCCAAAGCACAGCCGACGCCGCGAACAAGGTCTTCTCCTGGAGCCACTGGAACGCTTGCGCGAGGTCGACGCCGTCGTCCGGACCGAGGATCTCCACGTACGTCAGGCTGGCCTCGTTAAGCGTCGCTTCGAGCGCGTCCGCTAACGCCGACGGCGTTAACCGCGACGCCTCCACGTCCAACGCGCGCTTCGCGGCGACCATGAAGTGCGTCGTTCGGTCGCTGTCACGGCGTTTCGCCGTCACAGCGTCCGTCTCGCGCGCCTTGTCGTCGCCGTTTTTTTGAACGCCGACGCACGCCGCGAACGCCGCGCGGTCGGCGCGCGACGGGCGAATCGTCGTCAAACGCGAAAGGCTTCGTCCTCGAGGACGTCTGTTGGGACCGTCGATACCGATAGACGATACCGATGCGCCTTCACCATCGAAAACGTCGCGATCATCACCATCGAATCCACCGTCCGTGACGGAATCATCCAGAAACAACACCGAGTCGGCGTCTCTCGCCGTCGCCTCCAGAACAGCTCGCGTCCGGCTCTCGTCGTCGAACGACGGGACCGCGTTTTTTTCGTCGTCGCGGCGCGTCGTCGTCATCGACGCGAGCGCGTTTTCGGCGGCGTCCCGGATCGCCGCCACCGCCAGCGCGACCGTCGCGCACCGCTGCTGACCGTCGAGGCAAAGCAGCGTCGTTCGTGTTATTCGTTCACCTTTCACGTTTCCTCGAGGACGCTCAAGGAAGACGCTCGATTTCCGGAACAGACACTTGCCCGTCCCGTGCCCCCCCTTGACGCGCGCGGCGCTGGATCCGCGCCGCAGCGCGACGTCCCGGAAAAACCGCGTCGCGAGCGTCGAGGTCCAGCAGAACGCGCGCTGGAACGTCGGGATCGTTATTCGCTGACGTTCCAATACTTTCGCGCGTTTGAACAACTCGCCGTACGTCATGTAACGCACGTCCAAACGCGAGTCTCGGTCGGACAAACCCGGACACTCGTTCAGGAACGCGCGCGGAGGTAAAGGCGCGTTCGACGCCGTCGTCGCGCAAGTCTTCGGTTCGGTTTCTTTTTGCTTTTCGTCATTTTCGTCAGCCGGGGGGGCGTCTCCACACGAGGTATCCACGCGCGTCTCCGCTTCTTTCGGCGCGGTCGAGCGCGTGGGCATCGCGAACGAAGACACGCGCGGCGCGCGCCCACGTCGCGGCCCCGTCGCGGTCCCGGTTCGACTCGGCAACGCCCACGGCGCCACCGTGGTGATCATCGGCCTGTTCGAACCGGGCGTGCCCAACTTTCCGCGAGGCGCCTCCGCGCCGCGCAGCGCGGAGGCGCGGCCCACGCCGCCCGGCCGACCATCCGGAGCCGCCGACGCAGCGGCAGTGCTGGACAGGTCCCCGACGGCGTCCTCGCCGTCGCCGTGCGCCGTGGGGTCGGACATCTCCGCGTCCCCTCTCGTTGTGGCGTCGGGCGTCGAAACCACGACACAAACGTCGAGCGGAGCGTCGGCGTCTGAGAAGCGACGCCCTTCCTGTCTGGCGTCGAAACGCCCGAAGGGTGGAGAACCGTGAAAAAACGAGGCGAAAAAAAAAAAGCCGCCGCCGCTGTTTTTTCCCTTTTCCCTAAGAGGTGAATCTCGTGTCGCGACGCCGCCCCCCTACAGTGCGCCGCGCGCTTCACGCCTCCCAGTTCCGGGCACCGGCGAGCGCGTCGCGGGCGAGGGCGCGCGCCAGGCGGACCCGGCGATTCGGGCGTCGTCGTCGTGCGCGGACGCCCCTCACCGTTGGGATTTCCTCGAGTCGGCGCGCCAGTCAGATTCAGGGCGGCGGTGGCGCGACATCGCGGTACATCGCGGTCCTCGGTCTCGAGCGGCACGCGCGCGGCGAGCGCTCCCTCGGTCAGACTCGGGCTCGAGCGCGCGGAGTCCCCGCGGAACCGCGCGAATCGGCGCTGCGCTCTGTCGCGCCCTCGGACCCGTGCGAGCCTTGAACGCGCGCGTCGTCGCACGCGGCGAGCGCCGGTGTCGTCTCGTCGGCGTCCGAGATGGCGGACGACTCCTCGGTCGATCCCCCGGTGGAGGTGCGGTTCCGCGCGTTCGACAAGAGCGACGTGGCAGTGGGCGGCACGGTCGAGCCGATGAACGTCGCCGACTCCGCGCCCGAGCTCGAGTGCCTGTCTGGTGACCCCGCGCGGCTCGCGGCGCCGATCAAGTCGTTAAAGGACAAGTTCGAGCTCTTGCCCGCGTTTCTCAAGGTGCGCGGCTTGGTGCGGCAGCACATCGACTCGTTCAACTACCTGATAAACGACGAGATCAAGAAGATCATACACGCCAAGGCGAACGAGAAGGTCACCTGCGACACCGATCCCAACTTCTACCTGAAGTACACCAACATCCACGTCGGCAAGCCGTGCGTGGAGGAGGATTACATCGTCGAGGACATCACGCCGCAGCAGTGCCGGCTGCGGGACATGACCTACGCGGCGCCGGTGACCGTCGACGTGGAGTACACCCGGGGGAAGGAGATCGTGACGCGGACGTCGAAGAACGGCGTGGGCGGGGTGACGATCGGGCGCATACCGCTCATGCTTCGGTCGAGCAGGTGCGTGTTGACTGGGAAATCCGAGGCGGAGCTGGCGCGACTCGGCGAGTGCCCGCTCGACCCCGGGGGGTATTTCGTGGTGAAGGGCACGGAGAAGGTGATTCTGATCCAGGAGCAGCTGAGCAAGAACAGGATCATCATCGACGTCGACGCGAAGGGCGAGGTGGGCGCGAGCGTCACCAGCAGTACGCACGAGCGCAAGTCCAAAACCTCCATCGCGGTGAAGCACGGAAAGCTCTACCTGCGCCACAACACGTTCGCGGATGAGATTCCCGTTCTCGTCGCGCTCAAAGCCATGGGCCTGGAGAGCGACCAGGAAGCCGTGCAGCTGGTGGGCCCCGACCCCGCGTACGCTTCGTTGCTCGCGCCGAGTTTGCAGGAGTGCGCGAGCCACGGCATTTTCACGCAGAGGCAAGCCTTGGAGTACTGCGGCTCGAAGGTGCGCGCGGCGACCAGAGGCGGCCACTCCGGGACCGGCGGGTACCAACGCTCGCGGCGCAACCGCGTGGACGAGGCGCGGGATATTCTCGCCGGCGTCGTGCTGGCGCACGTGCCGGTGCCTTCCTACGACTTCCGGCACAAACGCGCGTACGTCGCGGTGATGATTCGCCGAATCCTACACGCGATGGTGGACAAGCGGACGATCGACGATAAGGACTACTACGGCAACAAACGCCTCGAACTCGCCGGCCAGCTCCTGGCGTTGCTGTTTGAGGATTGCTTCAAGAGGCTCAACGCGGATTTGAAACGACAAGCCGACGCGGTGCTGAGCAAATCCAACCGCGCCACGCAGTTTGACATCTTAAAGTGCATACGCCAAGACACGCTGAGCAACGGGTTGGAGCACGCCATCTCCAGCGGGAACTGGACGGTGAAGCGGTTCCGCATGGAGCGCAAGGGCGTCACGCAGGTTTTGTCGCGGCTCTCCTTCATCAGCGCGCTCGGCATGATGACGCGCATCACGAGCCAGTTTGAAAAAACGCGCAAGGTTTCCGGCCCGCGCGCGCTGCAGCCGAGCCAGTGGGGCATGCTGTGCCCTTCGGACACGCCCGAGGGCGAGAGCTGCGGCCTGGTCAAGAACCTGGCGCTCATGACGCACGTCACCACGGACGACGAGGAGGAGCCCCTGCGCGAGCTCGCGCACGCGCTGGGCACGGAGCCGCTGCTGTACCTCACCGGTTCCGAGATGCACGCGCCAGGGAGCGCGCTGGTCCTCCTGAACGGCTCGGTGCTCGGCGCGCACCGCCACCCCGCGAGGTTCGCGCGGGATTTGCGGACGCTACGCAGGCACGGGCGCGTCGGCGAGTTTGTCTCCGTGCACACGGCGGAGGGGCGCGTGTACATCGCGTCGGACGGCGGGCGCGTGTGCCGGCCTTTACTCATCGTGACGAACGGGAAACCGCTGTGCTCGCAGGCACACTTGGACGCGTTGCGTGACGGCCGGCGCGGGTTCGCGGATTTCCTGAAAGAAGGATTGGTGGAGTACCTGGACGTCAACGAGGAGAACAACTCGTACATCGCGTTGTACGAGAGCGAAATCACGTGCGCGCACACGCATTTGGAGATTGAGCCGTTCACGCTTCTTGGCGTGTGCGCGGGGATCATCCCGTACCCGCACCACAATCAGTCGCCCCGGAACACGTACCAGTGCGCGATGGGGAAACAAGCTATGGGGAACATCGCGTTCAACCAGCTCAACCGGATGGACACGCTCACGTATCTGCTGGTGTACCCGCAGCGCCCGATAGTGAAGACGAAAACGATCGAGTTGATCGGCTACGACCGCCTCGGCGCGGGGCAAAACGCGACGGTGGCGGTGATGTCCTACAGCGGCTACGACATCGAGGACGCCATCGTGATGAACCGCGCCGCGCTCGATCGCGGGTTCGGGCGGTGCGTGGTGTTGCGCAAGTACGGCGCGCAAATCAAGAAATACAGCAACCGCACGACCGACCGGATCGTCCCGCCGAGCGAGGAGCAGCGAAACAGCCTGGCTAAAAACGGCAGACACCGCCTGCTGGACGGCGACGGCATCGCGAGCGTGGGCGAACGCATACGGCCGGGGGACGTGTACGTGAACAAGCAGTCGCCGTCCAACACCCGCGACCCGCTGCCTAATCCGCAGGCGATGCCGGATTCGTTCTTCCGCCCGACGCCGCAGTCGTACAAAGGGCCGCAGGGCGAGGCGTGCGTGGTGGACAAGGTGATGCTGACGATGACGGACGAGGGGCAGTTCAACGTGAAGTGCTTGGTGCGGCACACGCGGCGGCCGGAGGTGGGGGACAAGTTCTCGTCGCGGCACGGCCAGAAGGGCGTGTGCGGCGTCATTTTGGAGCAGAGCGACTTTCCGTTTTCCGAGCGGGGCGTGACCCCCGACCTGATCATGAACCCGCACGGGTTCCCGAGCCGCATGACCGTGGGGAAGATGATCGAGCTGCTCGGGGGCAAGGCGGGGCTGGAGGACGGCGCCTTCGGCGACGGCACGGCGTTCGGGGGCGACCCCGTCTCGGCCATCTCCGAGACGCTCACGCGGCACGGCTTCGCCTACAACGGCAAGGACCTGCTGCACTGCGGCGTGACGGGCGAAGCGCTGAGCGCGTACGTGTTCATGGGTCCGGTGTACTACCAGAAGCTGAAGCACATGGTGCTGGACAAGATGCACGCGCGCGCGAGAGGGCCGAGGGTGGTTTTGACGCGTCAACCGACGGAGGGACGGGCGCGGGACGGCGGCCTGAGGTTGGGCGAGATGGAGCGCGACTGCCTCATCGGATACGGCGCCGCCATGCTCATCTTGGAACGCCTGATGATTTCTTCCGACCAGTTCGAAGCGCAGGTGTGCGTGGACTGCGGGTTGCTCGGGTACCACCACCACGAGACGGGGAGGAACCTGTGCCAGCAGTGCGACGACGGGGGGAACGTCAGCACGCTCAAGCTGCCGTACGCGTGCAAACTGCTGTTCCAGGAGCTGCAGAGCATGAACATATGTCCGCGCTTAACGCTCTCGGACGCGTAGAAGACGCGTAGATGAAGAGGCGCCGCGCTAGGGGACAGCCGTCGCGACGGGGTAGACGTTGTATCTCGTGTACCTTTTGCTTTTTACAACGTCACGCGCGGTATGATATATAAAACTTTCAACAGACGCGACCTACGCGTAAAGCGTCTCACTGCGACTCCGCCGCCGTCGCCGGCCGGCGGCGGGGCGGCAGCGCCAGCGCCGCGACGCCCTCCTCCGCGGCGCCCACCTTGGCGATGGGCTTCTTCGCCCGCGGCTTCGGTTCGGCGTTCGACTCGGCGTTCGACTCGGCATCCGTCTCCTCCGCCGCGTTCGCCCGGTCCGCCTCGGCGAGCTTTTGCCGTAACCGGCGCGCCGCGTCGGCGGCGACGTTCTTCTTCTCCTCCATCTCCTGCTCCAGCTTCGCGGCGTCGCGCAGCTTCGCGTGCAGGTTCGCGACGCGGCGCTCGTCGTGCTCGAGCGCAGCCTCAGCGTCCGTCCGCGTCTTCTCCGCCCGCGCCTTCTCGGCGTTGAGCTCCTTTTGCAGCGAAGCCGTCGCCTCGACGGCGGAGGCGTGCTTCGCCTCGGAGTCGCGCTTCGCCGCGCGGACGACGGCGACGCGGCGGCCGTACTCCGCGCGCTCCTCGTGGTGCACCTCCTCCATCGCCGCCAGCGCCTCCTTCAGCTTCGCGTTCGCGGTCTCCTCCTCGTCAATCTTCTGCTTCGCCATCGCGACGAGCGTCTGCTTATCCATGGCGCTCGCGCGCGCCGCGAGCGACCGCGACGCTTCGTCCGCGCCCAGGTCGACGACGTCGTCTCGCGCCGCGTCGGCGGCGTCTCTCAGACGCGCGTTCTCCTCCCGTAAATCGGAGATCTCGGCAATCTGCGCGTCCGCCTGCTCGACGTACTCCGCGAGGAGCTGCTTGAGTTCGGGGTCGGTCGCCTCGGCGTCGGTCACCGCGGAGCCGTCGTTTGCGTTTTCAACTTCCGTCTCGCTCGTGGATTCGGCGGGTTTCGCGGAATCGTCGGCGGGTTTCGCGGAATCGTCGGCGACGACGGCGGCGGCGGCGCCGTCCGTCGTCTCCGAGCCGCCGAGCGTGCCCACCTTGTTTTTGGTCTTCTCCGCGTCGATGAGGTGCTGCCACTTCGCCTCCGCGTTGTGCAGGGTCTCGCGCGCGTCGTCCCAATCCTCGGGAACGAACTGGTTGCTCGCGCCGAGGTCCGCGGTGACGTAGGCAACCGTCCCGAGCTCGGCGTCCTCGTCGAGCTCCGAGGCTTCGTCCTCCTCGTCGAGCGCGGCTTCGAGCTCGGCGTCCGCCGCCTCGAGCGCGGCGTCGTCCGCCTCGAGCGCCGCCTCGACGTCCGCGGGGTCGACGTCCACGTCCATCCCGGGGGCCGCCTTCGTGAGTCGGGGGTCTTCGGGAACGTCGTCGTCATCCACGGGGTCGACGTCGTCGTCCGTGACGGCCGCCTCGTCCTCGCCGACGGCGGCAACCTCCGCCGCGAGGCGCTCTTCGCGCAGCTCCTTGAGGTTCCACCCGTTGTAGCGCGAGATGACGCGCTCGACGGAGAGCATGCGCTTGGCGTCGAGGTCGAACCGCGGGCCGCCGATGGACGCGACGTCGTACGCGTCCGCGTCCGGCTCCTTCCGCAGGTCGCCGAGCTCGGCGCAGCTCGGGTCCTGCAGCACGCACGCGGCGCCGCAGCAGCGCGCCTCCGCGCCGGCGTCGAGCGCCGCGCCGCCGAAGACGACGTGCGACAAAAACTCGAGCGAGACGCCCAAATCAAACTTGTCGCGAATCTCGTCGCGGGGCGCGTCCGACGCGTCGGCGTCGTCGACGCACGCACCCTTCTCGACCAGCTGCTCGTACGCGCGCTCCCAGGTTTTCTTGGGGAGGCGAAGCAGCGCGTCGCGCGTCACCGCGAAGTGCGCGCCGGGGTAGAGCGAGACGCTCACCGGAGGCTTGGCGAGCTCGTCGCGATCCGCCGCCGACACGGAGGCGGCGGATTCGGCGCCCTCCTCGGTATCCTTCGCCTCGCCCTGCTCCGCCACCGTCCTGGAGGCGGCGCTGCTGGAGGCGAAGAAGAACGAAGCGCCCAGGCGCGAGGCCGTGGTCTTTGTCTTCGAGCCGTCGTGCTTCGAGGAACCCGTCGACGTTTTCTTCACGTCGTCTCGCTCGAGATCCGCGCCGAACGACTCGGCGACGGCGCGCCAGCACCGGGACAGGTGCGCGGCGGCGGCGCCCGACGAGTCGCCCATGATGTCCTCCCAGCCCCAGCGCTGCTCCTTCCACATCTGCACGAGCTCGCCGGGCGAGCGCGACTGCAGGAACGTCTCGGGGTCAACCACGAGCGGCTGGTACTGAGCGATCGCGGTAGGCACGCCGTCGCTCGCGTCTTTGTCTTTCGCGAAGGCTTTGCGGGAAACTCGCTTTCCGGTTGTTTTACTGGAGGCGGTCTTTTTCCCGAGCTTGGCGACGGCGACGGCGTCGGCGACGCTTTCGAGCGCGGCGCGCGCGTTCGCGTCGCCGCCCGCGTCTTTCGTGAAGTCGCCGCTCACGAACGCCGTGACTTCGGGCAAATCGTCGTAGTGGTCCACCACGAACTTCAGGAAAACGCCCGTCTCGTACGCGCGGTTCGGAACGAAACCCGGTGCGTCCTCGTCCCGGCGCTGGTACAGCTCGCTCACGGAGTACGCGCTTTGCTCGCCGGGCGCCGCCCAGTCGGGAACGGCGCTCGTTTTCGTTTTCGTTTCTTTCGGGCTCCCACTCGTCACGACGGGAGTGTCCCACTCGTCGAAGACGGCGGGAACCACTACCAGAGGGGTGGGCCAGGACTTTTTGGAGCCACTTTTCGGCGATTTCGTGACTTTGCCGCCCTTCGCCTCCACGGCGCGCGCGAACGAAGCGCGCGTCATCGGCTCGAGCGGAGGCTTGGAGGCTTTCGCGGCGGCGCGGCTCTCGCGGCCCTCGGACGCGACGGCGTTCTCGTCATCGAAAACGCCCATGTGCTCGTTGAAGGTGGTCGCGGTGTCCGCGTCGACGGCGTGCGAGGGCCCGATGCTGCTGAAGGGGACCACCGCGGCGGCCACCATGCAGGCGACCAGGATGCCGGAAGCCGCCGCCTGCGGAGACGAGCGCGTCGATGAGGTTCAGGAGGGTGTATTTCCGAGACGAGGAAAGCGAGGTAAGGGGGGGGCGGTGAGTCGGGCACGCGGCGGGTCGGGGCGGAAGCGGGGTCGGGTGACGCGGCGTGAGGAAGAAACGTCGGGAGGCTCGGGAGCTCGCCTCCGAGAGGAGGAGACGCGCGGGCGCGCGACGTCCGCGCGGCCGCGCGCGCGCGCTCGGCATCGGCTCGTTCGACAAAAAAAGTGGGTGTTTCACTTCGATCGGGCGGTTCGAACCCGGAGTCCTTGGGTTCGCGCGGTGACGTCGGTTCCGAGGAAAAGCCGCACGAAAGGGGCGGGAGGGCACGCACCGCGATGAGCGACCACCCCAGGGACTTGTAAGGCTTCTTCTTGAGGGTCTTGTTGGCGATGAGTACCTCGCCGTGCAGCGAGGCGCGTCCGCGCGCGGCCTTCTTGGGGCCCTCGTTGCCGCTGCCCGCGTCGGAGAGGCGCGGTTCCGCGTCCGATCCGGGCACCGACGAGTAGTTGGGGTCGCGCGCCAGAAGAGGCAGCACCTCGCCGGTGCCCACCTTCAGGTGGCCGACGGTCGTGCCGTTGCCCTCGCCGCTCGTGCCGTAGCCCTCTCGCACCATGGCGGGATTCGGTTCCGAGTCTCGATGCGCAGTACGCGGCGCGACTGAGGAATGAGCGAGCGCGAACGCGAGCCATCGTTTTTTCCCAGGAGGTTACTTTTTGCGTAACCTCCAAAATCGTGGTACCGAAGCGCCGATACCAGCTACCAGCAGGTCGTGCCAAAAATGTCGGTCCGAGACGAACCGAACCGATTTCGCCGGGTCGCTCTCCCTCCGCCGACGCCACTTCCGGGCTACTTCAAGGAGCGCGATCGAGCACCCCAGAGCCGGGGCGTCGATCGTCGCGACGCGAGCGTCTGGGGTCGAGCGCTCGTAGACCATGTTCGGCGGCGGCGGCGCGTCGGTGCGTGCGCGCTGACTCACCGACCCGGCGCATCCCTCCCCGTCGCGCCGCGACGAAAACCCGCCTTTTCTTTCTTTTCAAACCACGACGATCTCGCCCTGACCTCGCCCTTCCACCTCTGCGGCTTCCACTCGACTCGTCGCGTCTCTTCCCGACGTTCATCGCACACGCAGCCATTCGGCGGCGCGGGGTCCGCCCCCGCGTTCGGCGCGGCACCCGCCGCGGGCGCGGCATCGGTGCGTGCCAAATCTTTTTTTTCGGCGTCCGTCGTTTTCGATCCGGCACAGACACGTCCAGAAGCGCTCTCGACATCCTCTGACCTTCTTCTCACTCGATCTTCCCATTCGTCGACGCGACAGCCGTTCGGCGCGGGCGCGCCCGCCGCGCCGGCGGCGACCGCGGGCGGCTTCGGATTTGGCGCGCCGGCGTCCGCCGCGGCGCCGGCGACCGGGGGCGGCTTCGGATTCGGCGCGGCGGCGAGCCCCACGCCCGGCGGAGGAGGAGGCCTCTTCGGAGCGGCCGCCGCGTCGAGCCCCGCGCCAGGCGGCGGGCTCTTCGGCGGCGCGGCGCCGGCGGCGGCGCCGGCTCTGGGAGGCGGCGGGCTTTTCGGCGGCGGCGCTTCCGCGGCGGCGGCTCCGACGTTCGGGGCCGCGGCTCCGGCGGCGCCGGCGTCCGGAGGCGGTCTCTTCGGCGCTTCCCCCGCGGCGCCGGCGTCCGGAGGCGGTCTCTTCGGCGCCTCCCCCGCGGCGGCGGCCTCGGCGGCGGCGCCGTCGCCCGGCGGATTCGGCTTCGGCGCGTCCGCGCCGGCGCCCGCCGCCGCCGGAGGCCTCTTCGGCGCCGCGCCGGCGGCGGCGCCCGCGACGACCGCGCCCGCGACGGGAGGCTCGCTCTTCGGCGCTTCCCCCGCGGCGGCTCCCGCGGCTCCCGGCTCGACGGCGGCGCCCTCCTCCGGCGGGTTTAGCTTCGGGGGCGCGACGACCGCCGCGCCCGCGGCGTCGCCGGGGGGCTTTTCTTTCGGCGGTGCCACCGCCGCCGCGCCGGCGACGCCGGCGGCGGGCGCGTCGGCGGCGGCGAGCTCTCTGTTCGGCGCGGCGGCGGGTGCGACCGCGGCGCTTCCCGCGGCGAGCGCCGGCGGGTCGCTCTTCGGGGCGGCGCCCGCGACCGCGGCGGCGCCGGCGACGACGTCGATCCCGGCCACATCGAGTTTCTCGTTCGGGGCGACCGCGCCTGCGGTAACGGCGCCCGCCGCCGCGCCCGCCGCTTCCAGCGGCGGGTTTAGTTTCGGCGGCGCGGCTTCGGCGCCCGCGGCTTCGGCGCCCGCGGTTACGGCGCCCGCGGCGGCCACCGGTGCCGCGCCCGCGTCGAGCGTCGGGTTCAGTTTCGGTGGCGCGACCACCGGGACCGCCGCTGGGACGACGCCCGCGGCGGCAGCGACCGCGGCTGCCCCCGCCGCTTCCAGCGGCGGGTTCAGTTTCGGCGGCGCGGCTTCGGCGCCCGCGGCTTCGGCGCCCGCGGTTACGGCGCCCGCGGCGGCCACCGGTGCCGCGCCCGC
>Ga0181560_10004762_pt1 | contig 12225 bp, 6 predicted proteins | sample 011ome_20_FD_133751 | JGI IMG/M metagenome (GOLD analysis project Ga0181560, IMG submission 133751) | Coastal salt marsh microbial communities from the Groves Creek Marsh, Skidaway Island, Georgia - 011509CT metaG (megahit assembly) | ecosystem: Environmental > Aquatic > Marine > Intertidal zone...
CGCGACGACGCCATCGTGGCGACGCCTCCGGACCATCGCCGACCGCGGACGCGGTGCGAGACGAGATGAAGGCGGAGCACCCTCTGACGCCTTTGCCAACACGAAAAAGTCAAAAAGTCGTGGTATAAACTATCCATCATCTCCTGCTCACGTCGCCCCCTCGACCGGCTCCCGCACCACCTTTTTCCTTTCCGCGTCCCAGCGCAGCTTCGAGATCCCCCCCGCGCCGTCGTCCAGGATCTCCAGCACCTCCGGCGCGCGCCCGCCGCACCCGCGCGACATGCCCACGTCCACGCGGAGCGCTTTCCCCGCGCACGCCGCGTTGACGCCCTTCTCGCCCTGGATGGTGTGCCCCACCACGACGCGCGCCATCCCGGGGAGCGCCTTCAGCGCCTCATCCAGCGCGTCGCAGTCGCACCGGAACGCGTCGGGGTGCGAGTAGGTGCGCGCCCACACCACCGAGTCCGCGCCGGTGACGTGCGCCGGCGGCGCGCCCGAGGCGGCGAGGGAGCCCGCCAGCCACTCCGCGGTTTCGCGGTTCGCCCGCCGCAACCCGACGCGCGCGTGCGATCGCAACACGCCGCCGTGCGCGAAGACGGTGGAGCCGACCGCGCACACCACGGGCTGGTGCGCGAGGAACCGCGTCGCGAGTGGACCGCCGGGCGCGAACGCCGCCAGGCGGGGCATCCAGGAAGATGCCGACGCGTCCGCGTGTATCGCGTACGTTGACGCGCCGGGGCGCGGCGCGACGCCGCTTTTTTTTTTCGATGTTTCGGTTTCGGTTTTCGTCATTTTCGTCGTCGAAGACGCGTCGCGAGCGCGACGCTCGTCGTCGCGAGCGGCGCCCGCGCGCGGCGGCGGGGTCATGGGGAAGCCTTTCCTGCCCCTCTCCACCGCCTCGGCGGCGGCGTCCGCGCCCAGCAGCGTGCACTGCCCCGGCTTCTCCCCGCACGCGTGCTTCAGCGCGGCGCCGAACAGCTGCCGCCCGCGCCACCGGCGCAGGTCGCCGCGGCTGGCGTCGTCCGCGTACCGGAATCGCCCGGCGGCGGTGAGCGTCTCGTGGTTGCCGTTCATCACGATGAGCTCACCTCCGGCTCGCCTCGCCTCGAACCGCAGGCGCTCCAGCAGAAACAGGATCGCGATCTCGTCCCCGCCGCGGTCCAGCTGGTCGCCCACTTGCACCACCGTCGTCTCGCCGCCGCACCACTTGTTTTCGTCGTCCAGCACGCCCCCCGCGCGCAGCGCTTCCGTCGTCGCGCGCAGATCGCCGTGCACATCCCCGATCGCCACCAGGCGACGCACCGCGGGGCGGAACAAAGGACCGAGCGGTTTGCCGGGCGAGCGCAGGCTGTGGGTTCGTCGCGCCGTCTCGGTGGTTCGGGTCGCGCGAGAAGATGCGGCGGTCTTCGCGTCTCCGCCGGCGTCCGCGCCGGAGGACGCGCCGGTCTCCGTCGTCGAAGGCGCTTCGGGGCTGTCGTTCTTCGCGGTGCGAGCGAAGAGAGGCGCGCGCCGCGGGGGCGGGGGATGCACGGCCTGCCCCCCGGCGTGGAGGGTGTCCACGAACGCGTCTACGAACGGGGACCACACCGGCGCGAGCGTCGCGCACCGGGGGTCTCGGTCCAGCGGCCGACTCAGACCCACGCCCATCGCGCCTCCTGCGCGATCGGAAGTGCGCTGGAAAGACATTCGTCGCCGCGAAACATCGATGCCCCGCCGACGTCGCGGCTCGCTTCGGGAAATCACGACAGCGACGTTCGCCCCTCGTCAGATCCGCGCGCGCGAAGGGCGGGCGGGCACGTCCGGTCGGTCGTAGTGATGTCGGCGCTGCGGGACCTCGTCGGTGGAGGCGCGGGGGCGGCGTGCGCGGCCCCCGATGAGCGCGCGGGGTCGTCCAACCCCCTCGGCCGCCTCGCGGATGCCGTGCTCGGCGACCGGAAGGGTAAGCATCCGGAGACGCGGAGCGCCCCGCGGGGGGCGCCGGGCGCGTTCGCGGACCAGTTCCTCTCGGAGCAGCGCTTGCAGGGGAACCTGCTCGGGGTGGACGACCCCGCCTTCTCGGCGCTCCCCGGCGGCCCGCAGCTCCGCCCGGGCGCGCTCGCGCCCGGGGGCGCGGACGTCGCGGAGTTCCTCCGCTTCCGAGACGCGCATCACGGCGATCACGCGCGCGCCGGCGCCGCGGCGCCCGGCGCGCTCGCGCGGAGCTCGCCGGAGCACCCCCTGCTTTCGCGCGCGCTCCACTCCGCCGTCGCCAGCACGGACCCCTCGGCCCCCCTCGCGGCGGCGGCGTCCGCGTCGGAGCGGGAAGCGTTCGAAGGGAACGCGTCCCGTCTCCCCCTGAACCTGTCGCCGGCGGAGAAGACGGTGATCCGCGCGCGGTCCGCCATCATGGCGCGGCACCTGCACGCGGACGCGCACGGGTCGGGCGTCGCGCGCGCGCAGCTCGAACACGCGCTGGCCCCGCTGGGCGTGGAGGTGAGCCCCCACGCGGCCGGCGCGGACGCGCGGATGGAGGGCCCGAGGCACATCCAGGGCGCGCGGGGGGCGGAGCGGGCCGCCGTCGGCGCCGCGCCGTTCGCCGCGCCGCCCTTCGCGGCGCCGGAGACGGCGGCGGACGCGCGGCGGCGGTTTCTCGAGCGCGGCGGTGGCCTCGCGCCCGACGCCTCCGTCGCGGCCGGCTGGGCGGACGACTTCGCGAAGCTGCGCGTGTCGCCCGGCGGCGCCGAGGCGGCGGCGGGTCCCGCAACCGCCGCCGCGGTTCCCGGCCCCGGGGGCCGCGAGGCGGGCCCGCCCGGCGCCGAGCGGTGGGCGGAGGAGTTCAGCGGCGTGAAGCAGTCGGCGGGCGCGGCGTGGGCGGCGGAGTTCCGCGCGTCTCCGGACGCGCCTTCACGCGCCGGCGACGCGTGGGCGTCGGAGTTCCGGCAGGAGCAGGAGTCGCGTTCGGCAGCCGGAAGCGACGCGCCGCTCACGGCGGCGCAGGCGGAGACGGCGGCGCAGTCGGCGCGGCTGGCGGCGACGCTGGCGGCGGACCCCGAGGGGAAGTTCCGGAACTCGCAGTTCCTGCAGTTCATGTCGCGCATGTCGCGCGGCGAGCTCGTCGCCGAGGGCGACGGCGTGACGGAGCGCAGCGCCGCCGGCGCCGTGGCGGGCGCGACCGCCGTCGGCGACGCGTGGGCGTCCGAGTACGCCGCGGCGCGCGCGGACGGAGGCGCGGCGGTCTCGGCGGCGGATCCGAGCGGGTGGGCGGGCGAGTTTCGCGCGCGGAGCGCGTCCACGGCGGTCCCGTCCGGGTCCGACGGCGCGCATCGGTGGGCGGACGAGTTCGCGGACTGGGCGGGCGGCGACTGGGCGGGCGAGTTCCAGGAGATGGCCTCCCGAGGCGAAGTGGACGGATGGACGCACGATTCCGTGTGGAACGCCATCGGCGAGGAATCCAAAGCGCTCGCCGCCGAGCGGTCGAGGTACGAGTTCGTGGACCCGAACCCGTACCTCGGGCGCGCCGACGCCGCGGCCGTCGGCCGCGACTTGTTCCGGCGCGGCGTCCTGTCGGAAGCCGCGCTCGCACTGGAGGCGGCGGTGCGCCTGGACCCCGCGTCGTGCGAGTCGTGGCGCCTGCTGAGCACCGTGCACGCGGAGAACGACGACGACCGCCGCGCCATCGCCGCCGCCACCAAGGCGCACGAGGCAGACCCGACGGACCTCGAGGCGCTGTTGTCGCTCGGGGTGAGCCACACGAACGAGCTGGACGCGCGGGAGGCTGCCGGGTACATGCGCACGTGGCTCGCGCAACAGCCGCGCTTCGCGCGGCTGGAGGCTGAGCACGCAAGCGAGTTCGCCGCCGACCCGATCGCCGGCGCGACCCCCGCCGCGACGTTGGCGCTCTTCAAGCGCGCGGCGGCGTTGGCGCCGAACGACGCCGACGTGCACGCCGTGTCGGGCGTGCTCGCGCACCTGTCGCGGTCGTACGACGAAGCCATCGCGTCGTTCAACGCCGCGCTGGACATCAACCCGCAGGACTACAGCCTGTGGAACAAGCTGGGCGCGACGCAGGCCAACTCCGCGCGCAGCGCGGAGGCGATGGCGGCGTACCAGCGCGCGCTCGACCTGAAGCCCAACTACGTGCGCGCGTGGGCGAACATGGGCATCGGCTACGCCAACCAGGGCAAGTACGAGCGGAGCGTGGGCTTTTACGTGCGCGCGCTCTCCCTCAACCCGCGCGCCGAGAGCGTCTGGGGATACCTCCGCATAAGCCTCGGGTGCTGCGGCAGAGTCGAGCTCATGGAGGCGGTGGATAACAAGGACCTCGCGAGGTTACAATCGGAGTTCCCGCTGTGACGACGTTTTCATTTTGAGACACAGTTTACCAGTTTTTCCGACTAATTGTACGCATGCACTTTTTCCCCGCTCGCGCGGTTTTTCGCGGAAAAGCCCCATCCGCCACATCACATCCGCCCGCACCTCACCGCCTGTTGAGAACCCAGCACCCGCGGGACGGGTCGAGAACACCGGGCTTCACGCCGCGCACCACCGAACGCGGTTGGTCGGGCGAGCGGAAGCTCGTGCGAGGGGGTGTGCGTCGGGGTTGAGCGAGGATGGCCGCGCCGGCGATCGTGACTGGGCCGGTGCCTGCTGCGGGACGTTCGATCGGGGCGAAGGCGTGTCGCCGCGCGGGACCGGTCCGCGCGATGCGCGCGTTCCCCGTCTCGGGTGAGAAGGTCAGAAAGCCGGTGACTCGCGAGGCGATCGCGGCGCGCGCCACGCGCGGCGCGCGTCTCGCGACGCGCGCCGCTCGCGGCGACGTCGATGCGATCCCCCGGGACGCGACGAGAGCCCGCGGATCCCCCCCCGAGGCGCCTCGCGCGTCCGTTCCGATCCAGAGGCGGGTCTGGGAAGGTCTCCTGGGTCCTCGCGCATCCTCGCGCGACGCTTCTTCCGGGGAGTCTCGCGGCGGGGCCCGCGGCGACGGCTCGGTCGTCGGCGCGTTCGACCCCGACGAGTTCATCCGCAAGCTGGACAAGGAGTTCCTGGTTGGGGGCGGCGGCGACGACGCCGGCGGCTTGGGCAACCAGGCGGACGCCGTGACCAAAGGCAACACCGCGGCCGTGCTCGAGCGCGCGCTGGACCCCGACGGCGGGACGGGCGACCTGGACTACCTGCAGGAGCTCATCGCCATCCAAGCCGGGGGCCCGAAGAACGTCGGGTTCTTCGGCACGCGCAACATGGGGTTTCTGCACCAGCAGCTGGTCGAGATCCTCTCCTACGCGCTCGTGCTCACGGAGAACCACATCTTCACCTCGGGCGCGACGGGCACGAACGCCGCGGTGATCCGGGGCGCGCTCCGCGCGGAGCGCCCGGACCTGCTCACGGTCATCCTGCCCCAGTCCGTGAGCAAGCAGCCGGAGGAGTCGCGCGAGCTCCTGAAAAAAGTGGAAAACGTGCTCGAGCTGAAATTCGACGCGCTGCCGCTGGGCGAGGCGTCGCGCAAGTGCAACGACGACATCCTCGCCAAGGTGCAGCAGGTGATTTGCTTCGCGTTCCACGACTCGAACCTGCTGCTGGACACGTGCCACGAGGCGAAGATGCAGAGGAAACTCGTCGCGCTGTTCTACCTGGACTGACGCGGATACGGACAACGGGACGAGGACGTATAGCTACGACGATATAGGCGCGTACGTACGCTCGTAGTGTAAGAAGATTGATCGATTGTTTATGACTTCTAAAATCAAAAAGCTCGTCTAAAAGTACGTTCCCTCTAAACCGCGTCGTCCCCGTTCCTCCGCGGCGGCGGCGCGAGCGCGGGCGCCGGCCGGAACGCCGGCGGCGGCGCGATGGGCGCCGCCGCCGGCGCGGGCCCCGCCGCGAACGACACCGCCCGCCCCGGCTCCGGGTCCGTCGTCAGGAACGGCGCGGGCAGGGGACTCGACTGGAACGCGCTCGTATCCGCGGGTCCCGGTCCCGGTCCCCGGGTCGAGTCCACCACCACGTCGAACACCGTCGCGCTGCCGCGCCGCGCCTCCGACGGGAGCGGCGCCATGCCTGGCAGAGGCGACAGAGACGGCGCCCGCTCCGGTCGCCCGCGCGGCGACGGACCCGCGACGGCGCCGTCGTCCGAGTCGGAGTCCCAGCCCACCTCCTGCCCGAACTCGTCCTCCAGGTCATCCTCCACCTCGCGTTCGCCGTACGCGTTCTCGAACCCCGCGTTCGCCAGCATGCCCGCCTCGAGCCGCTCCGAGTGCGCGCGCGGCGGCGCGCCGCCCGGGGGCGCCTTGCTTCCGCCGCCGCCGCCGCTCCACTTGCGCGCGTCCCGCATCTCCTGGCCCATCATGACGTGCGTCTTCATGCGAATCTTGCGCGGCGCGCCCCCCTCCGAGCCGTGCAGCACGTACTCCTGGTACGTGGGCGCGAACTGGTGCACAGTGTCGCTCACGACGTCGTCCACGGCGATGGCGTGCGCGGCGCCGCGCAAGACGCCGAGCGCGCCGACGCCGCTCTCGGACACGTACGGCGCGCTGGGAAACGCGTACAGCATCATGCACGACGCTACGATCATCTCGCAGCAGATGAGCACGTTCTGCAGCGCGCGGCCGTCCTCGCCGTCCCGCAGCGCGCCGCGGCTCACCAGTGCCGCGCACAGGATGCTCTGCCAGAAGGTGAGGAAGATGACCGACTTCACGAGCACGAACTTCAGCACGGGGTTGAACGGCTCGAGCAGGTCGCGCGCGCCGAGGTAAAAGAGCAGCAACGCGTAGAGCGCCGCCGTGTACGACGCGTTGTACACGAAGGCGATGTACGGGTACGCGACGTCGCCTCGTATTTCCTGGTCGCCGTAGACGCCCGCCCAGACGAGAACGAGCGTGAGCGCGGCGAGCGCGGGCTTGACGATCACGAACTGCAGCGCGCCTCGCTTGCACGCCCGGACGTACGCGCCGTCCACGGGCGTCGGCGGCAAGCAGCACGTGCCGGTGAGCCACGAGGGGAGCACCTCGCGCCCGTCCGCGCGGTTGGCGACGTTCCCGGCGCCGCCGACGTACGCCAGGCAAAGCGCGAGGAAGTTGTAAATCACCCAGCTCTCGTAGCAGTCGCGGAGGGTGTCCAGGTAGATCCCCGCCGAGCGGTCCAGCAGCGAGATCCAGCTGCACACCGCGTACACGGGGACCATGAACAGGATGCGGATGATGTACCGCTGGTGCGCGGGCTGCGTGTACCGGGACAGGTGCATCAAGATCTGCGCGTTCGTTCATCCGAATCGGGACATGAGGCGTGTGGTCGTCGGATTCGTTCGTCAGTTCGGAATGGGCCGTCTGACGTCGCCGCTCGAGGGCATCCGCCGGAGCGCCGAAAAAGCCGAAAAAGTCAGCGCGAACGTCTCGTCGTCAGATTCGACGGATCCAACGGGCGGGGTGGATGCGCGCCGCGCGGCTCGCGCCGCCCCGCGGGAGACAAGCGTCACTTGACTCACCTGGTGCATGGACATGATGGTCGCCGTGACACATAGCACCCCCGTGATGCCCAGCGTGGCGGGGTCCTGGAACATCGTGGCCGTTCACCCGCGGCACACGCCTCAGGTCGGCACACCGACACGTGTGCCTTTTCGCTCGAGCGGACCGGGCGGAGGCGGCGGGGGAACCGCGCGCCGGCCGCCTTTCGACGCGGTAACCCGGGACCCGTGCTGCGACAGACCTTCCCTCGTCCGCCTGCGACGCGGAGGTTTGGTCGCGACAGGCGTGTGCGCGTCGCGCGTCTCGCTCTCGCGGCGGACTTCGAGGCAACAACGCAAAACCGCACAAACGGCTGTCTCTTTGGTCGCGATTCGCAGTCAGCAAATCCGATCCTTAGGGCCTTGAACTGACTTGACAGTTAATCTAACGAAAAGTCGCCGCGATCGAACACCACGCCACAACCTTTGCCGGGGACGAGGCGCGTGCGCGTGCGAGTGGCGAGTTACGAGATGGGGGACAACGAGCGACCCGCGCCCGACGCCCTCGAGCAGCGCGAGGCGGCGATTTTCGAGGCGGAGCGGTCGATGTCGTCGCTGCACGTCTCTGAAGTCGCCGATCACAAGTTTTGGGAGACGCAGCCCGTCGGACAGTTGAAGCCCGAGCTCGACAAGCGTGGCCCCGAGGGCCCGATCGACGACCCGATGACGGTGGCGGACGTCCGACAGGAGGGGTACTCGCTGCCTGACTCCTTCGAGTGGTGCTCGTGCGACATGAACGACGCGAAGACCAACGAGGAGGTGTACGAGCTGCTGGACAAGAACTACGTCGAGGACGACGACGCCATGTTCCGATTCTGCTACAGCAAGGAGTTTCTGCGGTGGGCGCTTCAGCCGCCGGGGTACCACATGGACTGGCACCTCGGCGTGCGCGTCGCGGGCACGGGTAAGCTCGTGGCGTTCATCAGCGGCGTGCCCGCGCGCATGGTGGTCCACGGCAAGGAGATTGACCTCGCCGAGATCAACTTCCTGTGCATCCACAAGAAGCTCCGCGCGAAGCGTTTGGCGCCCATGCTGATCCGCGAGATCACGCGGCGTGTCAACCTGCGCGGCATCTGGCAGGCGGCGTACACCGCCGGCGTGGTGCTTCCCAAGCCCATCGGTACGGCGCGGTACTGGCACAGGAGCCTGAACGTCAAGAAACTCGTCGAGATTGGGTTCACGCACCTGCACGCGCGCACGACCATGTCGCGCACGATCAAACTGTTCAAGCTGGAACCGAAACCCGCGACGCCCGGGATACGGCCGATGGTCGACGCGGACGTGCCCAAGGTGACGGCGCTCGTGAACACGTACCTGCGCAAGTTTGCGGTCGCGCCGCACTTCACCGAGCAGGAGGTGAAGCACCACCTCTCTGTGCGCGAGGGGGTGGTGTACTCGTACGTCGTGGAGGATCCCGACGCGCCGGGCTCGATCACCGACTTCGTGTCGTTCTACTCGCTGCCGTCGACGGTGATCCAGGGTCACGGCGGGCACGACACGCTGCGCGCGGCGTACTCGTACTACAACGTGCCCGCGAAGACGGACATCAAGCAGCTCATGGAGGACGCGCTGATCCTTGCCAGGTCCAAGGACTTTGACGTGTTCAACGCGCTGGACCTGATGGAGAACGCGCGCTTCCTGAAGGACCTGAAGTTCGGCATCGGCGACGGGAACCTGAGGTACTACCTGTACAACTGGAGGCTGAACGACGTCGTGGAGCCGTCCCAAATCGCGCTCGTGCTGACATGAAAGGAAGCGCGCGCGCGGACGGGAAGAACAGCGTCCGCGGGCTTTCGGCGGGGGCGCCGTGAGGAACTGTGAGGAACGAGTCGTGACGAGTTGTGACGAGTTCTCTCGCGCGAGCGACGACAGCTTTTTTTCACGAAAACGAAAAAAAATCCCCTTGCTTTTTTCTTTTTTCTTTCGCGCGTATCGCGCGCGCGAAGAACGACGCTCGGCTTCTTTCCAAAACTCACGCGCTCCTCCAGAGATGGCCGTACTCGTTCGTCAGCGTGTCTCGCCTCTCCTGGATTTGCCGGAGCAGCGCCTCCGCGCCGACGCCGGGCTCGTTCAAGCCCCACTTTTCTGCGTCGCGCGCCGCGTCCGGCGCGACGGCCGCCGCGAGATTCCTCGCCTCGCGCTCCAGCCAGCCGTCGTCGTGGAGCGTCGCCATCGCGCGGCGCAGCTCTCGGAAGTACGCGGCGCGCGACGTGGGCGTCTTCAGCATCGCGTTCACGAGATGGTTCCAGGTGGACCGCCCGTCGCTCTCGGTGAAGATATCCTGCGGGTGCTCCGCGTCGCAGAAGAAGGGCGAATTCCACCACTCGCACGACAACACGCAGTACGTCCCGCGGTCGGCGCGGCAAGACGTCGCGCCGTTCGCATCGCACCTCGCGTCTCGCGAACGGTAATCCGTCGCGAACGCGTCCTCCATGTCCCAGGGCACGCGACTCCACTTGCCGTCGCGTGGGTTCCGGTACACGTAGTAGTTCTTCGTGCACCGGTCCTGGTGCAGCATCGCCGTCTGCGCCGCCATCTCCCGCGCCACCGCGTCCACGTCGACCGCCGCGTACAGCGCCGCGGCGTCGCCGCCACCGTTCACGCGCGCGATCGCGTCGAGGAGCTTTCCCAGGTGCCACTCCGCGTCGCGCGCGCGCGCGTCCGTGGCGTGGTTCTTCGGCGTGCTGTAGCGGTACACCTCGGGGCAGGCGCCCCACGCGAGCTCCCAGTCGCGGTCGTACCGGCACGGCGCCCACTCGGGCGCCGGCGGCCGCAGGTTGGACAGTTTCCAGTGCACGGCTTTGTAGAGCGCGCCCGTCGGGTCGAGCCCCCTCCGCTCCAGGAACGCCTCGTCCACCTGCTCCACGAGCACGTACAGGCCGTGGAACGCGCCGTTGCGCCGCAGCACGACGTGGCGCGCCGCGGAGGCGGGGACACCCAGTCTCCGCATCGCCGCCGCCGCCAACGTCTCGCGGAGCCAGCTCTCTTTCCCGGGCTCGTCGTACGCGGAGTGCGCGTTGATTTCCTCCACCTTCGCGCTCTGGGCCCCGTCGCCCCAGTAAATCTCGAACGCGTTCCCGCGGAAGTCGAACTTGTACTTGCGCTTGGGCCAGTCCTTCGAGCCGCCCTTGCCCCACATGTTCGGGTCGCCGCGCCGGCCCGACCCGCGCCGGCGCGCCGTCACGCCCTTCCCGTAGAACTTGAGCTCGCGCGCGCCGCCGCCGCCGCCGCGGCTCTGGTCGAACGCCAAGAAGCTCTCCACCGGGTCGTCCCACCGCGCGCCCTCGGCGTTTTCCACGAACCAGTGGAGCGTGGGGAGCGCGCTCTCGCTCGCGATCGCGGCCGCGTCCACGACGGCGCCGTAGACATCGCCTTCCCGTTTCGGTTTCCGCGCGCTCGCGCGTTCGCCGCCGCGCTCGGAAACCGTGACCCAGTATCGAACCATCTCGCCTCGTTTCGGGAGCTCGTTCGCGGGAATCGCGGCGGCGAGCGTGGCGTACGGGGCGTCCGGAACGTCCGCGCTCGAGCCCGTCGCCGGGCGCATCGGCGCGGATTTCTCCTCGCCCCACATCGCGCGATACCGCAGGCGCGCCTCGACGGCGTCGCCCCGACGCGTCCAGACGTTCTCGCCCGAACCGCCCGAACGCCAGCCAACCTTAGCGGTCACGACGAGCGCCGCGCCCGAGTCCACCGACGCCGGCTTGGAGTCGAGGGAAACATCCAGAAACGCGGGCGCGTCTTGCGCCTGCGCGATCGCGAGGGTCGCGGCGACCGCGACCGCGAGACACAGCGGGGAGGGGAGCGGCATCGTCGGGAACCTCTCGAACGAGCCCGCTCCTCACAAGAGGAAACCGAAAGTCGCGAGCGCGTGTCGGTATCTCACGCGGAGAGGAGTGCCTGAGCGACGACAGGGGTTCGTTTCCGTCATCGTCCTCGGTTTATGCCGTGGTCCGTGTCGCGATCTCGACCCCTCGGTCCCTCGGACCTCGTCTCGGACCTCGGACGCACGCGGTCGCTCGCTCGTATCTCGTTTTCCTCGTTTCAGCGACGCTCTCTCTCGAAAACGCCGAAACCGAAATGTCGAAGCCGGCGTCCAGAAACCCGCCGACACCTTTTCGCGCGCGGCCGCTGCCGAGAGGCGTGATGGGCAACCGAGGCGGCAAGCCTCGGCGCGGGCGTCCCCCCACACCCCCGCCTCTGTGCGATCCCGACCCCTCTGGCTTCGACCGCGTCGCCGAGAGCCTGCAGCGCAGCGGCGTGGGGTGCGTTCGAGTGGACGATGACACGGCTCGAGCCATGGCGACGTGTTTCGGCGAGGCGCGCCGCGCGATGCCGACCGTCTCCTCGCTCCCGCCCGGCGACCCGCTCGCGATTCCCCCGGACGCGGACTCGGCGCATGCCTCCGGCGCGCACGCTGCGGGCTGGGGCTCCTCGTACAACGCCGCAAGAGAGGGCTTCGTGTTCTCCGACGGCGCTTTCTTCGGCGTGCCCGCCGACGACCCCGAAGCCGCCGCCGACTTCGAGCGCGCGACTCGCACCGCTTTTCGCGCGGCGCTCGCCGCCGCGCGCGAGGTGCTCTCCGCGCTCGAGCGGCGCCTGGCGCTCGAGCGGGGCTGGTTCGAGGCCAACTTCGGGCCCATAGGCGACCACGCGCAGTGGCATGTCAAGCGGTACCGGCCCGAGTGCGTCGCATTTGATCAAATGCTGCTGCCCGCGCACACCGACCCCTCGCTCATCAGCGTGGTGGCGCA
>Ga0181560_10004764_pt1 | contig 12220 bp, 3 predicted proteins | sample 011ome_20_FD_133751 | JGI IMG/M metagenome (GOLD analysis project Ga0181560, IMG submission 133751) | Coastal salt marsh microbial communities from the Groves Creek Marsh, Skidaway Island, Georgia - 011509CT metaG (megahit assembly) | ecosystem: Environmental > Aquatic > Marine > Intertidal zone...
TTCCTAATCCTCTCGAAGAAGAAGCTTTGGGAAAAAGCGCATCCGGCGTGAAAATGGAACCCATAATACGCGCGCGTTCTTTTCTGTTAAACGCACACAAAAGCAGCGATGCAAACTCAGAGCAAAAAGAATACAAAGCTTTTCGTTTTGTTCTCTGTCTCTCTCTGTCTTTCTCTCTGTCTCTGGAGATGCGGAGCGCTCGAAAGCGCGCGCTCTCTCGCTCTCTCTCTTTGCGGATAAGCGATTTTGCGGCGATTTTTTGTGGGCTCAAAAGACAGAAAAAGTGTTTGTGATAAGCAGGACAAGAAATAAACAAAAAGACAAAAAAAACGCGCGCGCGCTCGATGGAGTGAGAGTAAGGAATTCTCCGCTGAAAACTTGCGCTCTCTCACTGCTAACGCGTGATTTAGAGAGAGAGAGAGAGAGAGAGAGAGAGAAAGAGAGCCTGTTATTTGAAATTGACTTTTGTGATGTTGAAAATGTTGTACTATTCTTTTTATATATATCGTCGCTTTTCGATTTGATTTTTGACGCGTTACAAACTGAAACCGACTTTCTGGAAGCACCTGAAAACGACGCTCTGCGCGTCCGCGTCGAGCATCGCCAGCGATTGCTTGCAGCTTTGGTTATCTCTTTGCGCGAGCTGCGCCAAGTGTTGACCGAAATATATCTCGACGTCTGGGCAGGAGTCTTTGAGAATGTCGTCGTCGGCTTTGCTGGTTTTCGCGGCGGAGAGTTGCGAGTAGGAGGCGGAGTAGCCGCCTTGTTGCTCGATTTTTTCGAGGAGTTCGTCGGCGAGGTCGATTTCGTCGGCGGAAGCGGTGTTGTTGTTGTTGTTATTCGTGGCGGCGGTGCCGTTCGGTGCTAAGGTTTTTCCGTCTTGTTCAGCGGTGGAGAGGTAGGCGTCTACGCACCGCGCCGACGCCGCGCACACGTCTCTCCAACACTGGGCGTTGGTGTTCAACAAGTCCGTTTCGCACAGAAATCGAGCGCCAGCCGCGGCGACGAGCTTCTTTTCTTCTTTTGCAACTTTTACGCTTTCCACGGCAAAGATATTCGAGAGAATCATCTCGTGAATCCCGGCTTGGATGGTTGACATGGTCGATATCGCCGCGTCGGCGCCGCGTTTGGCAACCAACACGCTCAGAAACACGACAAAGCCTCGGCAAAATTTTGGCGTTTTGCCAGTCTGTAAGCGTTGAAACAAAACCTGCCAAATCGTTGGCAAGTACTCGCTCCAAATGGATAAATCTAAACTCTTCGCGAAGGCGTTCAAAATGTAAAAGCCTTGATGATCGTGCGCTTTGCTCGAGATCAGTTTTTGAAACACCCCTAAGACGCCGGTGAGGTACCCTAATTGTGCGATTTGTACCGGCGCGGCTTTGAGATACGCGTCTAATAAGCGAACTAATGCGGGGATATTAGCTTGTCTGTCCCACGTTTGCGGCGCGAGTAACGCAGGAAGAAGCTGAACGTACTGTTCGGTTAAAGTAATCCCGCTTCCGGCAGCTCCTCCTGCCGCACTTAAAACCGCCGAGGATTCCAACATCAACGCCAAGATTTGAAACACGTACGGCGTGAATTCCGCGTTGTCTCTGGCGAGAATGCTCATGAACGTGGGGAACAGCGCATTTTCCACGCGTTGCTTTTCCTGAGAACTCGGCGAAAAGTCCACGCACTGGACGCACGCCGTCGTCGCTTCGAACAGGAAGTGATTGTACGTCGGGTTCCTAGGGTTGTTCGCGGCTTCGTCGAGGCGTTTGCATAACTTTTCGCAACACGCGAAAACAACTTCGTTGGCGAGTAACTTAGTGCTGGCAGAACCACCACCACCACCACCACCACCACCGACGTATCGCAAAGTTTTAGCGATTAATTTAGCGATGAATTCATTTTCGCCAGAATCTTGCAATTCAAAGCCATTGAAACAGTTTTGCAGAATATCGTTCGCAAACGGCGCAAAGTCATTCGGAGTAAACTTGACTGGCGCCGAAGCGGCTATGGTGCTATTTTGTTGTTGTTGCTGCTGTTGCAATTGGCTATAATCGCGACAGGTCATCATTTTTTCTAAGCAATTCGCCGCGTACGAGTGCACGACGTTTGAGCTATCCACGAGCGACGCGGCTAGATGCGGCAACATTTGCAATTCGGCTTCTCTGGGGACGAACCCTCTAAACACAGTCAAAAATTTCAAACAGTCCGCGCGTACGACCGGGTGCGACGACTTTGCGTTCTCGCAAAGTTCGCTCTTAATGTGCGCGTTGAAGAAATCCGTCACGTCTACGAGTTCGTTAATCTCCGTCGCGCCTCGCGCGTTGGTTTTCTTCTTCACCGCCAACGCCAACACCAAATAGATGGCGCAATCTTTCGCCTTCCAAAACACGGATGGGTTTTGATTATACTGCGCTAAGAGTTGCTGCACGTATCCGCCAACCGCGGCGGTACAGCTTTGTGGAAACTTGGACGCCAACGCTTTGATCAATTCGCACGCCGCCCTCCGCCTCGTCTCTTGATCGCCACCTTCCATATCTCTGCGCAAATACTCCGCAAAGTTATCTGTGAAAATTTCCTCGTCGTCAGTTCTGAATTGCAAGTTTGGAATGGCTATGTTTTCGATGATATTTTGCAACGTTTCCGGCGCCTCGAAGAGTTTATGATGCACGCCGGAAGCGACGACGGTCAAAAATGCCATCCCCGACGACGCGACTCTTTCCCGGTGTCGCTCGACTTCGTCCTCGTCCTCGTCGTTTTGTTGACTAGTATTGCTATTATTTTTTTCCTTGGAATAGTTCCCTAACAACGTCCAAACGTCTCTCACGAACGTCTCCAAGTACGGCTTGAACTCCTCTTCGTTCTTCTCCGCGTACAGATTCAAGGCGTCGCAAATCGCCGCGCGCAACGCGTCCATATCCACCCCTTCGCTACCGCTCTCCGCGTTCAATATCCCGTGAAACAATTCCATCCAGTGCGCGATATCGTCCTCAAACACCTCCGGCAGCTCTTGCGAATTCAAAGAGTAAAAAATCCTCAAGCACAATCTCAGCGCCTTCACCGCTTGCTTCCTCTTCAGCGCCGACTCCGTACCGCCGCCGCCGCATACTTCCTTCGCTAACGCTCTCGTCACTTCCAACAAAGGCTTCGCGAACCCATCCAACGCCATCTTCAGCTCCACGTACAGCGCGTCCGTCTTCGTCGCTCCTCTAAACCGCTTGAAAATAGCATTCGCCACCGTCAAACACGACCCAACGGTTCCCAAATCTCCCTCCGCGGTCGCACGCGCCGTCGCGCTCGCTAAACTCGGCGTCAGTTCCGGCCACTTCCCGTTCGGAAACTCGCGCGTGCACGTCAAATCGCTCGAGGCTATTATTTGCAGCGCTTCCGCCAGTTGGCTTTTTATGTTCTCGTTATTGGTGGTATTATTATTATTATTAGACGACGATATCCCACCTCCATTCAACGCTTTTTCCAGCACCGCAACCCGCAGTCGCGCCTTTGCCTCCGGTTCGATTTCCTTCGCGTCTTCCTCCTCCGCCTCTTCCGCATCCACCGACCACCGTTTCTTGATTCCATTCTTAAACGCAACCGCGGCGGCTAATTTCCCCCCGTCCGACAGTGGAAACGGTAGTGATCCAGCTTCGCGCGACGACGACGACGACGTTGGATTTTCCGGGTTCACGCCCACCGAAAGCGAGAGCAAACACTCCAATCCAACCGAAGAAGGGAGGACGTTTTGGAGTAAAAATCGGGAACTCTCCTCCCGAACGCGAGGGTCCGGGCTTAACGTCGCGTCGAGACAGCGCGCTAGATTCGCGCAATCCATGTTACTATTTCTGCGCGTGTGGTCGAGCTTATATATCACAGAGCGCGATGTGTGTTTTAAATGGTCTTTTTTGTGCGTATCTCTGCGAGTGCGCGCGCGAAGAGAGAGAGAGAGTTTGTGTGCGTGTCTCGATGTGAAGCGATCGGATTACGAGTCGGACGACTTTTGAAAATTTTCCAAAACGGAAGAGAGAGAGAAAAACGAAAGAGAGCGAAGACGCGTACGCGCGCAGAAGAGAAGTACGTCTTCAATTTGCTTCTTCTGTTATTAGTGATGAAAACTTATTAAGAGGGACCTTGGCTGATGCTGACGCCTTGACCGAGATATTCGTCTTTGAGCCTCGATCCGCCTCCTCCTCCTCTTCCGCCGCGGTTGCTAATATCGCTAGAATTGCTAGTATCGCTAGTATTGTTGTTGTTGATGTTGTTCGTATCGAGAGGGTCAAAGTCGCCTAAAAAACGCGCGCGTAAATCGCTCAAGACTTTGGACGGGTCGACTTTACCGCCGCCCCAGACGCCGGCGCCGACGCCGTTTCGGGTGCGTTCGACGCCTTCCATGAGTTCTTCGTATCCGCACGCGTCTTTGCCGTTGCGCGCGGCGAGTAAGGCGGCTTCGTTGCACGCGTTGGCGAGTTCGGCGCCGGTGAAACCCGGGGTTTGGCGAGCGACGGCTTCGCAGATTTGGCCCAAGGGTTCTTTTAAGCGCATGCCTCGCAAGTGGACCGCTAATATTTGCGCGCGACCGCTCGTCGTTGGTGGGCCGACGAAGACGCGTCTGGTGAGTCGTCCCGGGCGGGTCAACGCCGGGTCGAGCGCGTCCGGTCTGTTGGTGGCGGCTAAAACTAAAACACCGGCGGCTTTGTTAAAGCCGTCCATTTCGACGAGCATTTGATTCAACGTCTGATCGCGCTCTTCGTTCAATCCGGCGCCTCTTCGAGCGCCGATGGCGTCGAGTTCGTCGATGAATACGACGCACGGGGCTTTCTTCCTCGCTTCCGCGAAGAGTTCGCGAACGCGCGCGGCGCCGCGACCGACGAAAAGTTCCACAAACTCCGAGGCGGCGACTGGGAAGAACGCGACGCCAGCTTCGCCTGCGACGGCTCGGGCGAGCAACGTTTTACCCGTCCCTGGCGGTCCAACTAAAAGACATCCCGCCGGGAGTCTGTGTCGAACTTCTTTGTACCTCTCCTCGTTTCGCAACATCTGAACGAGCTCGTAGAGCTCTTGCTTCGCTTCGTCCACGCCGGCGACGTCTTTAAACGTCGTCTTAGGGCCTTTAGAATCGTCCCGCGCGTTTTTTTTCTTCTTGCCGTCTTGCAAACCGTTTTGTTTCCGGACGATGCCTCGCAACCAAAAGAGCAAAGGAATGATCGGAAGCCACACAAACGCAGTCGCCAACGCGCCTTTCGAGGCAAACGTGGAGATGGCGGGCGATACCGCCGAAAATTCCACGTTCGCTTTTTCGAGTTTCGAAATGAGTTGCAAATCGTTCGGTAAACGTCTCGTTTGGTACCTTCGTTTCATGTATTTCTGCGTCGTCGTCGACTGAAGTCCTCGTTGCTTTGAAGCGCCCTCCGTCGTCGCTTGTTTCGCCGAAGAGCTACTCGCCGAAGAGAGCACAAGCGACGACGATTCCTTCACGTCAAACAGCAATCTAGTCGTGCCTTCCTCGAATCTCACTTTCGTCACCTCTCCTTTCTGCACGGACTTCAAAAACGTCGAGTACGGCACGCTCTTCACCGCCGGCGCCGGCGGGTGCCGCTTCGCGTGCTCGTTCCGAATCCCCAACCCGCTCCCGACGAAAAACGCCAGCGAAAGGATAAACTTCGCCAATCTCGTTCGCAACACCATCCCGACGCTCTTAAACGCATCCGAAAACACCGTCTGAACAATCACAAAGAACAATTTCACGCGTCTTTTCGTAAACTCGAGCAAGGAAAAGTTCCTCCGTCGATTGGTCTCAAACTTCTCCTCCTCGGTTTCCTCCGAGAAGGAGTTTTTCACGTCCGAAGGAACGTTCGGATCTTCTTCTTTGTTTTTCTCGTTTTCGTCCTTCAAAGCGTTCACCTTCTTACCGTTGTTGTTGTTGTTGTCATTCGCAGATTTGATCGCGCGCGTCCTCGTCCGATTTTGACGGCGGAAAGAAGAGGAGGATGCGTTTAATTGAACTCTCTTCCCCAACAGCAGTTGGTGGTGGTGGTGGTGCGCATCTCTTCCAAAAGCATCGCCGGGGGCGCGAGAAGAAGAAGAACAAGAAGCAAAAACCCCGGCAGAACGACTGAAACCCTCGAGGAGGACGACATCGCTCGCTCTTCTTTTCCTTCGTCTCGTCGACGGGGCCGTCGCCGTTTCGCGACGAATAATAAAACCGCGCGTTCTCGAAGGCGATGTTGGCGCGAGAAGACACGTCGACGACGACGACGTTTTACGATTACGAACGAGGAATGAAGAAGAAGGAAGAGGACGGGATAACATGACGACGACAACAACAATACTATAGCGTCGCGAGTCGGTCTCTTCTTCTTCTTATTCTCTCTCTCTCTCTTGATCTGAGTGTGTGTGTGTGCGTGTGTTTGTCCGCGCGTGAATTTATAGCGAAAAGGAGGATAAGAGAACTGAATGTGGGTGGTTTAGGGTTTCAGTATTGGTTGGATTTTTGTTATTAGTATTTTCAAGCTTTGTTCTTGTTCTTCTCCTTTGGCGTCGACGACCCCGCGAACATCTTCTTCGCGGCGGAGAGGAGCTTCTTGCCGACGCTTTTCGGCGGACTGATGTTACTCTTTTTCTTCTTCGCAGAAGTGGTGGGCGTCGCGGACAACGACACAGTTTTCTTCTTCGTTTCGTTTCGTTTCTCTCCTTGGGTGTCGTCGTCTTCTTCGTTCGCTGTCGCGGCGGCGGTGGTCTTGGCGGCGGGAGAAGCGTTCTTCGTCTTCTTTTGGGAGGAGGAAAGGTGCGTCGGAGACGGACGTTTCTTGGAGTTGGAGAGCGAGGGGCTCTGTTGCTTCAGCGGCGTCGTTTTCATGGAGTCAAAAGCGCGGGATGGAGACGTTGAGGCGGTGATTCGATTCGGCGAAATCAGCAGCGCGTTTTCGTTTTCGTCGTTCGCGACGGCGGTTTTTTCCGCCGACTTTTCCTCCTCTCCGTCTGCTTCGGCAGTTGCGTTGGCTTCTGCCGCCATGGCTTTGGCTTCTTTCTCCTTTTCCTGTCTCGCGACGGCGTCTTTTAACGTCTTCTCCAAAGTGACGTACTCTTCGCACTTCTCCGCGTTTGGCAACTGTTCAATCATCAATCGAACCGAGTGCAACGAGTACCCGAAGAATTCCGGTCCGGAAATGGCGGTTTTCTTCGCCACTTCTCCTTTTTGTTCCCGGATGGCTTTCGCTCGTTGCAAGACTTCGCCCCAACACGCGGTCGCGGATTTCTTTTCGATGACTATGGAGCCGTCCTCCGTGGTCAAGGAGAAGAGCGGCGTTTTCTCGGTTTCGTCCATTTTGATCTCCTGGGTCCACGTGCACTTCTCCTCCAAATTTGCCGGGTCTAATTTTGAATACAACTTTTTAGTTTTAAAACCGAGCGGTAAGATGTAGTTCAAGTTCGACCAACCTTTCTTGGCGTCCTCTGGTGAATGCAACACCGTGCCCAAACATTCGATGGTGACGCCACCGACGGGACCGATGGGCGTTTGAAACGCCTCGTAGCCGTTTTCGTCGGCTTCTTTTCGAGGTAACTCTTTCACGGCTTGCGCGGCTCTCTCGAGCTTGACGAGAGGATTGCCACCCGCGCCGTTGCAAGCGCGACGACCCAAAGACGGCGCCTTTGGTTTCTTCTCTTTTTTCGGTTTTGGTTCTTTCGGTACTTTCGGTTTCTTTTCCTTCTTCGGTTTCGGTTCTTTCGGCGGTTTCGGCGGTTTCGGCAGCGCCACGCTTTCGCGCTTGATGCTGAACGCGTTCAACGGTTTGTTGCCGAGCGCGGCGAAGAGGCGACGTACGCGGTAGGCGAGGTGACGACCGTGTACCCACTGCTTTTCCGTCTCTTCGTCTCCTCGGCGTTGCTCAAGGTCTCCCTCGATTGCAGGCAACGCGCCAGCCTCGTCGTCTTTCTTGTCCATCAAGCGCATGCTCGCCATGAGGTCATCGTCGGCAGCTTTATCGATGTCCATGACTTCCACTCCCCCGTTGAACTCTGGCACGTCAACGATGATGCCACCGCCTGGTAACGTCGCCACCGGCGGTTTTGCAACTGGGACCGCTTTCTTCTTCTTCTCTTCCTCCGGCGCGGCTTTACCCTTGAAATCCCACGCAAAGGCTAACTCCTCGTCGTCGCGAATGTCGTTGTATTTCCCAAAACCCCATTTAAACGTGCCACAAATCAACGCGCGGTCGTGTGCCTCGTTCCACCATTTCGCCGGAGGGGCGATTTTTTGTTGATCTGTTGGTCCCATGGAAACATCTGGGACGTCCAACTCCATCGCGGCGCCTTCGATGCCGCCAACTTCTTGGACCGCTTTCCATCCACACAGTAACATTTCCAACTTCAAAGCGTCTTCAGTCGAACGCTCTTTGCAGTGCGTGTAAAAGTGTCGATCTGCGAAGACTTCGTTGAGATAATCTTCACCGCCTGTAGCTAAATGTAAGATGGCTTTTTCATCCTCATCGATTTCGCCGAAAACGGTTTCGCGCAACACCGGCGTGGTCGCTTCGTGACGTTGGACGACCAACGACGCGTAGCGTCTGCAAAACGCTTTCAAGTGGGCGATAGTTTTGTCGCTCTTCAGCTGCGCGGCGTCGTAAATCTTTTCCCAGTTTCCAAAACCAAACAGGGCTAATTTATCCAACGAAGAGCGTTTCTCTTGCCACGACCATTCCCAAATCTCGCCGTTGGCCATGCGTCTGTCTTCTTTCTTCTTTGCCGAGAGTAGCAGAGCTTGTTGTTTCTGCTCTTCCAAACGCTTCTTTTGTGCCTCCAGACGTTTCTCTTCCTCGGCTTGTTCCGGCATTAGTTTTTGCCAAAAGTCCGGATCGTCTAAATCTATGTTCATCTTCTCCGAAGCTTCCGAGGCAAACGTCGCCGTGGCAAACAAAGATGACTTTTCCTTTTTCTTATCCGCCCCGCGCGCTCCTTTCTCGTCTTCTTCGGCGTCGACGACTTTTTGCTCCGAGTTTTGCAAGATTGAGTCGATATCGTCGGAACCCCACTTCTGGTATCTCTTCTCTGCTTCTTCACGAGCTTCGGTGAGGAGCCCGTACGCGCCGTGCTTGAGCAAATTTTCAACTTCTTGTCTTTGCTCTTTCGCCGATTTCGCCGAAGACTTTTGATTTTGTGGTCGTTGCTGCAACGCTGCGTTTTCTTTATCGCCGTTGTTATTATTATCGTTATTGTTGATATCGCCGAAAATGGCTTGTTCTAAACCAAGTTTCATGGATGCTCGAGTGAACATTTCCTTCTCGTACGTCCCTCTCGAAACCAAGCGGTACACCTGAACCGCTTTCGTTTGACCAATCCTGTGCGCTCTAGCTAACGCTTGCGCGTCGTTTTGCGGGTTCCAATCGGAATCAAAAACGATGACCGTATCTGCTTTGGTCAAGTTGATGCCTTGACCGCCGGCTCGAGTGGATAACAAGAACAAAAACGCCTCGGAATCTTCCGCGGAGAATCGGTCGATGGATTCCTGGCGTTTCTTTCCAGTCACTCCACCGTCTAATCGTTCGTACTTGTGGCCTCTGGCACGATTATAATCTTCCAAAACGTCCAAAACGCGCGTCATTTGCGAAAATATTAAAACTTTCGAGCCGTTCGCTTTCAATTTCGGCAAAAGCTTATCGAGCAGTTGCAATTTCCCGCTCGCCGAGACAAGCTTATCGATGGTTACGGTCATGGTTCCTTTCGAAACGGCGTTCTCGACGCCGTCGAGAAGAAATGGGTGTTGACAGCACTTGCGTACCTCCATCATGACGTTGCGAAACATCGAAAGCGCGTTTTCGCCGTTCTCTTCCTCTTTCATGGCGATCGTCGCATCGTCTGCTCCAGACGCCGAGGACAAGAACGAAAAGTTGCGCTCGAACAGCGCGCGATAGCACTTCTTTTGCAACGGCGCCAACTCGCATTCGACTAAAGTTTCAACTCTCGGCGGTAACTTTTGCTCGACATCTGTTTTCAAACGTCTCAAAAGGTACGGTTTTAACACCGCGTGGAGCGCATCAACGTGCTTCGCGGTGGAGATGTTGCCAAAGACTTTTTCGAATTTTTCGCGGTCGGCGAATCGTTGCGGGTCGACAAATTTCAACAAACTCCACAGCTCGCCGACGTTATTTTGCAACGGCGTGCCGGTTAACAACAACGTCTTTTGTTTTTTAAACAATGAAAGTTCGCTGAAGAGTTTACCTTCGCAGTTTTTCAACTTGTGCGCCTCGTCGACGACTACCGCGGACCATTCAATTTTACCGAGAGCGTTCTTATCAAAGTTAACCATCTCGTACGTGGTCAACACGACGTCCGCTCTGGAACCCGGAGATAACGTGTTCGATTGCTCGTCTTTTGGCCACAAACACTTTTCGCGAATTTCAGAGCGCGCTTTCGCGGTTCCGCTGTAAACGACGACGTTCAAATGCGGAATCCACGTTTGACACTCTCGTTCCCAGTTCACCAACGTGGACAACGGCGCGACGACCAACGTTGGAAGGTCCGGGCGCACGTGCTCACAGACAACTTCTAAAACATTAATAGCTTGCGCGGTTTTACCTAAACCCATCTCATCGGCTAAAATACATCCGGGACGACCGGAGTGAAAATTGCTCGTGATCCATTTTACGCCTTCCGCTTGGTACTCCCGCAAAGTGAAATCGGTGTGTTTGCCGTTGAACTTCTCCGGCTCGACCAAAGCCTCGTTTGTCGTCCACACTTTCGCTCGCACTTCCTCGTCCTCCGGTTTCTTCGCGGCTTCTATTTCGCTCGCTTTTTCGTTCTTCTCCGTCCATCGCATCTCCTCCTTGTTGAACTCTGGCACGCACGAAGGAAAATGTTCCTCGACAAACTCGAACGACTCCTCCGTCAACTCGTCGTAATTCAAGCCTTTCCACTTGCACAAGTACAACGCGCCTGGTTTCACCGCGATGATCTTATCCAGTTCCATGGATTCTTTCGCCACGTCAATGGACAAGCTCTTCGTGTTGGCTTCCCCAGTGATGGGATCAACTTTCGGAAACTTGATGTACAGTTGCGTCAATCTTTGCTTCTCGACGAAGGATTCCGGAACCCATCGCGAGTGGAAGTACGCGACGTTCTTAAACTTCACCAAGAGCTCAATCTCTCTCGCGATCGCTTCCGTTTCCATTTCCGTTTCCGTTTCCATATCTGTAGTCGTCGTCGTCGTCGTTTCGACCTTCTTCTCGCGCCATCCTAAAACTTTCTCCACGTTCTTCTCCGAGAACTTCTTCTTATCGTCTTCTTCCTTGTTCAGCGTCGGCCATCGATCCGACGCCCACGCCACGGCGTCTCTGGTCCCGATCCCGCCCAAAGCGATCATCGCCGTCGTCGGTTTCATTTCGACGTCTCCTTCTCCTCCCGCGCTCTTTTTGTTTTCTTCTCCTTCTTCTTCTCCTTCTTTTCCGCTCTCGACATCGTCCGCTCTCGTCTCGTCTCGCAAAACTTGACTCCAAAACTTCTCCTCTCGTTTCGGTTTCGCGAGTCCACCAACTGAACCACCACCAAAAGCAATCGCTTCAGAATCGCACATCAGCGGCGTCTTCACCTCTCTCCCGCTCTTCGTCTTCGTCAACTGTTGCTCCTCCAAATCTTTCGGCGTTTGCAGCAGCATTTCGCCGGTCTTTTCCAAGCATCCGTCGCTTTGCGCCAACGCGCGAAGGACGGTCGATTGGAAGTGATGCGGAAAAGCGGATTGGAGGATGTCCAACTCGGCGGGCCATTTTTGAAGAAGTATCGCGTGTTCTCTCGCGCTGGTTGGGGGCTTGTCGAGAGATATTGCGGTGTTGTTGTTTGCGGCGCTCATGATTAAATTGACTTCTTTCTTCTTCTCTCTCTGTTGTTTCTTTCGAGAAACCGCTTTCGCGCGAACGGTTTATCAGGAAGAAAGTTTGATACGCAACAACGTGCGCGCACAGTTTGAATTTTTGAAAATTCCCGGGAGCTTTAAAATTGAATAGTTTAGGGTTTCACGCACTCTGAATCACCCCATGCCACATGCGATACGAATCACAATAAACTCCGGGTCGTCGTCGTCGTCGTTCGTCGTCATGGATCTAAACGCGGCGTTGTGCGAGGAATTCGAGGCGTTGAAATCGTCCACGATGCACTCTCTCCCACACGCGCAGTTGCAAGCGGCGTGGTCGAGGACGATGGAGCGCGCGTTGGAGGCTTTGGAGAGGAAGGAGGTTGCGATTTCAAA
>Ga0181560_10004767_pt1 | contig 12216 bp, 5 predicted proteins | sample 011ome_20_FD_133751 | JGI IMG/M metagenome (GOLD analysis project Ga0181560, IMG submission 133751) | Coastal salt marsh microbial communities from the Groves Creek Marsh, Skidaway Island, Georgia - 011509CT metaG (megahit assembly) | ecosystem: Environmental > Aquatic > Marine > Intertidal zone...
AAACCTGGCCGGAGGTTAGTACACATGGAAATGTTTTGGGTGACGTTCATCTCGTTGATGGCGATCGTCATCGGTGGTTACTTTGCGGTCACCACTGGTTACAAGCGAATGGTTGCCAAGCAGCGCTCGGAGCACTGGGTGAAGCACCTCACTGAAATTGGCACGAAGATGCCCTACGAAGATGCTCCTTTCGAGCTCCGCCACGGAGAAAAGTATGTGTTGAGTATGCGAGACCAAATGCTGGTGGAGTCCAGAAGGGGCACCCGGGTGTCCTCCAGGTCCACGGACGCGTTCACTGTTGCACTCGCGAAAGGCTTCTACTACACCGCAGCAGCCGGACAGAGTGTGAGCCCTGAACCCGGTGATGAACTCAAACAGATCGACACCGGTGTTGCCCACTTCACCACCCACCGGGTGGTGTTCGTGGGCGCTAAACAAACCCGCGAGTGGGATTTTGCCAAACTGCTCGGCACAACGGAGGAACCTGGTGGTTTACGGCTCATGATCTCGGTATCAAACCGTCAAAAGACCTCCGGGCTTGCAAGCCCCAGTGTGAGCCAGATATCTCCCGGCATGGCCTACCAAATCACCGAGCAGGTCAAGGAATACGGCTTCGAGGCAGCCAAAGAGACAGCCCTGCATGCAGCCCAAGAAGTGAAAGTGCAGCTGAGCGTAATGCAGGAGAGATTCTTTATCAGCGAAGAGGAAATCGAGCGCCGAACAGAGCAGTGGAGGAAACAAAACCCTCTGCCTGATGTGGAACCGGTCACGAAAAAGAAGAAGGCACCATCACCTGCAGAGCCGGCTGCTGTAGAGGACGACGAAGAGCTTGAACCCCTCGCCGAAATACAGGTCGTGGGCGAGATGTTCTATAAGAAGAGCTTCGAAGCCCTCCGCGAGGAGCTCAAAACCCACGGCAACACCGAGCACATTGTTGAAGTGGAGCTTCGCAACGACCCCGATAACGAGTACTCCGATAGCGGTAAGGCTGTGGCTGTCTACATTCGAAGCAAGAAGGTCGGCCACGTGCCTGAATGGTTGGCCCCGAAAGTCTTCGATCAACTAGAGCCAGAGGGTGGCACTGTCACCCTGGGAGCACGTCTCTATCTCGACTACCTCGATGCCAAACCGCAGAAGAACTCGGTAACAGTCACCCTAGATTCTCGCTTGATCGTGCGGTAGTCATGCTCTCTCCAAATTGTCATCCGTGCGCAATAGGCTGACAATAGAAAATCGCCCAAATGACGAGCACCTGCTAGTACTATCGCTACTCAGCGAGCAATCGAAGACGAGTGGAACGACCGTGTCACTTCTAGAAACAATCGTCGCGCTGAACAACTCCTGTGATGGAGCCGGCTTAGCGGGCCACATCAACGTCGAGACTGGCTCGATCGAGGTATCAACAGGATTGATGCCTGGCCGCTGTGAGGCGTGCATTCAGCACCTTGGATTTTCCCGAAATTGCGCCGAGTGCGGGCGCAAGAAAGACACACACTACTCATTTCCATCAGGTGCCGGCGACGGGGTCTATGCAGGAATCTCGTTTTACAGCCAACAAGGAACCACCGTGCTGGGTTCATTGTGGTTGTTTGACGACAGCAACAAGATTGCGACTGCGACATCAGCGATCAATTCACTAGAAGCGCTAAGCCGCGACATCGTAGGGGACCTAGTCCTGCCACATTTGGGCGACTTTAAAGAAATCCCCGGCCTCGTCCTCGGCGAGCTCGATCTCGAAGCCGCAAACGAGCTGCTTGCGGTCCAGGACCAGAACTGGGAACCCCTGGACGATGCTGTCATGCTGGTTCCCTTTAGTAGCTGCGATCGTTACACCGTTGCCCTTTTCTTTCAACCAGTTGTGGATTCTGCCCCCGCTAAGGTGTACCGGGCAGCAGGGGGCGATGAGACCAACATGACCGGCGGTTTTCCCGAGTCGCTTTACCCGCGCGCGCTCGTCATTGTCGATTCAACCCGGGCGGACGAACTATTGAACTTGGGATATAACGAATCACTTATTTCCCATGACTGGAGTCGCCAATTCTCTGCATGGAATACCGCTCTCCAATATTCCAACGTTAACCCCAACGGCGCCCAGTGCGCCCTATTCAATGGGCGCCTGTGGAACGCGGTATTGGAGCGACAAAAGGCTTTCGACCAAAACCAGCGCGCTATTCCGGAACTCAACGAAAACTATTTCATCGACGCTTTTGGCTGGACTCTTCAAGCGTCACTCAATGGACTTACCGAAGCAGATGCGCTTCTCTCGTCTCTCTACGAGGACCATAGAGAGAGCCTCGACGACGAAACCCTCGCAGAAATCTGCCGCATAAGGGGTTTCCAGTACTCAGGGTTAGAAAAATTCCTTGCTGAGGTAACACGTAACGCTCCGAAGAAAGGCTTGAATACCCTTTTGAGTAAGCCAGCTCCCAAGTACTGCCCTCAATGCGGTAACTCGTTTTCCGAATCAGCGAAGTTTTGCCAGGAATGTGGCTCAGCACGAGCCCTATAGGAAAGTCGAACAACCAAATGAACATTCCATTAGTCGGGCGGGTTGAACCTATGGAGTGGAGTCAAGCATTAGAAACAAACCCACCAACACCTGACAGCCCAGGATTGTGCGCACACCCGCAGTTGAAAAGTAAGGTTGCTCATAGACACTAGGCACAAATCAGCTAGCAAAGGCGTGTGTCAGAACCTTCAGCGGGAAGCGATCCATTTCGAAATAGTCACTCCACAGAATTCGTGCTCCTGGGTTTGCGCCTCGAAGTTTTGTTTCAATTTCCCGGGCCTGGGCGGGCCTAAATTGCTCGCTTCTTTCCCATAGGGGATGACCTACCGCGATTACAGTTCTTGGGTTTCGGTCTATTGTGAGCACGGGTATGTCGAAGGTTGGTTCGATCTCGACCTCTATTGCATCTTTTGTGAGCTCACTAAGTCCGTCGACGAGGCGTCCGTTTAGGGCTGTCCATCTCGCTAGATTAAGCGCTTCTCCTGCAGCAAGGTCGAGCATATCCAGTCCAAGTCGCCAGTCAAGTGCTCCGTGAATTCTCTGGTTATCCCAGCTCCTCAGGCAGTCTGGGCAGGAGGAGGTACAGCTGCTGTGTTCGATTTCCTCCCAGGACGAGCGGTGAGATTCCCGCGACTCAGTGATTAGAGCTCTGAGATTTTCCGGGCGCCCCAGCTGCACGGCATAACCCGCTCCATTTTCAAGAGTATCTGCGAGGAAAATCCGAGATACGTCGAATTCAGGAGCATGCCGAACCTGTTGAAGGCCCGATACAAGCTCGGAAGGGTCAATATCCAGGGCAGTCCTCGCGCTCGTCCGGAGAATTTCGGCCATAGACCAATAAGCAGCTTGGGATGCTGGCACCTCGGAGCGACTCAGGGGAATTACCCCCGACCCGGTACTCACGGCCGAAAATTCGAAAGTTATTACATCAGTTATCTTGAGGGACCCTATTGCCGCATGTGTCGTAGGTGAGCCCTCCTCTCTTTGGTCAATCCACGGTGCCGACTCGCCAACATGCGCGTAAAGGGGTTCATTAACTGCCAGGACAGTGCCGTTCTGTTGCCACGCCATTTCGAAGAGTTCGCCGCGGTTATCGTTGAACTCGACCATTTGGCTTTGCTCAAAGAGTTTCACTATCAGCCCAGAGACTTGTTGACTATTAGTTGCGTCCCCGATTGGCACAAAACTTGGTGGAGATTTTGAATAACGGCGTCGGTAGCCGACTCGGTAGGGGCGAGATCGGAAAGAAGTTCGGAAACCGAGCGGCTCCAACATTTTGAATGTCTTTGTCTGCGTCTCGCACACTCTGCACTCGGAAGCCGCTTCAAGATTCAGTTGCGTTGTTCCGCATTCAGGACAGGTGTTAACGAGCGTCGGTGGCTTCGCGAACGGCTCAAGAGCGCGCATTTTTCCGCGGCTTGGCGCGTAGAAGGCAAAGCCAGCACATGTATGAATTTCACCATCTTTAATTACTTCCGCCCCCGGAGCATAGTTTTGAATTGCAAGCTCTATCGGTCGATCGGCCACCACCGCTTCACCCCTAAGCTCCTTAGCGCTGGCAGGATTTTTGCTGAAAAGGTTTCTGACTCGGCTTGCAAAACCGAACATGGGAAGAACTCCGGCAAAAGCCAGGAGTTGGCTCAACTCAGAAGACGTGCCCTCTCTTCTGTTGGCGACAGCTTCGTCGATGACGCCTACTAAATCAGTCCGCAACCAGTTTTCTAAACTCTTTATGTCTTGATCACTTATGCCGCAGTATGAGGCAACGACACGGGCAGTCCGCTCTATGTCGGACGATTTCAACAAAAACGTTGAGATATCAGTTCTTCGGTGCAGCCAATCTTCAATAGACCCAAACGTGCCGTGAATTGACGCTCCGCCAGATGGTGCGGGAGGATCAGTGAGTGAGAGAAACGCTACTCGGAGAGCCTCAGCTGCCGCGACGCGCCTCACAACCGTTGTTCGGCCAACATCTAGACGCGGCTGCGGAGGAGTACCTGAAACCATCCGTTCATAATTTTTGAAGTAATACTCGTCATGGTCGGTGTCCCTGCACGCAGTAATAGCGTACGAAAAGGGTTGGCCCGCGCGCCCGGCTCGCCCTACTCGCTGCTGATAGTTAAACCTTTGAGGCGGGACGTTAGCCATAATCACGGTGCCCAGACTTCCAATGTCTACCCCAACCTCCATGGTGGTGGTCACGCTGAGAACATCGAACTGGCAAGTGAGCGGATTTTCTCTGGGGGCAGGAAGGTTGATTCCCTTAAACCAGCGTTGACGTTTTCTTTGTTCAGACAGTGGCTTGGTTTGAGCTGTGAGCTCTGCGACTGATGTTCGGAGGGGCTCCTGCCTGGCAAGCCACGAATAGAAATCTTGAGAGTCCGTCTGGCCACGTTTTTCGAGCGCGCTGGCACCACATCCCCGATTTGTGCAAACACCTGCCGAGGGATGAAGGTGTTTGAACCCGCATACCCCGCAGTGGTACATCGACTCACCGGCGGGTATAAGCCTCAAGGCACCAGATGCACTGTGCAGATCTAAGTTCCATCCGTAGGCTCTCCCGTCACGGTTTAGTTGGCTGTGAATCCACGACGATAATTCACCGAGATCGAATTCGTTTGTTTTCGAAACTGCCTCTAAGAACTCCTGGAGCGCCGCGGGCATCTTGCCCGATGGATCCTTGTAAAGCACACCCGTGAATTGTCTTTGGAGACCCAAAATCCTCACCGAACTGGCTATTAGCTGCGCGCTCAGGTCAACGTCCGACTGAAAAGGTGCATCGAAATCAAAGAACGCATACGAAATGCCGGTCGATTCAAAATCTCGGCGCTCTCGGTCGAAAAAGGTCTCACCTAACGCAAGGCTGAGTTGGCCCTCAATTTCAAAACGTATTTCGTGCTGCTCTGCTGGGGAAACCTGCTCCCACAACATCTCCGAGGGAGGGGGGAACGCTCTAAACCAAGGTGTCCCCCTGAAGTCCTGGAAGGTTCTGTCCGGCCCCGCTGGATTCACACCCATCGCCACGAGACTGTCCCGTACCTTGGCCTTTAGGTCCCTCCAAGTAAGACCAGACTCCTCTTGGCTCGCCCTTTCCCGCGCAATTAATTCGCTATCGATACTGGTTAATTTGCCGATCAATTCGCGGGACAGCGCTCCTGCCAATTCAGGCTTTTCTTTCATCAACTCACCCGCAGATGAAATTTCACTCTGGGTCAGATCTTGAATTTCTCCACTCAAGAATTTTTCAAGAATCGCAATAGTGTCCGCTGCCTGCGTCGAGAGGGAAACTTGTTGGGTTAGCTGGCGCAAGAGATCGCGGAATTGGCTGTAGTTGACGTGGGCCGCAGTTCGGGCTGCAGTATCGCGATTATCCGTGAACACAATCGCTTGACTAGGCCTGTCTACACCTGAGACCGAGCGAGCCATTTGTGAGATAAAGACCTGGGTCGATTGCTGAGCGCTGGTTGTGTGAGCGGAAAGATTTGTCTCAACCTCACCCGCCATAAACGCCATCTTGGGCTGAGAGCCTTTTGCCGTTCGGGTTTGGTCGCATTGCGGACACCGGCTAGGCAAAGCCGGAAGGTCATTCCCATCAGCTTCACCAGACGCCTTAACTTGGAGACACCAGCCGTTTGGCTCTATCGCCTCCGACCCAATTGAGAGAACCCCCATTTTGTCCAGCCGAGCTGGACCAAACGCAAATTGGTTCTCTGAATGGGACCATGAATTAAGACCGCGCAAAGGCGCCTGGCCGAAAGGTGCCGGCCAAAACCAACGGTATTCGTGTCTCCTGCGGTGCGACACGATATGAGGGGTGTCTGAGGGAGAGTTGATCGGGCTACCCGACAAGACCTCGGTGCCATCACCCAAAACCAAAATGTAGCCACCAAGGCTTGCGTCTCCACATTCGCGACACACAATGACTTCCAAAACCTTGGATCCACAGAATTTACATATGGCTCGGGCGACATCACTTATCGGCCCGAATCTCTTGCCGCGATCAGCCTCGCTCAAGCCCTCACATGTCTGATTTGAACAAGCCCATAGTCCGGCCATCGCACGAGCAAAAATATGCGTTCGGAACGTAAAGGGAGGTTTTTCTGCCCGCGAAAGTTGATCAAGGAATAACTTCATCGCTTCATTTGATTTTTCCCCGCGAAAGATGTTGTGGGTAATCGCAGAAACTGGCTGTGCGATGAATGACTGTCCTGACTCGTCCGACTTATCCCGGCATGCCGCGGCCAAGTTTTCTGAAAGTCGTTCGACTGAAAATTTGGGTTGGCTCGCTGCGTCCTGAAGGAAAGCATCGGAGTCCCATTGCTCAACTTCGGGAACTTCTCGAGGCTCTCCTTTCGTCACAAAGAATGAGCTTCGATCCTGGCCGAAGAATTGCTCCAAATATTCGAGGCTTTGTTCGCCTGGATCTAGCGACGCGCTTGTCGCCAGAACTCTTAGTTGAGGAGAATTCGCCCCCAACCCGAGACGCTCAAGAAACCTGCGCAGAATCAGGGCGACCTCAGAACCAGCGGTGCCTCTGTAAGTGTGAAGCTCGTCTACAGCTAAAGAAAAGACGTTACCTGAGTCGCTTGCGAGCCATTCCTTTGTTTTCTCAAAAATGGGAGCTTCGAATTTACGCATCAACATGACGTTCAACATTGAATAATTTGTCACAAGGAGGTCAGGTGGCGTAGCCACCATGTCCCATCGGAGAACAAGCTCATTTCTTCGAGGATCACCGAACAGAGATAAATCCTCATCGGGAAGGCCTTCAAGCGCTTCAAATTCTTCAACTAGTGTTCGTAGCTCGAGTGCCTCTGCCTCTTCTCTCTTGTGATCCCCTGTCGCAACGGGCAGGGAGTTGTTTCCCGGAGTTTGGCTGGTGTAGCGCCCGAACCAGAGCATTGATCCAGAAAGGTTCGCAATCCGTCTGAATGCTTTTCTCAGGCGTGCCACCTGATCCTCTACCAGGGCGTTTGTGGGGTAAAGAACCATTCCCCGCAACGCCTGTGGGCGTTTTTCACCTTCTCGAACTGGTCGCCATCGTGGCTTAATGGGGTCTTCCCACCAAAAACGAGACGCATCTGTACCGCTTTCCCAGTCGAATGATTCGTTGATGAGCCTGACCAAGATCGGGAAGAGGAAGGATTCGGTTTTCCCGGACCCGGTTCCCGAGGTGACGACAATGTTGTGGTCCGGCCGTCCACTTAACAGGGACTGTAGGAGGGAGTCCGCCTGATGTTTTCGGAGAAAGATTTCATCGCCGACACTAAAGTCGCCAAAAAGTGCCTCTGCGGCGATTCGTGCAGCTTTTTTGAGTGAGCCCAGTGGTTCCAAGACGCTATCGAGAGAGACACTTGATGGGTAGGGCAATATTGGCTCAATCAGCGGCTCTGTAATTAACCTCCCCGTCGTGCCGAGTAGTGCTGCCCTTTCATGTTCCAGGCTCGTACTACGAAGTGGATATTCAGTTTCCACGAAGCGCAGCAGAGCTTCCTTGAGCTCCTCGGCGACCGTTATTGGGTTTGAGGCACTCACACGGAGAGTTTATCGAGGATAATTTCAGCGAATTCATCTGAGATTGCCTCGTAAATTAGGGTGCCTCGATCGACCCTGGGCAGTAATCCGCCTTCCAATACGGCTGCCCTGGCATAAAGCCCTGGTAGGTCGCACCCTAGGGGCACTCTTAGTTGCGAATTCATGCTGTCGAACTCGATTAGCCGTCGTCCGACTTGAAGTGCGGCAATGTGTTTAGAAATGTAGGGATCCGCTAGAGCTATCTGCCCATTTTCGAGGTCTGCTTGGCTGCGAAGCATGTATTGACGTGCATGCCGACCAGTCAGGTACGCTCCTGGCGACTGGCTCGAAAGTGTCCCGCTTTCCCACTTTCCTGCCTCGATATTGAACTTCTGCAAATCAGGTGTAGCAGCAAAAGGAACCCGCAGGAGGCTCTCTGCCGCAGTGCTGAGAGCTGGTAGGCGTCGAACAAGTTCTAAACCAGGCCGCTCGAGGTACTCATATTCGTCACCTAGGTGAGTACGAAGTGTCTCTAAATCAAAGTCTTCAAGTTGAGTCAAGACATGCCCCTGACGCTCATACTCTGAAACCTCGACACCAAGACTCACTCCGAGTTCTTCAACCTCTCGACGATGTGGCGGTAACCAAGATCCAAAAAGAACGATTTCGCCAGTAGAAACGGTCCCCGCGACGGTAGGCGCCACTTCGAACGAAATCGCGCTTAGGTCCGAACCTCTAACAACCTCTATCGCACCAAGCTGCTCCATGTTTCGCAAAAAAGTATTGGCGAACAAGGCGGAGGGTTCCACTTGGTATGCAATCTGGTTGAGTTGACTGATCGTTCCGCTGCCGAGGTAGAAAACCGCGTCTTCAGCTGCACGCACCGAAACTGGTTTCGAGTCGAGAGCAACCCCCGATGCAGACCCACTTGGCTTGGCCGCTTGCGATGCTGCAGTCCGGTGAGCTCGCGCGTTTCGTCTGCGATTTGCGATGTGAGCCGCGAGCTTTGCGTTTGCCGGGACTTTTTGCTGAAGCCCACACCATTCGCATGTTTGAGTCATGAAGCCCTTTTGATACTTTCCATCGAATAGTGGCAACCGCCAGCGATGACGAGCGGTTAGGACGCAAGATTCTGGATCGAGGGGAGTTACGGAAACGGTTGCCTCCGCTTCGATCGCTATTTCTTCAGCTTCAATACCTTCTGCAAGAGTCGTCGCTTGGCGGGTAACGGCACACTCTGGGCCAAAAGACATTGCCCCGGAATTCAACAGCGTCGAGGTCTCGTCGGGTATTGAGGAGCGCATAACCCACATCGGATCCTGTTCGATGTGGGCGCAGTCGTCAAAATTTGACCATCCAATTGGATCGGGTTCCTCGGCCGATCGAAGCCGCAAAGTAGCGCGACTGATTGGGACAGCTTTACCGTCCTCTTTGCCTTCTAGAAGCAGCAGCTCGTAGTCTCCGTCAGAATCAATCAAGTTCGCGAGATCAACAATGTACGGTGCTGGCTGGTAGTCAGTTCGGGCCTCTTCTTCGGCTCGTTCAAGGTCTAATCGACGAATGAGAATTGAACTTTTTTCGATCTGGTCATGGGTGACCGAAGCCTTCGGGATTTTCCACGATGAGTAGCGGGTCACGCGTCCGGGGAGCCTCATTCCGTCAACTAGGGAGATCTTGTTGCTGGCTCTCGCTTGAAAAGCACTCATATGGAAATTCTGAGTTTGTAGGAGTTCTTCGGGAGCTGCCTCCACAACCGTGACATTTTCGAGGAGGGCCCACCCTTCTGGGATGCCAGGCTTTTCAGCTAACTCGTATCCCTCGGCCGCCATTTGGTTCAAGACGGTAACGAAGGTTTCTAATTCGCTTCGAAGGGCGAGACAGCGATACTCGCCGCCAATTTCCATTGAAATTACCTCAACCCAAATATTGGCAATTGGATCGAATTCGAAAGGAACAAAGTTGCGCGGCAACCGTTTGCGCCGCACTTCACCCACCTGGAGGTCAAGTTCACCCTCCACAAGTGATACCTCGTCAAGAGCAACAGGGCCGGTTCCAAAACCGACTAACCCGTCGCGCAGTGCGAAAGGAGCCATAGCAACAAGCTGAGTAGTTGCCTTCAGCGTGGCTTCTTCGTTCAAAATTTCAGGACCGGCTTTGGCGAAGACGCCGATCCCTATCGAGCTCCTGAAGAGTGATTCGCGACGATCAGATAGGTAGATGAAGCACTGCGTGGAACCCACGAACGTGCGTCCACCTTGACGGAATTCATCAAAGCCAAACCCGTCCCAAGAATGCAGCTCAGTGACAGCAATTTCAGAGACCTGCTCTTGGCTGTCTGGTTCGGACCAAAGTTTCTTGAGTTGCCTTGTTGCTGGGGAGTCTGATCTTCCAATCCACTCATCCAATAAATCCTGCATCTCGCCTGCAGTAATTTGATCTGCCGGAGATAGTCCAGATTGAGCAAAGAATCTTCTCAATTGCCGTCGTTCGGTTTCACGGATTAGCGCCTGAGAGACTGGTAACCCGACATACCGGTGCGACAGCGAGTACGCCGTTGGAAGTCCGAAAGTACCGTCCTCGAATTCCAGCCATAGGTTCAGGCTCTGCCAGAACTCCTCAGATACCTCCCGAAAATTCTTGATGAATCGAGATCGCTCGTCTTGCGGTATTGACAGGAGCTCTTCTAAGCGTGGGTAGTATTTCTGATGGCTGCCTCCTTTTCCGCCCTCTGAGCCCATTTGCTCAGCAGGGATCACGAATACTGCTAGAAGTCCAACGATTGGTGGCGGGAGAAGCCGAGCACCCCTGTCTCTCCTAACTTCAGAAAGACGCTTCCTCCAAAGCGAGTTGGCTCTTTCGAACTCCCGGAGCACCGAAACTCCCTGCTGCCCGAACACAAGGAGGCCTCGTACCTCTCGGAGGAGGGCCTGGTGAAATTCATCACCACTCAAGCCAACCGTTCGGCCACATGCCTCAAGCTCTTCTTCTTCCACATCCAGGTAGACCGGTAAACCTGCCTTGTCCGCGGAGAAAAAGTACCTGCATAAAGCCGAATCAAGTTCAAGATAACGATCGGCGGAGCCGCCGTAAAAAGTGGAACGTCGACGAACTAAATCAGGTATTTCCGCAAGGGCAAACGCCTCGTCAGCTCCGTATGCTTCCATCGCGAATTCCTCATGAACCGGGTTTGGCTTTAGTGCATAACTCTAGAGCGGGCAACTGACATTGAGAAGATCTAGCAATACCACGATGATGCGTGCAGCCTAAGGCCATTTTGTGTGCCGAGATTCTCAGTCCGACTAGCTAAGTGATTGAGCAACAACAACTCGACACTCGTCGGCAGCTGCGTCATACCAACCAATGATTCGCTCCAAATAGCCTCGTAATTCCTCTTCGCTGAAGGTATCAGGACCAGCTTGGGCAAGGATTACGAAAGAGTCGGCGCTGAGCCCCAAGTTCTTGAGCCACAATAATTCTGCTTTTGCGAGGTCAATGCCCTCGCGTTCCGCTCTCTTCACCAATCCAGACATCCTCTTCGCACTGAGCGTCATGTCTTCCAAAGTGTCAATGTCGTCGCCTGAATAACTGTCGTAGGCGATGTCATTGAACTCATCAACGAGCTCGATGATTTCAGGGCAAAAGTCCTTTGCTTCGGGGGCAACCCGAGCAGAACTCGTAGAACCGTAGGAACCGGCAGTGCAGGAGGAAACCAGCATTCCTGTCGCCAGGAATGTCAATGCCCGAGTCAAATTGCTTCTGGTCAAAATCATCAGGGTCTTATTTTGCGACACCATTGAACCGATAGCGGCATTCCGAACACTGGCGCTCCCAGGGCGCAGGCGCGTAGTCACAAACTGGGCAATGGTCGGGTGCTGTCATAGTGAATAGTCTGGTGGGTTCTGACTAGCGGAGTCTGTCAGCGGTATCTGGAAGGTTTGTTCAGAGCAATGCTCAACTAGATTCTCAAGTGAATCATTTACAGATAGGAAGCGCCCGTGGCTACTGAGGTAAGAGACACCCAACGAGCTGAGCTCCACAAGACGATCTGGAGGATCGCGAACGATCTTCGGGGCAGTGTTGATGGTTGGGACTTCAAGAGTTATGTCTTGGGGATTCTGTTCTATCGATTCATTTCTGAGAACTTGACCTCCTACCTCAATCAGAGTGAGCACAAAGCCGGCCACACTGACTTT
>Ga0181560_10004769_pt1 | contig 12211 bp, 6 predicted proteins | sample 011ome_20_FD_133751 | JGI IMG/M metagenome (GOLD analysis project Ga0181560, IMG submission 133751) | Coastal salt marsh microbial communities from the Groves Creek Marsh, Skidaway Island, Georgia - 011509CT metaG (megahit assembly) | ecosystem: Environmental > Aquatic > Marine > Intertidal zone...
CGGGCGCGTCGACGATCACCTTCTTCTTCTTCTTCTTGGCGCCGAGGAGCACCCCCGCGTCGTTCTCCTCGGCGTCCATCGGCGCGGGACTGTCCGCGCGCTCGCCGTCCTTCCTCGCGCCCTCGGCCTTCTTCTCTTTCTTGTCGTCCTTCTTGTCCTTCTTCGAGTCCTTCTTGGCCTTCTTCTTGGCGGCGGCGGGGTCCGCCATCGCCAGATCGGGGGGCGGGTCCGTCGGCGCGGGCGCGCCAACGGGCGCCTTCTTCGGGCACTCGATGATCCCCACGGCTTTGTCCATCCAGCCCATCTCCGCGGCGGATAGGATCATGCCCTCGCTCATCACGCCGCGCAAAGGGGTCTTGACGAGCTTCTCGCCGGTGGAGGGAATCACGACGCCCACCGTCGCGAAGATCACCTTCAGCCCGGCTTTGACGTTGGGCGCGCCGCACACCACGCGCGCCGTCTCGGCGGCGCCGTGCTCCACGACGCAGATGGTGAGCTTCTCCGCCATGGGATGCGGCGCGCACTCCAGCACCTCCGCGATGACCAGCGCTGGCGCCGGCGCCTCGTCCGGAACCGCGGCTTCGCCGGTCAACGCCGATAGGTCGATCTTCTTCTTCTTCTTTTTCTTCACCACGAGAACCTCCTCGTCGCTCTCGGCGGCGGCCGCGTCGGCGACCGGCAATGGCGGCTCCTCCTCCGCCTCCGCCATCAGCGCGTCGAACCCGCCCTTCTTCTTCTTCTTCTTGACGAGAATTTCGGGTTCCGGCTCGGGCTCAGGCTCGGGCTCGGGCTCGGGCTCGGAGTCCTCTTCCTCGGGCTCGGAGTCGCCGCCCATGAGCGCGGCGAAGCCAGCGGCGGCGGGCTTGGGCGCAGGCGCCTCGTCCTCCGACCCGGACGCGGGCTCGGAATCCTCGTCCGAGCCCCCGCCCATGAGCGCGGCGAAGCCCGCGGCGGCGGGGGGGGCTTTGCCTTTCTTCTTGTTGTTCTTCGGGGGAGGCGCGGGAGCCTCGTCCTCGGAGGACTCGGCGGGCGCCATCGCGCCGAGAGTCAGGAGCTCGTCGTCGTCGTCGCTGTCGTCCTGCCTCTTGCCCCCCTTGCCGCCCTTCTTCTTGTCCTTCTTGGCCTTGCGCAGCTGCGCCTTCGTGGGGCCAGCGGGCTCGTCGTCCGCCTCGGCGGCGGCTCCGCCCGCGGGCTTCGCCGCGGGAGGCGGGCCCTCGTCGTCGGAGCTCACGTCGCCCTTGCGCTTGCCCTTCTTGTTCTTCTTGGGCTTACCGAAGTCCGCACCTCCGCCGTTCGCGGCGAGGGGGTCGACCACCTCCTCATCGTCGCTCAGATCTTGCAGGGCTTTCCCCTTCTTGCCGCCCTTCTTCCCCATCTCGCGCGGTGTCTACAGGCCACGGGCTCGCAGCAGTCGGCCACTCGCGTATCTGCTCTTTCGCAGACGCCTCCGCCGATGGCACTTCCGCGAGAAATCTCGCGGCGCGCGCTGTCGCGTGGCGTCGTGCCTCGTCACCGCGGGGTGCGCGTGGGAGCGCGAGTGTCGTGCGTGAACACCGACCGGAGGCAGCCCTCCCTCGCGCGCGTCGCAGTGGCCGCGAGGCGGAGACGCGCGCGCGGCACGGCGCACTTTTTCGAACCTGCGCTATCGGCGGCGCTCGAGCAAGCTCGAGGAGATCCTGCTCCTGCGAACCACCAGTCTTGGTTGTCGTGAGACGAGTGAAGAGCAGTCTACAGATTTGGCCATTGAATCTCTCCTATGAGCTCGTAGTCTCGGAAGTCGGGAAAGGAAGTTTCGCTCCGAAGATGACATCGTCTCCAACGACCAAAGAGTCCCACAACCGTCCGCGCCCTCTGCGATGGCAGGCTTGGCGCAGAAGATCCCCCTCCCCGTCGTAGCGCTCGGCGGCGTCGGCGTCGGCGTCTTCGCGCTGCTCAAGCTGATGCGCCTGGTCGGCGGAGGCGACTTCGCGGACTCGCAGGCGAGGTACCGGCGGTGCAACCGTTGCGCGAAAAAGGGGGCGAAGGTTCGTTGCACGCGATGCAGGCGCGCGTATTACTGCTCGCGCGCGTGCTTGAAGGCGGCGTGGAAACTCGAGATTTGCGAGTGCTGTTGAAGTAATCGAGGGGACGACGACGCTCGTGCCCTCACCGTGGGGTTGGTCGAAGCGTCGAACGCACGCGACGACTCGATCTTCCTTTTAGACGTCGATGTAATAAAGAGCCGCATCACGAAAAGCCCTCTCTCCGTGTCTCTCCCCGTCCTCACATCACCGCTCTGTACACGCCCATCGCCAAGAACCCGCCCGCGAAGGCGGCCATGACGTACCTGTGCGCCGGCGGTCGAGGCGCACCCGACCACAGCTCGTACGCGATCGCGCCGCTGGACCCTGCGAGGGGGAGGGACGGAGGCTGGGCGATGAGTCGGACGCGTGGAAAACGGGCGGGGGTGGGCGCGACGGGAACGTCCGCGGGGTCGCGTCCCGGGGTCGGATGATGATGGGGGCAGCACGCACCCACGCACACGGTCGTGCCTATGACGCGACACTCGAGGCAGTCCCCGTCCGCCGCCCGGCCCATCGAGCCACGGGGCGCGCGCGACTGACGAGCCGACCGGACGTTTCGCACCTTCTTCTTCTCACTCCGCTTACCTTCGCGCGATGTGGCTGGTGGGCCCACTGGGCCGCGACGTTCGGCAGTGGCGAGCCAGAGTTGCAGACCGGGTCGATGAAAAAATGTCCCCATAACCTTGACGTATTTTGGGTGTTTCACCCAAGAAAATCCGTTTGACGAGCGTCCGTCTCGACGAACGCGGCACTCAGCGAAGCGCACCGCACGTCGGGGTGTGACAGTTTGCGTGACCGCCTGTCCTCGAAGGAAGGCGAGGTCGTCGCCGTCGAGCTTCGAGCGTCGAACCACGGGGGAAAGGCCCGGAGATCAGCCGCGATGCCGGAGCGTACCAACTCGGGCCTTCGGGGCTTGCCGCGCATCAAAACTTCTGTCGCGCAAGGCTCGGAGCACGTGCCCCTGCTCAACGCGGAGCACAGGGAGAAGAAATCCGGAGGAGTCTCGAAATATGTCGTCCCCGCCATCGGAGGTGCGTGCCGCCTCATCTCCCCGCGCCTTGTTCACCCGCCACGCACCTCTCTCGAGGCGTTCCCGCGCTTCGTCGGAGATTACGCGAAACACTACGGCGTACAAAACATAACCTCCGAGTCACGCGATCCAACACCTCGCTCACCTCACGGCCCCCTTCGCGCGCGCTTCCCCCTCACGCACACGCAGGCGCGCTCGTCGTGACCCTCGCGACGCTCGTCGTGACGCACCACTCGACCATGACCGCGCGCGCGCCTGACCCGCTCGCCGCTGTGGAGACCGCGGACCGCGCCGCGACCGCCTGGGCGCTGCGCGACGACGAGGCTGACGAGGAGGAGATGCAACGCGAGATGGAAAAACTCGACGACGAACTCGCGCGCGCGAAGAAGGATGCCAACGTCGTCGCCGGCGTGGGCTCGGAACACGGAACGTACGAACCGCGCGCGCCCAAGCGCCGCGCGGAGCGCGTCGCGCATCGCTCGCCCTTCGAGTCGGAGAGCGAGGAGGCGCCGGCGGATGCCGACGACGATCGCGCGCGGAAAACGGCGAAGCGCGCGCACCATCGCACGGCGTCGGCGTCGGGCTCGGAGTCCAGCCTCGACTTGGACCTCAGCGACGAAGCGCTGGAGGACTTAGCGTTCGACACCGCTGACGCCATGGACCTCGAGGAGTACGCCGGGCTCGCGCGCGCCCGGCGCGTCAAGCTCGAGCACTTCGAGGCTGTGCTGGCGGACGAAGCGCAGATGCGCGAGATGTTACGACGCGCCGTCGCGAAGGTGGCGCGCGGCGAGGCGGTGCGGCCCGTGGCGGCGGGAGACATCAGCCGCGCGCTCGGATTCGAGATCAGCTCGAGCCTGGCTGACATGAAGAGGGAAAAGGTGCTCGCGGAGGCGCGCCAGTCGCTCAGCGCCGCGGACGCGAGCGTCGGCAAGGCGGAGGATGAGTCCGAGTCGGAGGATCCCGAGTCGGAGGATCCCGAGTCGGAGGAGTCCGAGTCGACTCTCGACGCGGGTTTCGAGGACGCGACGTGGGCCGAGGACGACTACCGCGCCACCGCGTTGAGCACCAAGGATCCGAACGCGATGAACCGGCTGGATCCCGTGGCCTCGGCGCCCGGTGCGCCCTCGGAGAAGACGGACGACGAGACGATGGCGAAGCTGCTGCAGCACGTCGAGGAGAACAAGGCGACGATCGCCGAGCAGGTGATTCGCGACGACGGCGAGCTCGACGAGGACGCGTTCATCCAGGAGCTCGTGCGCGAGGGCGCCATCATCGCGCCCGAGAATGAGCCCGAGAGGGCGCGCAAGACCAGCGCGGGCAACTACCTGGACGGCGCGTTCGACGGGGACGACCTGAAGCGCATCGTGAACGACGAGGACGTCAGGACGCTGGACGAGCGCGTCAACGAGTTTCCGGAGCTCGCCGAGGCGGATGTCGAGGACAACGCGCGCGACGAAATCCCCGAGGCGTTCGTGAGCCAGGACGTCGACGCGATGGAGGATGCCTTCGATAATCTGAAGGAGACGCTCGCCTCGCGCTACGAGGAGGACGACATGGAAGCGCCCGCGCCCGAGGAGATGGAAGCGGAGGGGCCTGCCGAGGCGGAAGAGCCGGAGGACGCGCCCGCGCCGGCGGAGACCGAAGCCGAAGGGCCTTCGGAAGCCGCAGAGGCGCCCGCTTCGGAGGAGACGGAGGCTGAGGGACCGGCTGAGGCCGAAGAAGCGCCCGAGGATGCGCCGGAACCGGCTGCGGCGGAAGAGGCCGAGGGCCCCGCCGAAGCCGAGGAGGCTGAGGAAGCGGCGGCGCCGGCTGAGGCTGAGGATGCGGAAGAGGAGGAGGCGGCCGCCCCGGGACCCGCTGAGCCCATTCTGTAATCACACGCCATCGATTCATAGAACTCTCTCGCGTTTCGTCGCGGGGCGGTGCGTGACGAATACAGTACGTGACGACCGCGTCGACTTCGAAGCGCGCGCGCGCGCGAAAAAAACCCCCGCGGCGAGGAAACTCGGGGCGCGCTCAGGACACAACCTGCCCGCCCGCCGCCTTTTCCTTGAGCGACCGCACCTCCGCCTCGAGCACCTTCACCTTCTCCTGGTACATGCGCTTCATCTCCGAGCTGTCGGCCAGAGCGCTGAGCAGCGTGTCCTTCTCGCTCTCGAGCTTGGCGTAGCGCGACTTCTCCTCCTCGCGCGCCGCGCGCAGCGACTCCGCCATCTGCGCCTCGAGCTCCGCCTCGAAAACCTCGCGCGCCGCCCGCTCATCCTGCAGCTTCGCCAGCGCGTCGTCGCGCGCGGCGTTCGCCTCGCCGATGGCCTGCGCCGCGCGCGTCTCCACCATCGCCTTGATGGTCTCCTGGTCCACCGCGAGCGCCACGGCACCGGGCTCGGGCTTGGGCCCGGCCTCGCCGTCGCCGGCGGCGCCGGCGGCGCCGGCGGGTTTCTCCTTGGCGGGCGCCGGGCCGCACATGGCGAGGACGTTCCCCGCCTTGAGGTTCCAGACGTCCTCGTCGCCGACAGCCTTGGCGAGCTCCGTCTCGAAGATGCGGCCCACCTCCTGCGCGAACTCGTACACCTGGTGGCCGGGGGTGTTGTACGTCCAGGCGTTGTAGAACACCTGCCGGACGTCCGCGACGAACTTCTGCGGCCCGTGCGCGCTCCCCTCGGTGCGGTACTCGCCGTTGTCCAGCTTGGTGGCCACCGTGCCAAAGTCCATCGGGGTCTTGATGATCTCGTAGTAGTCCAGGACGCCCCAGTACTCCGCGTCCACGGGCTCGTTGAACGCCCACGAGTTCTTGTGCGACATGCACTTGCGTAGGACGCGCGGGAAGAACGTCCGCAGATCCACCTTGGCTTTTCCGCCGCCCGCCGCCGCCGCGGCGCGGCGCGCCACCCACGCGTCGTCGTCGTCGCTCCCGTCGCCGTCGGATCCGATCTTCTTCTTGCCCTTGCCCTTGCCCGCGCCTTTGCCGTCCTTCCCGGCGGTCTTGCCCTTCTTCCTCGTCCCGCCCTGAGGCGCGCCGATGCGCCGCTTGCCGCCGGCGCCGATGCCCGCCAGCCGCAGGTTCTGCACGCCGAAGTAGTAGTCGTTCATGCACTTCTCCAGGTGCTTCTGGCACTTCTGGTACGCCACGTCGGTGGTGTTGAACGCCTGCTTGTTGTGCGTCGGCTCGAGGCAATCCGCCTCCACGACGCCGAGCATGTCCTTCATCATGGCGTTCGCCTGGAGCTGCGCGCCGAAGCGCTGGTACATGCGAATCAGGCGGTTCTTGTTGTAGATGTGGAACCCGCAGTGCTTGCTCTTCTCCTCCTGGTACCCGCAGTGCACCACCACCGGCGCGCGGCGCTCCTCGGGCAGATCCTTGGGCGTGTAGTCCTCGAACTTGTAGTACTCGAGCGCCAGCCGCGAGATGGCGCACCGCGGCTGGATGAGCTCGCCGCGCAGCGAGAACGTCACCGTGGGCCGTAAGTACAGCACCTCCATGTACGCGCGCAGAGAGTAGTCCTCGGGGACGTCGAGGGTCATCTGCTGCCCGGGGCGGTGCTGCTGGTACACCGGCCGCCGCGCCGAGGTTCGGTTCTGCTCATCCGGGTCGATGCCAAGCATGCGCACGTCGTTCTTCACGGAAAAGTCAAACTCCGGAGGGTCCTTCAGGTTGAACAGCACGATGCGCGTGCCCGTGGGGGTGGTGATCTTGTCCAGCTCGCGAAGCACAGCGGACTCCGACGCCAGATAGGTGTACTGCTCGATGACGCTCATGTTCTCCTCCCACTCCGCGGTGTTCGCGGGCTCGCTCGCCACGTACGTGTGCTTCCCCGCGCTCGACGGCTCCGTCGTCCAGGTGAACATCGGGATGAGGATGTCGTCCGCGTCGATCGCGTTGAGGAACGTGGTGGACAGAAGCGCCGCGCTCGCCTGCCCGTCCCGGCGGGTCAGGATCAACGCGTCGTGCGCGATGCGCATCGATCCGGACTTGAACCCGATGCCGAACCGCCCGACGTTGCCGACGACGTGCTCCTTGCTCGAGAACCCGAACGAAAGCATGCAGTGCAGGTTCGAGCGAGCCATGCCGACGCCGTCGTCCTGCACCGAGAGCGCCATCTTCCCGGGCTGCAGCTCGAACGCGTCGACATCGACGCGAGTCGCACCGCATTCCTGGTCTTGCGCGCTGTGAACGTGGTCGATACGAAAGAAAAGGGCGGCGGCGGTCAGGCGCGCGCGCGCGAGAACACGCGCGAAAAAAACGCGTCCCCCGCGTGAGCGACAGATGGACGCGTTCGCCGACGGGAACGGAAAGCGCGCGCGATCTCGCGAAACGGCGATCGCGAGCTGTCGAGGGGGTGCGTACTTGTCCAGAAGCTCCGCGAGAGCGCCGAGGGGCCAGACGTGTGACGTGGCGTTACCTGTGAGGAGGGGGAGGGCGTCACGCGTGGTCAGCGGTCCGCTGGAGAGCAGAGACGCCGCGGGTCGTTCGGTCGCGCGGACGGAAAATAGTGTCCATTTCGTTCGCGCGAAAGCGCGGGCGAGTGCCCGCTGGTGGACGCACTCTCTAACATGCGCGGATGGCTCTTTGAATGGGAAAGCACGCTCTGGCGGGCGGGTTCCGGCGCCGTGACGAACCGGGGGCCCTCAAGCGCCGCATACGTCGCATCGGGCGGGACCTCGGTGGCCCCATCAGCCCCGGCCATCTCTCGTGCTGAGCCTTGCCTGCGCTTGTAAGAGAGACGAGCGGTTGGTGAGTTTTTGCGGGAACGGCGCGCGGAGAACGCGCGCGGGCGCGCCCCCGCGCGCGCGACGCGAGGTTCGACCGCGGTGCGACGGGTTCGGCGCGCACGCGTGGGGCGTAAACGGGCGCGTACCGTTCCGTGCCTCTTGCTGTGGCGCGGCGTCTGTCTCCGCGCGTTTCCGGTCTCGTCGCGCGCGCGAGTTTCACGCGCTCAAACCTCGGCGAACGGGCGAACGCAACTCCGAGAAACAGGTCCGCCCGGAGACCGCGGTGCTGGGCTCGCGCGACGCGGGGGGGTCCGTGCGCCTCGCGGGAGCGCGTGCGGCGTGACAACGAGTGATGTGGGTCGCGCGTCCAGGTCGCGCGGAGAAATCTGGGGTCGCGCGCGCCCGCGCGCCCTACGGCCGCCGCGGGGCGCACGCTTGAGAAACTCGCCGGCAAACGCGCTTGCCGCGACCCGCGGGTTACTGGCGACGAGGCGAGATGCGTACGTACGCCAGCTGGACTAAATGAGAAGACACTGCATAGTCCGAGGGTTGGCACTACACAGCGCGCGCCAGCACCATGGCCACGCTCGCTCAGGCATCTCGCGTGGTCGCCGCGTCTGCCACGCGCGCCGGCTCGCCGCGCGGCGGCGGCGCGCGCCCCCGCGCGGCGCTCGGCGCGCCCGCGCGCCCTTTCCTCCGAGGCGAACGCGCCTTCGCCTCTATCCGGCCAACCAACAACGCGCGTGTCTCGTTCGTGGTCCTCGCGGGCAAGGGCAAGGGCAAGGGCTACGGCTTCGGCTACGGCTACGGCTACGGCTACAAATACGGGCACGGGTACGGCGACGAGGACTGGGGAGGCATCTCGGGCGAGACCACCGGGGCGCCTTCGGTCGACGCCGGTGCCGAATCCAGCGGCGGGTCTGGATTCGCGGCGTGGTGGCGACGCGCCGGGAAGATCGACAAGAGCACCATCGCCGCGCTGGGCGGCGCGGCGTTGCTTTCGTACGGGCTCATCTCCAACCTGTTCTACGTCTCGTCGCTCCTGGGCGCCATGTACACCGCCTGCAACCTGCACGCGGCGTCGCCGCTGGTCTCCAAGCCCGCCATGCAGACGTTCGTCACCACGTACTTCGGCCTGTGGATGATCCAGAACTTTCTCCGGCCCGCGCGCATGGGTCTGTCCGTCGCCATCTCGCCGCAGACGGACAAGATCGTCGAGTTTTTCCGGCGGTACGTGCCCGGGAACCGGAAGCCGCTCGCGTTCGCACTCACCGTATTCTGCGTCAACGTGTTGGGCACGTTCGCGTACATGTTCGGCGGGTTCGCGTTGATCACCGCGATCACCGGCGTGCCCGTCGAGACGAGCGCGCTCAAGAGCCTGCTCGCCGCGGGCAAAGCCGAGGTTGCCAAAAACGTCGTCGTCTAAACGTCGCGCGATTGCGTAAAAATACATACGTTTCCTGAAAACAGTCGCAGTCCTGAAGAGCCTACTCTCTGTATCCCCGCTCCGCGTCCCGCTCAGCCTCCTCCGCCCACTCCCTCTCCCGGTCCTCGCGCTCCAGCGCGTCCACGACGCGCCGCGACGTCGCGCCCGCGTGGCCGCGGCGCTCGAGCCACGCGCCCAGCCTCCGCCGGCGCTTGGCGAGGTCCATCCCGTCCGACAACGCCCAGCGTTTCCGAGCCGCGCGGAGCAGTTCCGCGCCCTTATCTTCCTCCTCGCCGGCGATCGCGACGGGCGCGTCAGATGCGGCGTCGGGGTCATCGCGACGTGTCGCGAGAAGGACGTCCACGTCGCCGAGCTCCGCGAAGACGCGCCGCGTCCCCGCCTCCGCGTCGGCGGCGGCGACGCCCTTCTCGCGCAGCGACGTCTGTATGCGCCACGGCGCCCACTTCGCCGTGCGCCATTTGTACCTCGCCCACTGCTCGGAGTAGTCCACGTCGCTGTGCACGCCTTTGTCTTGCAGATACGCGATCGCCGCGGCCGCGTGCTCGGGGTCGTACAGCTTATCCTCGACGAGCTTGGTCATCAGCTCCGCGCGCGTGCGCGGCTTGTAGTTGAGGAAACGCAAAATCTGCGCCTTGGCGCGATCCACCTCCGTCTCCTCGAACGCCTTGCCGGGTGTGCCGGCCATGGTCTCCTGGACGGCGCGCGCCGCGGCGAGCGCGCGCTCGTGCGCGGCGGCGGCGTCCAGAGCCGCGACGTGCTCTTCGTTCTCGGAGGTGGACTTCAAACGCGTTCCCGCGGTGCGTGCGAAGGAAGGCTGGTGCCAGCCGCTCCCGCGAACCGACGGATGCGCCGAGCCGTGAAGCGAGCACGGCCGGGCGGGGGGCGAGCGCGCGACGCGCGCGGCGGACGCGCGCGTGGATGCCACCAGGACGCGCAAAGCGCGCGCCGCGGAGACGCGCATGACTCTTGGCGTCTCACTCAGACCGCCGACACGCATCCTTCGGTGCGAACGCGCGCCTCAGTGTGCACGCGCGCGGGAAACGCGAAGCGACGTTTTCCGCCTTTTTTTTTAGTGCAGCGACTGTCGATTCGCGCATTCGCGAGAGACGCGTCGGACGTCGCGGCGCGATACACCCATCCCATCTACGGCTAATAATCGTACGCGTCTCTTCTGGGCGCGCCTCTCGAAAACGGCGCGCTCGACTCGAGACCTCCCGGCTTCCTCACCTCCAGTCCACCCGCGGATTGGCGAATCACGCCCTCGGCGTCGCGCGTCGCGTCGCCGCCTCCGCCGCGTCGTTCGCCGTCTCGTTCCCTTTCCCCGCCTCCGTCCCGGCGCCTCTCCCCGTCCCGATCCCGGCTCCGGCTCCGGTCGCGCCTGTGTTTCTTCTCCTTCTTCCGGTCGCGGTCCCCGCTGCGGCTGCGGCTGCGGTCGCGGTCGCGCCGGCGTTTCTTCTCCTTCTTCCGATCGCGGTCGCGCTCGCGGCTCCGGTCGCGGCTCCGGCTCCGGTCGCGGCTCCGGCTGCGCTCGCGGCGGGTCTTTCGGTCGCGGTCGCGGTCGCGGCTTCGGCTGCGCGCGCGGCGGCGGTCATCCTCGCGCCTTTCGCGAGGAGCGCGGTCTTCCGGCGGCCGCGGCGCGGGCGCGCGCCCGCCGCCGCCGATGTGCCCCATCGCCGAGCCTTTGATTTCGAAGGTGCTCCGCCCGTCGCCGCCGCGGAACGTCTTGTCCACGCCTCTGTCGCGACCACCGCGCGTCGGCCCTCGACGCGCGTTGTCCGCTGCGTTTCGGTCCTCCGCGGTGCCGCCCTTCGCGCCGAACTTCTTGAAGTTGCGCCACAGCCCGTGCATGCTCTGCGAGAAGTCCACGCGCACGCGGCGGTCGTCGATGAGCACGTTGTCCATCTTCAGGTACGCCGTCTCCGCCGCCTCGCGCGTCTCGAACGTGACGAACGCGAAGCACAGCGAGTCGCCCGTCTTGTGATCGCGCACGACGTCGCACGACACGACGCGCCCGAACCGCGAGAAGATGATCTCCAGGTCCTCGTCCCCGGTGACCGGGTTGAGTTTGCAGACGAACAGCGACTCCTCCGGCGGTTTCGCATCCGCCTCCGGTAAGTCGCCGATCATCTCTAGCACCACCGCGCGGTTCCTGGCTTCCTTCTCCCGGGTCTGCCGCTCGATCGCCGCCGGGTCCGCGTTCGCGCCCTCCGCGTCCTGCGGTACCCAGTCGTCCTCGAGCCGCGTGTCGTTCGGGTCGCGCGCGAACGTCGGGGACGCGTCCGGGATCAGCGCCGCCAACCCGGGCGGGTCTTCGAACGGATCGTCCAGCACGACGGTGTGCTTGATCCGTATGTTCTGCCACGGTCGGCCCCGGTCGTCGCAGTACGCCTCGTTGATCGCATCCAGCACGTCCAAACCCTCGGCGACGACGCCGAACACGGTGTGCTTCCCGTCGAGCGCGTCGCAGTCGGCGCGCGCGGTGATGAGAAACTGCGACGCGTTCCTGTTCTCACCCCCCCCGCTCGCCATGGACACCGTGCCTTTCGCGCCGTGCTTCAATGTGGCGCGTATCTCGTCCTCGAAGAAACGCGCCTGGTCGCCGTACAGTTTGCCGTACACGGAGTCCCCGCCCTTGCCCGTGCCGGTGGGGTCGCCGGTCTGGACCACGAAGTCCTTGGTGATCGTGTGGAACAACACGTCGTTGTAGTACTTGATTTTGCACAGCTTCAGGAAGTTCTTGCACGTCCGCGGACACGCGTCGACGTGCAGGTCGATCACCATGTCCCCCTTCGAGGTCTCCAGGAGCACCGCCATCGTCGCCGCCGGGAACCACGGAAGACCCGCCGCGCGCGCTTCGAGCCGCGCCGGCTGCACTGCACAGATCTGACGCGCCCGAAGCGCTTTTTCGGGCCCGCCGACAGAACACGCCGGAACAACCTTCGGTCTCGCCCGCCAAGTGAC